>Ga0187786_10000237_pt1 | contig 17784 bp, 7 predicted proteins | sample 0815_BV2_10_20_M_FD_132449 | JGI IMG/M metagenome (GOLD analysis project Ga0187786, IMG submission 132449) | Tropical peat soil microbial communities from peatlands in Department of Meta, Colombia - 0815_BV2_10_20_MG | ecosystem: Environmental > Terrestrial > Soil > Wetlands > Peat | place...
GCCTTTCCGGCGCGGGCGCGGTCCGACCCCGCTCCTTTCATCTCCGCGGTCTTACAGCATATCGCTCAATTCGATGTGGTGTTCTCGTGTGAAGGTCCTGAGCTTCCGTATCGCCTGGTTCTCGATCTGACGCACACGCTCCCGCGTGATGCCGAACTGTTTGCCGATGCTGTCGAGGGTGCGCGGCGTGGTGCGATTCAGGCCGTAGCGCATTTCGATCACACTCCGCTCCGTGGCCGGAAGCTGGGAAATCCATTCCCCGAGATATTGCTTGCGCAGACGTTCATCGCTGGCAGCCGTGGGCGACGGTGCGTTATCGTCGTTCAGAATGTCCTTGAGCGTATCGTCGCCTTCGCCGCTGATGAGCATGTCGAGGGAGTAGGTCTCCTGCGTAATCTGTGACAGCGCCCGGATGCGGTTGATGCTGACGCGCATCTTCTTTGCCACTTCCTCATGCGACGGTTCGCGGCCGAACTGCTGCGTCAGTCTCCTGATGGTCCGGCTGTAGCTGTTCGCCAGCTCCGCCACGTGGACGGGAAGGCGGATGATGCGCACCTGGTTTGCAATTGCGCGTTCGATCGACTGGCGGATCCACCACGAGGCGTAGGTGCTGAAGCGGAACCCGCGCTCGTACTGGAATTTCTCGACGGCGCGGATGAGGCCGAGGTTGCCCTCCTCAATAATGTCCGAGAAAGGGAGCCCCCGGTTGATGTAGCGTTTCCCGATGGATACAACGAGGCGGAGATTGGAGCGGATCATACGGGCACGCGCTTCCTGGTCACCTTCCTGGACCCGCTTCGCAAGCTCCTGCTCTTCTGCAAAGGTGAGAAGCGGGGTCTTCCGGATTTCCTGCAGATAGAGTTTAACCGTGTCCAGATCGCCCTCTGCTGCTCCTTCGCGTTTTTTTGTATGCAGTCCGGACGGTCGTTCATGCGATGCTTCCTGTCCCACTTCCTCCGTTTCATCATCCATCGGATCGTCGTTCCAATATGCATCGATGAGCTGATCCTGTTCCGGTTCTTCCACAAATGCTGCTGCCGAATTCGCTCTCATGACAATCCCCCTGGCGGTATATCGTATCCCGCAGCATCCTGCTGCAGGAAGTGCTTCAATCGTGTGTTGAACGTTGCGTATGTCCGTTCCTGCGGCCGTATATCTTCCCCGACGCCTGATGGATCGCGTCGGCCACTTCATCGAGGCCGACGGGTTTTTCGAGGTAAGCAACGCAGCCGCCGGGAAGCTCGCATTCCATCGATGTCCGTGCACATGCCGACATGATGATTACCGGGATGTCAGGATGGGTGCTGCTAACCTCTTTGATGAAATTCAGGCCTCCCATGCCCGGCATTCTCAGGTCAGTGAGCACGACATCGATCTTCGCCGTGTTCAGGATTTCAAGCGCCTTTTCCCCGCTGCTCGCTGCAATAACGTATATATCGTTCGAGTACATGTGTAACCCTTCTGCGAGGTCTTTGAGGAAGTTGATTTCATCGTCAACAACCAGCACATCTACCATTCCTTATATCTCCTCGCATTATCTCCTTTTTATACTAGCAAGGCAGATGCCAGTGGGATACAAGCAGCTCTTATTATTGTTATCAATGAGTTGGAAATGACGACTGGAAATCAGACAAATTGCCGGTTATGGTGCTGACCCGGTCATTTTGAACTGGCAGGTCATTTTAAGCCATATTCACGTATCTTGCGTTTCAGTGTGGACAGGGAGATGCCAAGGGTTCTTGAGCTCTGGGTGAGGTTTCCATTGAGGGATGCGAGCGTCTCTGCAATAAGCTCCTTTTCCGCCGATTCCAGAGTTCGCAGTACTTTGGGCTGATCAGTGCGTGCGGGGGCAGCGTTTTTCGCGGCTGCCGGAAAATGCTCGATGAGGCGCGACGGTTCAAGGACCGAGCCTTTCCGTAAAAAAAGCGCGCGTTCAAGGATGTTTCTCAGTTCGCGCACGTTTCCGGGCCAATCGTATTTTTTCAACTTCTCGATCTCGGCCTCGGGCAGCTCGACTTCCCTGCCCTTCGTAATCTGGCTGAGGAGCGATGAGCAAAGCAGGGGGATGTCGTCGCTGTGATCGCGAAGCGGAGGAATGTGGATGCGGACCACGCTCAGACGGTAGTAGAGGTCTTTGCGGAAGGTCTTGCCCAGGCATTCCTCGATATCCGCGTTCGTGGCGGCGATCACCCGCACGCTCACCGGCGTGACGGCCGTGCTGCCGATGCGCCGCACGTGCTTGTCTTCGAGCACGGACAGGAGTTTGGTCTGGAGGTGCAGGGGCATGTCGCCTATTTCGTCGAGAAAGAGCGTGCCGCCGTCCGCAATTTCGAAGAGGCCTTTTTTTGCGGCCGTCGCGCCCGTGAATGCCCCTTTTTCGTACCCGAACAGTTCCGCCTCGATCAGATTCTCCGGAATCGCCGCGCAGTTGATGCTGATAAAAGCCTGGCGTGCGAACGCGCTCCGGTAGTGGATCGTTTTGGCCACAAGGTTTTTGCCGGTGCCCGTTTCACCCGTGATCAGGACCGGGCCGTCCACGGCCGCGGCCATATCCACGAGGCGCACCGTCTCCGCGAACGGGCCGGTCCCGCCGATGATGACCGATGCCGCGCGGTCCTTGTCGCGTGCGTAGTTCTGAATCTGCTCCACGCGTTCGAGGTCCAGGGTGCGGAGCGTGTTCTCGACGGCGAGGCGCAGTTCTTCGATGTCGAAGGGTTTGGACAGGTAGTCGTGCGCACCGAGCCGAACCGCTTTGACGGCGTTTTCGAAACTCGGAAAAGCGGTGATGAAAATGATCTTCGCCTGTTCGTTCTTCTCCAGGATGGCCGGGGCGAGGGCGTGGCCTTCGCCATCGGGCAGCTTCTGGTCCAGGAGCACGATATCGACCTTCCGGGACGAGCAGATTGCCAGGCCGTCGGCGCTCGTGTGCGCGGCCAGGACCTCCAGGTGATCGTTCTCGAGATAATCGCGGATCGTATTGCAGAGCACCTTCTCATCGTCGATGATGAGGAGCGTCTTCTTAGCGCGTTGAGCCATCAGTTCCCTCCGGCAGGTAGATGTGTACGGTAGTGCCTTCATTCAGCGTGCTCGTTATGTCGATCGTGCCGTTCATCCGGGCGAGCATTTTTCTGACGATCACCAGGCCCAGACCCGTGCCGCCCGCTTTCGAGGTGTAGAATGGTTTGAACAGGTCCTGCACCTGCTTTTCATTCATGCCCGCGCCGTTGTCCGCAATCCGGATCAACACGCGGCCGGCCTCTTTGCGCGCGGTGACCGTGATCGCAGGCCGCGGTCTGCCTGCCAGGGCATCGGAGGCGTTGGTCATTACATTCAGCAGTACCTGCTGGAGCGCACGCGGGTCGGCCACAACCCGGCCGGTGCCGGGAAGGATCGCATGGTTCACGGCGATGCCCTTGCCTTCGAAATCCGAGCTTACGAGTTTGAAGAATTTGTCAAAAAAGCCCGCGAGATCCACGAGCTCAAGTTCTGGTTTTTCATAGAGGTTGTAGTTCTTCAGGTTCTTGAGCAGATGCTCGACACGGCCGATCTCACCGAGAGCCCGGTCCACATAATCCCGGATGGTCTCCTTGGATGCCGTGTCCAGCTTGTGATGGAGGACGCTGAGGCTCATCTTCGCGGAGTTGATGGGATTGCCGATCTCGTGGCGCACGCCCGCGAATACGTAGCCGATGTTGTTCATCGTGTTCACGGACTCTGCAATGGATTCGAGGCGCAGCCGCTCCGTCACGTCCCGTTTGACTGCGACGAAATTGATGATCTGGCCGTCCGCGTCCTTCACCGGAGAGAATGTGGATTCCTCGTGGTACAGGCTGCCATCCTTCTTGCGGTTGACCATGAGGCCGCGCCACACAGCGGTGCGGCTGAGTTCCTCCCTCAGGGCGCGGAAGAAGTCCTCCGGGTGATGCCCGCTGTCGAGGATGTGCAGCGAAGCGTGCAGTACCTCGTCCTTTGCATAGCCGGTGATCGTTTCGAAGGCGCGGTTGACGTACCGGATGATCCCCTTCGTATCGGTGATGACGACAGCGTCGGCAGACGACTCCACGGCGGAGACAAGGCGCCGCTGCTCCTCTTCTACGCCGAAACGGAACATCGCCTCTCCGATGATATACGCCTGGCGCTCCAGGAATTCAACGGATGCGAGCGGAAAGAGTCCTTCGCGTTCGTCGGCGAGATGGATCGCGCCGAGCACTTTGTCGCGGTGCCGGATGGGGATCACGGCCAGGGAGCGGTAGCCCGTTTTCTGGCACACGCCGCGAAACCTTTTTTTCTCCTCCTCGGTGAGCCCGTCCCTGAATGCCATGGCGTCGTGGTAGTAGAGTGAACCGTTCGGCGTCGTGGCGGAAGTGTCAAGCGGGTCCAGTGTTCCGAGAACCACGCGCGTGCAGGCGCATTCATCATCCTGCAGGGAAATGATGTTTTCCGACTCGATGAATACCGCTTCGTAGCCCTTGCAGGAGACATAGGGGATGTTGCCGTCCCGGTCCGTGAAGCGCATTCCGACGCTCCGGCACCGGCACCAGGACCGGAGAATTTCCACGGCGGCGTCAAGGTATTCTTTCCGCGTATAGCTTTTGGTGAACAGCTCCAGGAGGTTGTTCGTTACCATCGTCCTGAGTTCGGATTCCTTAAGACGTGTTATGTCGCGGGCGGCCGCGAAGATGCCGAGTACTTTTCCGTCGTCGTCCCGGTACAGCGAGGCATTGTAGAGAACGTGCATGGTGCCGCCGCTCCTGCTCCGGAGCTCGAGCGCATAGTCCCTGACCGAGCCTTCGCGGAACACCTGGAGGTAGCCCGCCCGCGCCCTGGCAGGGTCGGTGAAGTATTCAGAGAAATCAGTGCCGAGCAGCTCCTCGCGCCTTCGGCCCGTGGCCTCTTCGGTGGCCGCGTTTACGTCCGTGATCTTTCCGTCTGCTCCGATGGTCACGAGGGGATCGAGGCTCGCTTCGAGCAGGCTGCGGTTGTAGGCATTGGCGATGCGCAAGGCGCCTTCAGCCTCTTTTCGTTTGAAATCGCTTCTGAGTGACTCGATGGCAAAGGAAATGTCGGCAGCCAGCGACGAAAGGAGATGAAACTCCTCGTCCGAAAAATACTGCGGCTGCGTCGCATAAATGGTGAACGCCCCCACGGACGCATTCTCGGACCGCAGGGGGAAGGCCGCGGAGGAACGCAACCCGTGCTGCAATGCCTTTTCACGCCACGGCTGCATGATCTCGTCGTGTTCAATGTCGCCGCAAATGATTGGGATGCCCCTGGTCACGGCCCTGCCCGTCGGACCCCTGCCTTCGGGAACGTCCGCGGCCATGACCGTGATTCCGTTCAAATAGCCGCCGTCATCGCCGAAACTCGCAACAGGCACGATTCGCAGCGTTTCCGGTTCAATCAGCCCGATCCACGCCATTTTAAATAAGCCTTCTTCCACCGTGATGCGGCACACCTGCCGGTACAGGTCATCGGGATCGCGGCTCCTCATGATGGCTTCGTTCGCCTTGCCCAGAACGGAATAGAGACGGTTCAGGCGCGAGGCCCGTTCTTCCGACTTCTTCCGATCTGAAATGTCCTGGAAGTAGACGGCGAGGCCGTCGCCGGTAGGGTAGGCGCGCGCCTCCAGCCAGATGCCGAGCAGAGGGGACACTGCTTCGAACCTCACCGGTGTCCGCTCCTGCATGGCTTTCCGGTACTGCTTCTCGAATATCGTTCCCTGCACAGCTGGTACGATTTCCCACAGGGTCTTGCCGATGAGTTCCGCACGATCCTTCTTCCAGAGCCCGAGCGCTTCCGCATTCACGTACAGGAACCGCCATTCGCGGTCGACCACATAAAAACCCTCCCTGATGGTTTCGAGGGTTTCGAACAGCCGCTGCCTTGTTTCCCGGAGCGCTTCCTCGGCAAATTTCTGCTGACGCCGGATTTCCGCGTCCCGCAGCTCGCGCTCCACGGCCGGGTTGAGGCGTTTCAGATTCCCCTTGATGATGTAGTCGTGGGCGCCCGCGCGCATGGCGTTTACGGCGATATCCTCGCCGATATTGCCCGATACGATGATGAACGGCAGGTCAAGCCCGCTCGCATTCACCAGTTCCAGCGCGGCCAGGCCGCTGAATCCGGGAAGAATGTAGTCGGAAATGACGATGTCCCAGCCGCCGTGCGCAAGGGCCGCGCGCATGGCGTCCGCGTTTTCAATGCGCTCATACACGGGCTCATAGCCGCCGCGCCTGAGTTCCCGGACCAGGAGCAGCGCGTCGTCCTCCGAGTCCTCGACGAGGAGTATGTGGAGAGGGGTGGTCATAGTCAATTGCGGTTTGCGGATTCCGTCTTGGGGACCGCATGAAACGGCTCATTCCCGCCATGCCGCTTTACCGCGGGGAGAGTTGCGTCTTGTTCAGCAATGCCGAAATTGTACCACAGTAAGCCATGGATTTTTACCATAGTTTACTGTCAATAAGACGCCGCGCGCGTGCAGAGCCGTCCCAGAAATTCACGGTACGTTTTTCAGTCATTCAGCCACCGTCCGAGCTGGTCCCGCAGGTTCATCATGAACTGTTCGAGGTCCACGCACTTGTTCAAAAAACCGTCCGCGCCGTTTTCCCTGCTTATTTTCTTATCCGACTCAAGGTCCGAATGCGTGACGATGACGACGGGAAGCGGGCGGAGGCGTACATCGCTCCGGATTTCATTCAGAACATCGACGCCGTCCATGCCCGCCATCTTCAGGTCGAGCAGGACGAGCGTCGGCAGCTCCTGCGCTCTGCGCAGAAACGCGAGGCCCTGTTCGCCGCTCGGTACCGCATCGACCGCGATCTTTCGGTCAAGCCTGGACAGGACCAGCCGCGTCAGAAGGATGTCGTCTTCGCTGTCGTCGATGATCAAAACCGATTTCTGATTGCGGATCGCGGATTGCGGAGTATTGGCTGAAGTTGGAGTCATTTCATACGTCCTTTCGCGGTTTGACCGACGAGTCGTTCATCGCGGGCAGCAATCTAAAATCTGCGTTTCCTTTATCCCCCGAGCGTAAAATATACCGTCGTGCCCGCGCCGACAGCTCCCTCGGCCCACACCGTACCGCCGTGCTTTTGCACAATCCGCTCGACGATGGCAAGGCCGATGCCCGTGCCTTCGTACTCTTTTTCGGAGTGGAGGCGCTGAAAGGGGGAGAACATCTTGCGGGCGTACTGGGGGTCAAAGCCGGCGCCGTTGTCCCGTACGAAATAAACCGGTAGAGCGTTCTCCTGAATGGGGATTTCGGGAGCATGCTCCGTATGGGTTTCGGAACTTGAGCGTTGAGCTTCCACTCCGAACTCGATCTTGGCATGCTCGGACTTCGCTGTAAATTTCCATGCATTATCCAGGAGGTTTGTCAGGGCAACACGCATCAGGTTCGGATCCGCGGAGGCGTGAATGCCTTGCCCGATGACAACCTCGACGTTCCGGCCGGGCGCAGACTCGCGGAGGCCCTGGACCACGTTGTCAGCGAGTCTGCTCAGATCACAGTCCACCAGGTTCATTTCCTGGCGCGAGAGCCGGGAGAGATTGAGAAGGTCGTTGATGAGGGCGGTCATCTTTTCGGCGCTGTTTTGGATGCGCATCAGATAGTCCCTGCCCTGCGCGTTGAGCCGATCCGCGTAGTCCTCGATGACGATCTGGGAGAATCCAGCCAGGGAGCGGAGCGGCGCGCGAAGATCGTGCGACACGGAGTACGTAAACGATTCCAGTTCCTTGTTCGCTGCTTCCAGCTCCAGGTTCCTGGCGGCCATGTCTTCGGAGAGCTTCAGAATCTCTGCTTCAGCTTGCTTCCGCTCTGAGATGTCCGATAAAATAAGGGCCAGGCGGTCCGGTGCCGGCCGGTATGCGGACAGATCGTAATACCGGCCGAGTGCTGGTAAAAAAGCTTCGCCTCTGAAAGGCTCGCCGGTAAGCAGTACCCGCTCATAGGTATCAAAAAAAGGGTTCCTTTCCGGCTGCTGAAATACCTCAGAATACAGTTTGCCAACCATTTCGTGCCGGTGCTTGCCCAAATGCTTCTTCACTGCGGCATTTGCCATCAGATAGCGCAGGTCTGCGAGCCGTCCGTTTCCGTCGAACACAGGCTCGATGAGCAGGGCCGCTGCGTTGAGATTCTCGAACTGGAGGCGGTACTGTTCCTCGCTCTCGCGCAGCGCACGTTCGGCCTTCAGCTGAATCGAGACATCCTTGAAGAAGACCGATACCCCGTCCGGAGTCGGGAAGGCCCGTATTTCCACCCAGCGGTCAAAGCCCGCATGGTAGGACGTCGATGTCACCGGCTTTTGCTCCCGGAGCACCTTTTCGAACTGGCTGATAGTCTTGTAGGATTCCGCATCCGGATACACGATGCGTACATCCCTGCCGAGAAGTTCTTCGCGGTTTGAGGCCTGGAGCCGTTCCGCGTTGGCGTTTACATAGGTGTAGCGCAAACCGGAGTCGAAGCTCACGAAGGCGTCGGGCATGCTTTCGAGCACGCCGATGAGCCTCTGTTCGCTCATCCGCAGGGCTTCATCCGCCCGCCTGAGCTCGGTTATATCCGTCTGCGCTAGGACCGTTCCATTGACCTCGCCGTCCTTCTCTAAAGGGATCGCGTTGATAGAAAGTACGCAGTCATGTCCTTTCCGATCGGTTATGATATACTCGAGCCCATGCACCGTCTCACCCTGGAGCGCGCGTGTAGAAGCCATGTTTTGCGGCGTGAGCGGTGTGCCGTCGGCAAAACGCGCCCGGAGGCGGTGTGCTGTCTCTTCGCGTGAGGTCGATACGGGGTCGAACCCGAACAGATTTGTAACAGCGGGATTCGCCTTGAGCCAGGTGCCGTCCTTCCCGTGCAGCGACAGGAGATAGGGTACGGCATTGAAGATCGCGTCAAGTTCTTCCAGAGCGTGCCGCCGCTCCGCCTCCGCTTGTTTGCGACTGGTGATGTCGCGGACAGCGGTATGACGCCGTATTCCGCCAGGCGACAGCGGGCGCCCGTGAGTCTCCACGAGAATGCGGGCGCCGTCCGGCCGGATCACGGAGTGTTCGACGGTCGCATCGCGGTTTTCGAGGATGTTCGCAAGAACGCGCTCACGGTCATCGGGCGCAACCAGATCAGCAACGGCGCGGCCCCTGAGGGCTTCAACAGGCCTGCCTACAATCTGCGCGAACTGGTCGTTGCAGTCGGCGATAATCCCGTGCTCGCTCACGACGATACCTTCGAACGTCGCCTGCGAGAACGCGGCGAGCCGCTCCTTGCTGGCGCGCAATTCTTCTTCGGCCCGCCTGCGGTCGGTCAAATCATGGGAAACGACGAGTACGGTGGCCACGACGCCGTCCTGATCGAATTCAGGGACGCACCGGGACTGATAAAACCCGATGCCGTCTGCGGCGGGGAAAACATCTTCAACATCCAGCGGCTGAGCAGTATCGAAAACGTCCTGTATCCGCTTTTCCCAGAGGCTGCGGTAGGGGTCCGGCAAGCCTGTTTCCCCGATCGTTTTACCGATTATCGCACGTGCGGGCTTGCCATGCACTTTCAATCCCGCGTGATTAACGTACAGATGCCGCATGTCCCTGTCGAAGCGGTCGATGATGACGGGTAGGTTTTCCGCAAGCGCTCTGAATTTTTCCTCTGCCGGGGAGAGTGAGGCTGCGAGGATGTTGTCAAACGAAGTTTTCCGTGCGTCCGCGCTGCGATTCGCTGTCCTGAGGGCGATCAGGAAATATACGCCGCCCAGGTACTGCGACAGCCGCCCTGCCCAGCCTTCAGGGCTGCCCACGGAGTACTGGATGAAGAACGCGGTGAGGCTGATGGACGTGAGCGCGAGGGCAAGCGAATACCAGTAGAGGAATTCCTCCTTGTTCCGGCGGTACGTTGCAAAGAATACAAGAAAGGAAAAGGCAAACAACGTGTCCGCCGATCCGAGCACGGCCTGCCGCAGGGGCGTGGGGCCGCGGCCCTGGATGAAGAACGGCGGGATGATGCCAGCGAATTCCGCGACCGTGAGCAGGAGCATGAAGAAACAGACACCGAGATACCCAGCGGCAAGCCATGTCCTTTTTCGGGTCACCCCGATCTCCGGGGAAGTGCCCGAAATGAGTATGATCGAAGCGATGAAATGAAACAGCGCGCCGACGAGCGCGGCGATGTTGTAGATCGTCACATTGTGATCCGCGCCGTCCGGGAGGCCGCGCACGACACCCGCGATCACGCCCCCGATCCCGAATGCCAGAACGCCGCAGCCCAGGAGCAGTATCTGGATGCTGCCCGAGGACAGGTAATTCCTGAAGGCGATCACGGCCACACTGAAACAAATGACCCCGATGAAGAGCGTGTTCGTGATCAGGATGAGCCATCCGGGATCGTAGAACACGGTCGGCGGGACCGTGTAGTGCAGGAAGGCGATCAGGACCGTCAGCGCGGGTATGGGAAGGAAACTGAGTTTTTTCATGGCATGTTTTAAAAATCCCCCTCGATCCCCCTTTTTCAAAGGGGGAGGTGTTTTGATAAATCACCCCTCTTTGCGAAGAGGGGACGGGGGAGATTTATCATAAACGGCCCTGCACTCTTTTATAAATGCCGCAATCAAATCACCCGATCGTAAAGAAAAACGTCGCGCCCCTGCCCGGTTTGCTTTCCGCCCAGAGCCTGCCGTTGTGGCGCAGGATGATACGGTTTGCAGTTGCGAGGCCGATGCCGAGGCCGGGGAATTCTGAATCCGTATGCAGGCGTTTGAACGGCTGAAACAGTTTATCGGCATGCCGCATGTCAAAACCAGCGCCGTTGTCTTTTATAAAATAAATCAACGGAGAAGACGTTTCGAGCTTCGCATTTCGAGCTTCAGGTTTGAGAACCCCGAACTCGATGTTCGCTTTTTCGCACTGGCTCGTGAATTTCCACGCGTTCTGCAACAGATTCTCGAGGACGGCACGCAGCATGGCGTTGTCGCCTTTCGTTTTTGCGCCTTCCGCAATGACGAACTCCACGGCTCGGCCGGGGTCCTGCTTTTGCAGATCATGGGCTATGCTACGGGTAAGGGCTGTGAGGTCCACGGTCTGGTCGCGCAGGTCTCCTCGTGTGAGTCTGCCCATGTTCAGCATGGCCTCGATGAGCTGGTTCATCCGGTGCGTTGCCGCACGCACGCGGTTGAGATAATCTTTTCCCGTGTCGTCCAGGCGTGCGGCGTAGTCTTCGAACAGAGCACTCGAAAAACCCTCGATGCTCCGGAGCGGGGCCTTCAGATCGTGTGAAACGGCATACGAGAACGCTTCCAGCTCCCGGTTCGCGGATTCGAGTTCGGATGATCTGCGCGCGAGCTCGTCGTGCGCGGTTTTCAGCGCCTCTTCGGCCTTCTTGATCTGCGTCAGATCGATGGTCGCGGAGGCGACGCCGGCGACCTTGCCGGAACTGTCACGAATCGGTTCCCATAGAATGTCGAGGAATATCCGTCCGTCCGGCCGCTGGAACCACATTTGCTCGCGCTGTTCGATATTTTCCTCGATCACGCGCCGCTTGATGGCCGTAACGCGCGCCGCCTCTTCGGGCATGAAGATCTCGTCGTCGGTATGGCCGATGATCTGTTCGGGCCGGGCTGTCCTTTGGTTGAACGCCCAGATATAGCGGAGATTAAGATCCTGTGCGGCAATGGATATCGGTGCGTTTCGCAACGCCAACCTGAACCGGCCTTCACTGTCCCGCAGCGCCTGTTCCGCCTTCACGTGCGAGGAGACGTCCTTGTAGAAGACCGACACCCCGTCCGGTGTGGGGAAAGCCTGGATCTCCACCCACCGGTCGAAGCCGGCGTGATAGGATGTCGAGGTTACGGGTTTCTGCTCCCGGATCACTCGTTCATATTCGCTGATGGTCTTTTTGGACTCCGCGTCCGGGTAGAGCGTCCGCACGTCCTTGCCGAGAAGTTCTTCGCGCCGCGCCGCCTGAAGCCGTTCGGCGTTGGCGTTCACATAGGTGTAGCGCATGCCTGCATCGAAGCTCACGAAGGCATCGGGCATGCTCTCCAGCACACCGACGAGCCTGCGCTCGCTTTCGCGCAGGGACTGTTCGGCCCTGCGCAGATCCGTCAGGTCGTAGCATGTAAGGAAGATAAGCCGCTCGCCGCCGGCAGTGTCCACCATCGTTCCGCTGTAGGAAAAGAATTTTTCCCATCCCTGGTCGGGCCTGCGGATGCGAAGCTCCAGGTTCCGCACTGCTTCGCCGCGCTTGATGCGCCGCATGGGCCATTCGTCGAGTTCCAGCAGATGGCTGGCATCGGGCGTCCACAACTGGAACGTGACGGGGGTCTTTTCCAAAGGTTCAATGCCTTCGTCCGGCCGGGTGAAACCGTGCATTTCGCGGGCCGCGGGGTTCCAGTAGATGACCTGCTCGTCTTCCGTGGCGATGATCGCGCCTTCGGCGAAGTTCTCGATCGCCGCGTTCCATCTGCCTTCGCTTCGGCGCAACGACTCCTCGGCGGTCTTGCGCGCCGTGATGTCCTGTGTGATGCCGAAACCGCCCAGCAGTCGGCCACCCTGATCGAATTCCAGGTAAGCCTTTTCCCGGACCCATTTCACCTGCCCCTCGGCAATAATGCGGTGTTCGATGTCGTACGGATCGCCACGCAGACCCGCCTGCCATTGCGTATCGACGTACCGGCGGTCGTCCGGGTGGACGATGGAGAGGAAGAACTCGTAGGACATCGGCGTGCCTTCGGGCACCCCGAAGATGCGGTGATTTTCCGGCGACCACATCAGCACGTTTCTGAGCGTATCGAGGCGCCACCAGCCGATCTGTCCCACAGCCTGGGCGCGGTCGAGGTCCTCGCGGCTCCTGCGCAGCTCTTGTTCCGCTTTTTTGATGTTCGTAATGTCCGCGCCGGTGGTGATGAAGTATTCGCCGAAAGGGACGCTGGTGAAGCGGAAAAATTTATCGAGATGGGGGAAGTAGTCTTCGAAGGAGTACGGAGCGCCTTCCGATATGATCTTTTGAATGATGGGCATATAGTGTTCCGTCGCCCCGGGACCGAAAATTTCATCCGTCGACTTTCCCCTGATCTCGTCGATCGATGTACGCCCCCACGTCTTCAACGTCGGGGGGTTTGCGTCGACGAGCCGCCACGTCTTGATTTCTCCATCGGCGCCGCGCACGATCCTCCAGAAATGCACCTCCTCGGTCATGTTCTCGAAGAGGCTGCGGTATTTTTCCTCGCTTGCACTCAGGGTTTCTTCGGCCTTTTTGCGCTCCGTGATGTCGTGGGCGATTTTGGACGCGCCGATGATCTTTCCGTTAGCGTCGCGCACGGCGGAGAAGGTGAGAGACACGGGGATGAACGTGCCATCCTTGCGCATGCGAAGCGTCTCGAAGTTTCCAATGCTTTCTCCGCGTTTGATCCGTTCGAGGATCGCGGGCACTTCGTCCGCGTGGCCGGGCGGGACCATAAGGGAGATAGGCTTGCCGATGGCTTCATTCGCCGCATACCCGAAGATTTTTTCGGCGCCTCTATTCCACGTCTGGATGACGCCGTTCAGGTCCTCGCTGATGATCGCGTCGTCCGCGCTCTCGACGATGGCGGCCAGGCGGCCCATGGCTTCCTCGGCCTTCCTGCGCTCCGTGATGTCGGAGGTGAAGTTCAGGACCTGGTACACCCTGCCGTCCTTCAGCATGGGAATGAAAGAAATGACGAGTTCATAGGCGCCCGTGGGCCAGTTCATCGAAACTTCGACGGTCTGTGGCGTGCCTGTCCGGTATGCCGTCATGAGCGCGGGCCAGAAGGGGCGTCGCGACTCTTCGTCATACATTTCGTCGATGCGCCGGCCGAGCAGCGCGTCCAGGGTTCTGCCGACTCGCTGCAAGCCGGCCGCGTTCACGTATTTGTATCTGCGTTCCGCGTCGTAGATAGCCAGTGCGGCGGGAATGGTGTCCGCAGCCAGGCGGAACAGTTCCTCGCTCCTGCGGAGTCCCTCTTCAGCCTGTTTGAGTTCGGTCACGTCGTTGAACGTCACCACGACGCCCTCGATGCGGTTGTCCGCCGTGCGGTAGGGTTGGATCATGCGGATATACGAGACACCTTCGATGTCGAGCTCCCTCCGCCCGGGCGCGAGCGCCTCGAGGACCGCGCGGGAGTCGGAAAGAAGGTCCGGGCCGAGGTTGTCGAGCGACAGGTCCGCGATAGGCCTTCCCAGGTCCGAAGGCAGGAGTTTTACGAGCTTGAGCATCGCCGGCGCAAACCGCTTCACCCGGAACTCCGTGTCCAGGAACAGCGTTGGGAGGTTCGTGCTTGCGATGAAATTGTTCAGGTCGTTGTTCAGAACGTCCTGTTCCTCGATCTTGCTCTGGAGCTGGGCGTTTACGGTCACGAGCTCCTCGTTCAAGGACTGGAGTTCCTCGCGCGACGTCTCAAGTTCTTCGTTTGCGGCCTGCAGTTCCTCGTTCGAGGACTGGAGCTCCTCGTTCATGCTCTTGAGCTGTTCGATGTGAGTTTGAAGGTCCGCTCGCGTGGCCTTAAGCTCACTTTCAAGCTGGTGGATGGCCGTTTCCTCGGCGACGCCGGTTTCGATCTGCTCAACGGGCTCCTTCTGGGTGGAAGTGGATTGTTCTTGGAACACGACGAGAGTGAGGTTGTCCGCGATCCTCGATATCCGGAGCGTGACGATGCGCTTCTTGTTGTCGTTTCCCGCCGTACCGGCGCGGACAACTATGGTCTTTCCTTCGTGACCGGCCCGGTACAGCGCCCCGCGCAGCCTGCTCTTCAGGTTCTCAGGCACCAGCTCCAGCAGGTTCTGAGTGGGCACTCCGCGGGGCTGGCAGAGATAGCGGTTCGTGGGGCCGTTGTGGTAGATGATTTCATAATGCTGGTCGATGGCCACGGACGCTGGCCCGTATTCTTCGAGCAGCTTCTCCTGGATTTTTTCAGTGGTCGTCGGCGTCCGCAGTGCCGTTTCCGCGGCCTTGGCTGATGCGGCCCTGCCCGCGGCAGCGGACACCATCAGGTGCAGCCTTGACGTTGTCTTCGCCTCCAGCTTGCGGTAGATGCGGCACTGTTTGTGGCCGATGCTCTTGAAGAGGCTGCTCCTTCTGCCCACGGTCTCCGCATTTCCAAGGAAGAGAAAGCCGCCGTCCCTGAGCGCGTAGTGAAAGATGCCGATGCTTTTTTCCTGGGCCTCGGGCTCCAGGTAGATGAGCAGGTTGCGACAGATGATGAGGTCGAGCTTGGAGAAGGGGGGATCGGCCAGAATATCCTGCCGTGCGAAAACCACGCTTTCGCGCACCGCCTTATTGACGACGAGAATATTGCCGCCGTCGGCAGGCGTGAAATGGTTCAGCACGTATTCCTCCGGTATTTCCTTGGCTATGCCCGCGGGATACCTGCCTTCGCGCGCGTGCTCCAGGACGCGGTCGTTCACATCCGTGGCAAATACCTGCACTTCGCGTTTCTTTCCGCTTTTCGCGAGTTCGTGAAGCAGCATCATGGCGATGGAGTAGGCTTCTTCTCCCGTGGAGCTCGCCGCAGTCCAGACGCGCACGGGAAGGGTGGAATGCTCGGAAACGATTGTCCGGATCACCTCGATGTTAAGCGCTTTCCAGGCCACCCGGTCACGGAAGAACGATGTGACTCCGATCATGAGGTCGGAAGCCAGGTGCGCGGCTTCCGGATCGCTGCCCGCAACGAGGTCCAGGTAGTCCCTGACCCGGACGAACCCGTGCAGGTGCATCCGTCGTCTGATCCTGCGGCTGACAACGCTCTTTTTGTAGTAATTGAAGCGTGAGCCTGTTTTTTCCTGAAGGATTCTGAAAAAGTCGGCGTATTCCTGAGCTGAAACGGGCTGCTCGCGGAGGGCGGCCTCACGGTCGAGGCCCTGCAGTTTGAGAAGTTCGGCTGCAATGTCCTCGGGAACAAGCACGGCGTCGGCCTGCCCCGTTGCGATTGCTGCGTCCGGCATGCTGTCGAACTCGGCGGTCTGGGGGGCCTGCACCAGCACAGTCCCGCCCGCGGATCGTACTGCGCTGCATCCGCGCGCTCCGTCCGTTCCCGCCCCGGACAGGATCACGGCAACGGCGCGATCTCCCGCATCCCCTGCAAGGGATGCGAGGAATTCATCGATGGGAAGATGGATGAGCCCTTCCGGGTGGGCCGTGGTCAGAAAGAAGCCGTTCTCCGCGCGAACCTCCTTGCCCGGAGGAGCCAGGTACAGCCGGCCGGGCTGGATTTTAAGGCCGTCGGAAATCTGCTGGATGACGAGAGAAGGATACCGGTTGCCGAGAAGTTCCTGGAGAATATCCTTGTGCCTGCCGGAAAGGTGCTGTATGAAGACGAGCGCGAAGCCGAAGTCGCGGGGCAGGGACGCCAGAAGGCGCTGCAGCGCGTCCAGACCGCCGGCAGAGGCGCCGATACCGGCGATCAGGAAGTCGTTGTCGGGGCTGGTGTCATTCATTGTTTTACTCCCGGAGACTGAGCCTGTGACCAGCTGGAAAAATTCCCCTTTTCCAAAGGGAAGGTTTTTATTTCTCATCACCCCACTTTGCAAAGTGGGTGGGAATGGAAGACCATTGTGCCTGAGCTTATTGTATAAGAGAAACAGGTACTATTATCAAGAAAAAAAGCAGTACCAGTCATTGAGAATGATAACTGTTTTTTCCGTAGGGTCGCTTTTGTGAAAGTGAAATCGAAAGGGAAATCATGGAAGAGACGGGAGGTGTCAATCATAAGTATAACAGACGAGAGAAAAAAGGCAATGAGATCCAAAAAGAAAATCCATCAGGATGAATCGCGGATTATACCGTTCATGAATTCGTTTATTTCATCCCAGCGTAAAGTAGAACGTCGCGCCCCTGCCCGGTTCGCTTTCGGCCCACAGTCTGCCGTTGTGGCGCAGGATGATGCGGTTGGCGGTTGCGAGGCCGATGCCGAGGCCGGGAAAATCCGAATCCGTGTGCAGGCGTTTGAACGGCTGAAACAGCTTATTTGCGAACCGCATATCGAAGCCCACACCGTTGTCACTGACGTAATAGACTGGTTTCGAGTTCCGCTGATTGAAGATTTCGGAGTCAGGTTCCGTCCGGGGTCCTGATGTGGAAGGAGCGGGTTCAGATTTATCGAATTTGGATTTATCTCCGGCCGCTGAATTCATCACTCCGAACTCGATCTTCGCTTCCGCGTGACGGCTCGTGAACTTCCAGGCGTTTTGCAACAGGTTCTCGATCACGGCCCGCAGCATGGCATGATCGCCTTCCGTTTTTACCCCCTCGGCGATGACGAACTCCACGGCGCGGCCGGGCTCTTGCTTCTGCAGATCGTGGGCTATGATCCGGGCCAGTCCGCTCAGATCCACGGTCTGTTCATGGAGTTCCGTCCGCGTCAGCCGGGCCATGCCGAGCATGGCGTCGATGAACTGGTTCATACGGAGGGCTGCCGCTGATATCCGGCCCAGGTAATCCTTGCCGGTTGCGTCCATCTTGCCGGCATAATCCTCCGACAATGCTTCGGCAAACCCTTCGATGCTCCTGAGCGGGGCCTTGAGGTCGTGTGATACAGTGTATGAGAAGGCTTCGAGCTCCCGGTTCACTGCTTCGAGCTCGTATGCCCGGCGCTCCAGTTCCGTGTGGGCCGAGCGCAGCGACTGCTCGTCGTTCATGCGGTTCATGGCCACGGCGACCTGGTCCGCTATCGCCTTCATCACGAGCAGGTCGTCGTTGCTGAAGGTATCGCGGTTCCTGGCGCCGAAGGACAGCGTGCCGATGACTTTCCCGCCCGGTCCCATGAGCGGATGGCAGGCATAGCACTTGACGCCGTA
>Ga0187786_10000238_pt1 | contig 17784 bp, 16 predicted proteins | sample 0815_BV2_10_20_M_FD_132449 | JGI IMG/M metagenome (GOLD analysis project Ga0187786, IMG submission 132449) | Tropical peat soil microbial communities from peatlands in Department of Meta, Colombia - 0815_BV2_10_20_MG | ecosystem: Environmental > Terrestrial > Soil > Wetlands > Peat | place...
CTCTCGACGGGGGCCATGGGGTGGTGGCTTACTGGTACGGCAAGAATTCCGCGGTCGCGCTGTGGGGTTCGGGACCGGCCTATGGCATGGATGCCAACATGGTGCTCGCCTGGCATTACTATGGTGGCGGCCAGCAACTGCTTGAGGATATCTACAAGAGCCTCAACCTCGATGTGGTTTCATTCCTCTATGGACCGATGCCGACCCAACCGCTCGGTTGGTTCAAGAAGCCCATCACCAAGGCAGAGGATTTCAAGAATTTGAAGTATCGCACCGTCGGCTTGGCAGTGGAAATCTTCAAGGACATGGGTGCGGCGGTAAATCCACTACCTGGCGCCGAGATCGTGCCGGCACTCGACCGCGGTTTGATTGAGGCTGCGGAATTCAACAACGCCTCATCCGACAGATTGCTTGGCTTCCCGGATGTCGCAAAGGTTTGCATGCTGCAGAGCTTTCACCAATCCACCGAGCAGTTTGAGATCCTGTTCAACAAGAAGAGGTACGAGGCATTACCGGCGGAATTGAAGGAAATCATCCGTTACGCGGTGCAGGCGGCTTCGGCCGACATGTCTTGGAAGGCCATCGATCGCTATACAGCCGACTACTTCGAGATGTCAGAGAAGCAGAGTGTCAAGTTCTACAAGACGCCAGATTCCATCCTGCAGCGTGAACTGGAAGCCTGGGACCATGTGCTCGCCGCCAAGCGCGCCGAGAACCCGATGTTCAAGAAGATCGACGATTCGATGCGCGCATTCGCCGAGCGGGCCTGCCGCTGGCAGAACGATACCAATGTCGATTTCAAGATGGCCTACAACCACTATTTCGGCCGCAAGGCAGGCGGCAAGGCCTAAGCGACCCAGCCTTGTGATGCGTGCCCGTCCGGATCTGGCTTTCGGACGGGTCTTTCGGAGGGATCGCCATGAGAAAAGTCCTCCGCGCCGTCGACAGGCTGAGTACCTTCGTCGGCCATTTTTTCGCTTGGGCTATCGTTGGCCTGACCGGACTCATCACCATTGAGGTCTTTTTCCGCTATGTGTTAGACACGCCCCATGCCTGGGTGCTCGACGCCCAAATCATGCTTTATGGTGTGCTGTTCATGATGTCTGGCGCTTACACGCTGGCCGCCGCTGGCCATGTGCGTGGTGATGTGCTCTATGGCTTCTTCCCAGACCGGGTGCAGGCTGCTGTCGACTTGGTGCTCTATTTCGTCTTTTTCCTGCCTGGCATATTCGCCCTTACCTACGCCGGCTGGAGTTTTGCCACTGACTCGCTTGCAATCCACGAGCAGACATTCAGCCCCGAGCCGCTACCCCTATATCCATTCAAGTTTGTCATCCCAGTTGCGGGGTTCTTCCTGTTGCTGCAGGGACTGGTGGAAATCGCGCGCTGTGTCATCTGCCTGCGCGACGGCGCTTGGCCGTCCCGGGTCGAGGACGTTGAAGAAGTCGACGTCGAAAAACTCAAGGAAGTGGTGCATGTCAGCGACGAAGACATCGCCCGGCTCGATGAAATCATCGCCACCCGTGACGACAAGGAGCCACAGCCATGAGGAAGGAACTCTGGTTTGGCTTCATCTTGATTGCTGCCATCCTGATTCCCATCGCTCTCATGATGCCATGGGGCAATCTGACCAACGGGCACCTCGGGCTGCTGATGCTGGGGCTGATCGTGGTGGCCATCATGCTCGGGTTTCCGACGGCATTTACCCTGATGGGACTGGGCGTGTTCTTCACATGGATCGCATACCGCAGCGTGGATCCAGAGATTGCGGTCCGTCAGACTCTTGACCTGATGGTGCAGCGCGCCTACGGGGTGATGAGTAACGAGGTGCTGATCGCCATTCCGCTTTTCGTCTTCATGGGCTATTTGGTCGAACGGGCCAACCTGGTGGCGCAGCTCTTCAAGAGCATCCATCTGGTGCTGGCGAGGATACCCGGTTCGCTGGCTGTTGCCACGCTGATCACCTGCGCGATCTTTGCCACCGCAACGGGCATCGTCGGCGCCGTGGTGACGTTGATGGGCCTGTTGGCGTTTCCGGCCATGCTGCGCGCCGGCTACGATATCAAGCTGTCGGCTGGCGCAGTTACCGCCGGCGGCTGCCTGGGCATCCTCATCCCGCCTTCCGTGCTGCTGATCGTCTATGGAGCGACTGCCGGCGTCTCAGTGGTGCAGCTCTACGCCGGCGCATTCTTCCCCGGTCTGATGCTGGCCCTGCTTTACGTGCTTTACGTCATGCTGATGGCGGCCTGGAAGCCCCATCTGGCGCCTCCTTTACCTTTGGCCGAACGGGAGATCCCGCTGCCGGAAGCTAGCCGCACCATCGCCACTCGTTACGGTGAACGTTCGCTACCGGCGCTGGTTGCCGCATTTTGCAGCGGGCTGGCCGGTGTCCCGCCGCAGGCAGTGCGGCGGCACTTGTTGGTTGCCTTGCTGCCAGCACTCATGTGGTTCGGCGGGATGGGAGCAATCTACGCCGTGCTGACGACGCCACCCGAGCAAGTTGATGTCTCGAGCTTGGTGGAGATGGGTGTGTCGCCCGAGCAGCCGGCCAATTCGGCGAATGAGGAACAGGCCGCCAGCCCGGCGGCAGCGGTCGTACTGCCGATGGCACCCGAGCGTTTGCCGGCACCTCGTGTCTTCTGGGACATACTGGGGGTCGGCACTCTGCTGTTGCTGATCTTCTACTGGTATTTTGACTTCGTGCGGATGGAGGTCTTCCGCATGCTGCTGACGTCATTCTTTCCGCTGTTCCTGATGATCATGGCGGTGCTCGGCTCGATCGTGATGGGATTGGCGACTCCGACCGAAGCTGCGGCGGTCGGCGCCTTCGGGGGTTTCGTCCTGGCGGCGGCCTATCGGCAGCTCAACATGTCGGTGGTGAAGGATTCGGTCTTTCTCGCCGCCAAGACCTCGGCCATGGTCTGTTGGCTGTTCGTCGGCTCGTCGATCTTCTCGGCTGCTTTCGCTCTCCTAGGTGGACAGGAAATCATCGAACGTTGGGTGCTGTCGCTGGACATGACGCCAGTGCAGTTCATGATGCTGGCGCAGTTCATCATCTTCATCCTCGGCTGGCCGCTGGAATGGACCGAAATCATCATCATCTTCATGCCGATCTTCATTCCGCTGTTGCCCCACTTTCACATCGATCCGCTCTTCTTCGGCCTCTTGGTGGCTTTAAATCTTCAAACCGCTTTCCTTTCGCCACCGGTAGCCATGGCTGCCTTCTACCTCAAGGGCGTATCACCGCCACACGTGACGCTGAACCAGATCTTCGCCGGTATGATGCCCTTCATGGGCATCCAGCTCGTGGCACTGATGCTGCTCTATTTGTTCCCGAACATCGGGCTGTGGCTGCCACACGTGCTCTACAAGTAGGGAAGAATCCAAGGTGACCGGACTCTTCGCGACTGCCTTCTGGGTGCCGCTGCTACAGATCATCGGCGCTGACATCGTACTGTCAGGCGACAACGCGGTGGTGATCGCACTGGCGACACGCTCTCTTCCCGCTCACCAGCAACGGATGGCGATCTTCTGGGGCACTTTCGCCGCCGTGGCAATGCGCGTTACCCTGACCGTTGTGGCGCTTGAACTTCTCAAACTGCCGGCACTCAGGCTGCTCGGCTCGCTATTGCTGTTGTGGATTGCCATCCAGCTTCTGTTGCCGGAAGAGGAAAGCGCCGCCGGCGAGGGTAAGTCGAGCGCCAGTCTCGGCACAGCGATTCGTACTATCCTCCTGGCCGATATGGTGATGAGCACGGACAATATCATCGCCATCGCCGCCATAGCCAAGGGGAGCATCCTCCTGTTGGCGATCGGCTTGGCCATAAGCATCCCGCTGGTGATTCTCACCAGCACTGTTCTTCTCAGGCTGATGGAGCGCTATCCCGTGATCATCACGCTCGGGGCTGCCCTGCTCGGCTATGTTGCCGGCGAGATGGCGGTAAGCGACCGGCTCGCCACACCTTGGATCGAGGCCAATGCGCCTTGGCTCCATGAAGCCCTGCCAATGCTGGGTGCCGTTGCCGTCGTGGCGGTCGGCGAGCTACTCGCGTCACGTACCGATGCGGAAAAAGCGATGCAACCGCTGGCCGGGGTGGCGGTCGAATCCATGGATGAAGCTGGAATTATGGCGCGCAAGGAGAGCGAGATGCATAAGCTGCTGTTGCCAATCGACGGTTCCGAGGGATCGATGCGGGCAGTGGAGCAGATGATCGCCATGCGCGACTGGTACAGAAAGCCGCTTGAAATCCACTTGCTGAATCTCCAGCACGTTTTGCACAGGGATGTCGGTCAGTTCGTCGGTGCTGCCAACATCCAGGACTATCATGAGGAACAGGGTCTTCGGGAACTCGCTGCTGCCTGTGCCAGGCTGGACCGGGCCGGCATTCTCTATCACTCGCACATTGTGAGCGGCGACGTTGGCGGCGAGGCCATTGCTCATTTTGCACGCGAACAGGGCGTCGACCAGATCATCATGTGTACCCACGGCCGCTCGTCGATTGGTGAATTTGTGCTTGGCTCCGTTGCCAAGGGCGTGATCCAGCACGGAATGGTGCCGGTTACCCTCGTGCGCTAAGGGTGAACTGAACAAGGGGAACATCTATGAACATCGGCTTCATCGGACTCGGCCTCATGGGCCGTCCCATGGCGCTGCATCTTTCCAAGGCTGGCCACACACTGCACCTGTGGGCGCGCCGGCCTGCTTCGCTCGAGCCTTTCAAGGACATCGACGCCCACGTCCATGTTTCCGCCGGCGAAGTGGCGAAGCACGCCGACGTTGTGGTCACCATGGTGGCCGATGCTCCGGACGTACGGGAGGTGACGCTGGGCGTGAATGGCATTGCCCCGAGCGGAGGCAAGGGCCTGATCGTTGTCGACATGAGCACCATCAACCCCAATTCGGCTCGTGAAATCGGCGCGGCGCTGGCTGCCAAAGGCATCGACTTCATGGATGCACCGGTATCCGGCGGAGAGATCGGTGCCATCAACGCCACGCTGACGATCATGGTCGGCGGCAAGGCGGTCGTATTCGAGCGGGTCAGGCCGCTGCTCGAAAAACTGGGCAAATCGGTAACGCTGATCGGCGATGTCGGCGCTGGCCAGGTGGCCAAGGCCTGCAACCAGATTCTGACCGGCGTCGGGGTTCTTGCCGTCGCCGAAGCCTTCAACTTCGCTGCGAAGAACGGGGTCGACGTGGCCAAGGTCCGTGAGACGCTGCTGGGCGGCTTCGCCTACTCGCGCATACTGGAGAACCACGGCCAGCGCATGCTGGACCGCAACTTCAAGCCGGGTTTCAAGGCGTGGATGCACCAGAAGGACCTGCGCATCGTCATGGAAGAGGCACATCGCCTCGGCCTGATGCTGCCGGCAGCGGCCGCCACGGCGCAGCTTTTCAATGCCATTGTCGGCAACGGCATGGGCGACGAAGATTCCGTTGCCGCGCTGAAACTGCTGGAAGAAATTTCGGCCGGCAGCTAGCGAAAATTCCCGCGCCGGTTGCCCGGCGCGGGAACGTCGCTCCACTCCCTCTGTGTCGAGGGTTGTTAGATCAGTGAAACTGCTCCTCCTCCGTGGAGCCCGTCAGCGCTTTCACGCTTGACGAGCCGCCCTGGATCACGGTCGTGACGTCGTCGAAATAACCGGCGCCGACTTCCTGCTGGTGCGAGACGAAGGTGTAGCCCTGCTCGCGGGCAGCGAATTCCTTTTCCTGCACCATATTGACGTAGTGCTTCATGCCTTCGCCACGCGCATAGGCATGGGCAAACTGGAAAGTGTTGAACCAGTTGATGTGAATGCCGGCCAGCGTGATGAACTGGTACTTGTAGCCCATGGCCGAGAGTTCGTCCTGGAACTTGGCGATGGTCTTGTCGTCGAGGTTCTTCTTCCAGTTGAACGACGGCGAGCAGTTGTAGGACAGCAGCTTGCCGGGGCAGGAAGCCAGCACCGCCTGCGCGAACTCACGGGCGAAGCCGAGGTCGGGCGTGCCGGTCTCGCACCACACCAGATCGGCGTAGGGGGCATAGGCAATGCCTCGGCTGATGGCCTGCTCCAGGCCATTCTTGACGCGGTAGAAGCCCTCCTGAGTGCGCTCGCCGGTCAGGAAGGGCTTGTCGTTGGCATCGTGATCGGAGGTCAGCAGGTTGGCGGCTTCGGCGTCGGTGCGGGCCAGCACGATGGTCGGCACGCCCATGACGTCGGCGGCGAAACGTGCGGCGATCAACTTCTCGACCGCTTCGCTGGTCGGCACTAGTACCTTGCCGCCCATGTGGCCGCACTTCTTCACGGCCGCCAGCTGGTCTTCGAAGTGCACGCCGGCCGCACCGGCGATGATCATGTTCTTCATCAGTTCGAAGGCGTTCAGCACACCGCCGAAACCGGCTTCCGCATCGGCGACGATGGGCAGGAAATAGTCGACGAACTCCTTGTCGCCGGGGTTGATGCCGCGCGACCACTGAATCTCGTCGGCGCGCTTGAAAGTATTGTTGATGCGGCGAACCATGGTCGGCACCGAGTCGTAGGCGTACAGCGACTGGTCCGGATACATGGTTTCGGAAGTATTGCCGTCGGCGGCAACCTGCCAGCCCGACAGATAGACGGCCTCCAGGCCCGCCTTGGCCTGCTGCATGGCCTGGCCGGCGGTGATGGCACCGAAGGCGTTGACGTAGCCCTTGGAGGCCTCGCCGTTAACCAGTCGCCAAAGTTTTTCGGCGCCGCGTTTAGCCAGCGTGTATTCGATCGGCACAGATCCGCGCAGACGAACGACGTCTTCTGCGCTGTAACCGCGCTTGACACTTTTCCAACGGGAATTTTCCGCCCAATCCTTTTCCAGGGCGGCGATTTGTGCTTTGCGATCGTTCATGGCTCTGTCCTTTTGGCAATCACGGGGTTGGAGGGGGGAACCGACTATGGAGCCAGTATAGGGGAAATGATGCGGAGCAACAAGTATCTTATATAAGATACTAGACAAAATGTTAATTCATTAAATCAACAACATGACATCGTTGTTTCGCTATCTGGGATGGTGTTCTTGCTGGTAAAACAAAAGTCAGTCGTGGTGGTACGCCGAACCGGTTATCCGGCCAAGGTCTGGTCGGCGACGAGAACTCCGTCGACATCGGCATAAAGCCATTCACCCGGCCTGAAGGTCACACCGCCAAAGCTGATCGGAATCTCGATCTCGCCAATGTTCTTCTTGTCGGTTTTTTGGGGGTGCGTCGCCAAGGCGAAAACACCGATATCCATTACACCGATGGCTGCTGCGTCTCGTATACAACCATAGACAACAATCCCGCTCCATCCGTTCCTGGCACCAAGCGCCGCCAGTTGGTCGCCAACCAATGCACGTCGTAGTGAGCCGCCGCCATCAATGACAAGAACGCGGCCTCGCCCTGGTTGCTCCAGCGCCTTGCGCACGAATGAATTGTCTTCGAAGAGCTTTAGAGTGGAGATTTGTCCGCCAAAGGCAGGCCTGCCACCGAAACTGCGAAACATGGGCGCAACGATGCGCAAGCTACCGGCACGGATCAGTTCTTCATGCTGGTCACAGAGGTCGGCGGTGGCAAAGGTCATGGCGGGCTCCGTTCAGCGCAACGGCACGTCGCCGGCATGAAACTGAAAAACGCCGGCCCTGCGGTCGTCGAAATAATGTCGCAGCGTCATGGTGATGGTGCGAAAGGCAATCTCGTCCCAAGGAATCTCGTTTTCCGCGAAGAGCCGTGCTTCAAGGGTTTCCTCGCCGGCCGAGAAGCCGAGATCGAGCAACTGGGCGCGGTAGACGACATGCACCTGGCTGACATGGGGGACGGAAATCACCGTGAACATGTCGCCAAGCTCGATGCGGGCATTTGCTTCCTCGCGCGTTTCCCGGAGCGCGGCTTGGGCAACGGTTTCACCGTTTTCCATGAATCCGGCGGGCAGCGTCCACATGCCAAGTCGGGGTTCGATCGCGCGCCGGCACAGCAGAATCCTGTCGTCCCAGACTGGAAGTGCACCTACCACCAGACGAGGATTGCGATAGTGGATGGCGCCACAGACATCGCAAATATGGCGAGGCAGCCGGTCTCCCGGCGGGATGCGAAGACTGACTTTCGCGCCGCAGCTTGGGCAGAAGTTGATGGCGGGGTCCATGCGATGGCCATTCTAATTGAGTTGGGCAATGGCGGAGTCCGGTGGTTGTGCTATATAAGGCCCCATAGCCAGACGCACAGGCGCCTTTGTCAGAGATGACCACCCCGATCGACCTGGAGAAATTCGAGCAACTCAAGGCCACGGGCGATCTACCGTCGCCGAAGGGTGCGGCCATGGCCATCATCCGACTGACGCGGCGCGACGATGTTGCCTTGGGCGAGTTGGTGCACGCCATTAAGGGCGATCCCGCTTTCGTTGGCCGCCTCATCAAGGCGGCCAACTCTGTCCAGGTAGCCGCCCGCCGTCCCGTCGCTTCGATTCAGGATTCTCTGGCGGTCCTCGGTATCCCGGCAGTGCGTGCGCTGGCTCTAGGTTTCTCACTGCTGTCTGACCACAGGAGCGGCCACTGCAAGAATTTCAACTACGCGCGCTTCTGGTCGCACTCTCTCGTTTGTGCCATTGCCTTGCAGGCCCTGGTGATTCGCTCGCGCGCGGCAGCGGCGGAGGAGTGTTTTGCCGTCGGCCTGCTGTCCCATATTGGTGAATTGGCGCTGGCGACCTTGTTCCCCGACGAATACTCGAAGTTGCTCGGAGAAATCGCCGGTGCCGGCATCGAGGAAGGTCTCAGGCGGGAGCAGGAATCGTTCGCCATGAACCACAACGAGCTGTCCGCCGCGATGTTGCTCGATTGGGGGCTGCCGAAGACGTTCGTCGAGCCGGTGTTCCATCAGGAAATACCCGACAAGGCGGGCATTGTCGAGGGCTCGCGCCCCTACCTGCTGACCTGGGCCTTGGCCGTGGCAAAGTGCATCGCCGACGTCTGCCTGGCGCCGGAGTCGCAGCGTCGCGCATTGATGTCATCCCTGCGCATGCTCGGCAGTCGCCTGTCCATCGACGCCAATGAACTGACGATGTTGTGCAACAAGGTGGCACAGGAATGGCGGGAGTGGGGAGCGCTGCTCGATGTCAAGACGGCAACGATGCCGCCATTCGAGGAGTTGTCCGAGGCGCCGCCGCCATTCCGGGCGCTGGCCGGGGGCACGCAGGATGGTGACGCAGGCGACGATCGCATGCATGTGTTGGTCGTAGACGATGACGCCGCCTTCAGAGCCCGGCTCAAGGTGATGTTGGCCCAGTACGGTCACAGGGTTTATGAGGCCACGGATGGCCAGCAGGCATTCGAGATGGCCGTCGAATTGCGGCCCCAAATCATGGTCGTCGACTGGATGATGCCCGGCATGAACGGCATCGAACTGACCCATGCCTTGCGCCAGACCAAGGTCGGCCGCAGCATTTATATCCTTGTCCTGACCGGGCTCGATGACGACGAGCATCTTGTCCGGGCTTTCGAGAGCGGCGTCGATGATTTCATGACCAAGCCGCTGAAACCGCGCGTGCTGGCTGCCCGTCTGCGTGCCGGCCAGCGGGTGGTCAAGTTGCAGGATGAAGTCGAGCGTGACCGGGAGGAGATTCGCCGTTTTGCCGCCGAACTGGCGGTCACCAACCGGCGTCTGCAGGAAGCGGCTTTGACAGATGCACTGACAGGTTTCCCGAACCGGCGCTATGCCATGGAGCGCCTGGAGCAGGAATGGGCTTCCTCGTCACGCAGCAAGCGGCCGCTGTCATGCATGGTCATCGACCTGGATGAGTTCAAACAGATCAACGACCGCTATGGCCACGATATCGGCGACATCGTCCTCAAGCAGGCCGCACAAGCCCTGAAGCGCGGATTGCGCACGCAAGACGTGGTGGCGCGGATCGGCGGCGACGAGTTTCTCGTCATCTGCCCCGATACCGCGCTGTCAGCGGCGATCGCCTGCGCCGAGCGCGTGCGCCAGTCAGTCGAGACGATGCCTATCACCACTGGGCAATTGCAACTGCGTAGCAGCGTCAGCATTGGCGTCGCTGTTCAGGATGACACGATGGACAGCGTCGATGCTCTGGTCAAGTGCGCCGATCAGGGTCTCTACGTCGCCAAGGAGCAGGGCCGGAATCGTATAGGCATCTTTCAGGAACCGGACTGATTGGTCCCGGAGGGGGCAAAGTCCAACCTCAAACCCCTATAAACCTTTTATAAAGCCAATAGTTACAGGAAATTTGTAAGGTTTTTTCTTACAAACAGCTCCGAGTCATTTGTTACAACAGAAACAGTTTTTCAGTGATTTTCTCATTGACGGGGTGCCTCGATAATGCCATCACCGTCAAAGCAACTGGTGCCGGCGTCAAATTCCGCGGATTGAGCGGGGTACCGGGTAGGCGGGGCCTACAAGGAGTTCATGATGAAATCGACTGACACCTACAACGACATAAAGGAAGTCAATCTGGCCTACATGATGCTAGCGCAGAACATGGTTCGTTCCGATCGGGAAGCGGCCATTTTCCGTCTTGGCATCAGCGACGAGATTGCCGAAATCCTTGAACGTCTCACCCCGGGGCAGGTTCTCAAGATGGCTGCCTCCGAAATGCTGCTGTGCAGTTTCCGTTTCGATAATTCGCTGTTGCTCGATCTGCTGGCCAACCATGAACGTGATCGCGGTGTCGGTCACATCCATGCGGCGATCCTCGCTGCCGGCAGGCCTGTCGAGACCGTGGCCTGATCGCCGCACCGCGACATTCACGTATCGATCCGGAGGTTTTCATGCGCAACAAGTCCGTCATCTCGGAAGCGAGAGATATTCGCCTAGCCATCGAACTGATTCAGCTGGGCGCCCGGCTGCAGTTGCTGGAAGCGGAGACCAACCTGTCCCGCGAGCGTCTGCTCAAACTCTACAAGGAAGTGAGGGGTGTCTCGCCGCCCAAGGGCATGTTGCCGTTCTCGACCGACTGGTTCATGACCTGGCAGCCGAACGTGCATGCCTCGCTGTTCATGGCCTACTATCGCTTCCTCGAGCGAAACACGAAGCTGACCGGACTTGAGTTGATCATCAAGGCCTACGGCATGTACCTCGAGAAGGTCAGTCGGGCCGGCATGGACACTGTGCTGTCCCTGACCCGGGCCTGGACCATGGTGCGCTTCTTCGAAGCCAGCATGTTGCAGATGGCGACCTGCAAGGAATGCGGTGGCGAATTCGTTGCCCATGCCTACGATCCCATTCGCGGCTATGTCTGCGGCCTTTGTCACATGCCGGCACGCGCGGGCAAGACCCGGCGCGCTGCCGCCGAAGCCGTGGCCGCCTGAGTGATTCCATCGCCCCGCCGCACGTGCGGCGGTGGCGTTGCGGCCGGAATAGCGGGGCTAAAAGGCCTCTGCAAGACCTTCCCGTCAGCGTTTGAATACCGATATGATTACGGCGCCATTCGAGTCCGGACACACGTTCCGGGCCGGTGTGCGTTGATTCGGACTTGGGAGGCCGGCAGTGTTCCTGTTGATCGGTTATGTGGTGATCCTGGCTGCGTCGGTGGGTACCTATGCTGTGCACGGCAGTTTGGCAGCCCTTTTCGTCCCGCTGGAGTATCTTGCCATCGTCGGCCTGACCATTGGCGGCTTCGTTGCGGGCAACAGCAGCAAGGCGATCAAGGCGACCGTCGCCGCGGTGCCTTCAGTCTTGAAGGGCTCGCACCTCAACAAGACGCTGTACATGGAACTCCTGGCGATGCTCTTCGAAGTTCTCGCCAAGGTGCGCAAGGAAGGCCTGATGTCCATCGAGGGCGACATCGAGAATCCGGACAACAGCCCGATCTTCTCGAAGTATCCGACCATCGCCCACGATCACCATGTGATGGAATTCATCACCGACTACCTGCGCATGATGGTCGGCGGCAATCTCAATGCCTTCGAGATCGAGAATCTGATGGATGTCGAGATCGAGACTCACCATCATGAGGCGCACGTGCCGGCCCACGTGATGTCGAAGGTCGCCGATGCCGTACCGGCCTTTGGTATCGTCGTTGCGGTCATGGGCGTCGTGAACGTCATGGGTTCGGTGGGTGAGCCGCCGGCAGTGCTGGGCAAGATGATCGGCGGTGCGCTGGTCGGCACCTTCCTCGGTATCCTGGTTTCCTACGGTTTCGTCGCCCCCATCGCCGGCCAACTTGAGCAGAAGGCCGAAGAGGGCGGCAAGATCTACGCCTGCATCAAGGCCGTGCTGCTGGCGAGCATGAACGGCTATGCGCCGCAGGTGGCGGTCGAGTTCGGCCGCAAGGTGCTCTTCTCCACCGATCGGCCGACCTTCATGGAACTGGAGGAAGATCTCAAGGCCCGCAAAGGCAAGTAAATCGCCATGAGCGACGATAGCCAGCAGCCGATAGTCATCAAGCGCATCAAGAAAGGTGGTGGCGGCCACCACGGGGGCGCATGGAAGATCGCCTACGCCGACTTTGTGACGGCAATGATGGCGTTCTTCCTGCTCATGTGGCTGCTCGGTTCGACGACCAAGGGCGACCTCAAGGGCATCGCCGACTATTTCCAGACGCCGCTGAAGGTGGCGCTGTTCGGCGGCTCGGGTTCCGGAGACTCGTCGTCGGTGATTCAGGGAGGCGGCGAGGACCTGAGCCGCACGTATGGGCAGGTCAAGAAGGGCGAAACTCCGTCGGAAAAAAAAACCATCAACCTGCAGCGGCTGAAGGCGGACTTCGAGCGCATTGAGTTGCAGAAGCTGGAAACGTTGAAGAGCGAACTGGAAGCCTTGATCGAAGCGACGCCGACACTCAAGCAGTTCAAGAACCAGCTGTTGCTGGACCTGACCACTGAAGGCCTGCGCATCCAGATCGTCGACGAGAAGAACCGGCCGATGTTCGACTCGGCGAGTTCGGAACTCAAACCGTATACCCGCGACATTCTGCGCGAAATCGGCAAGGGACTGAACAAGGTCGAGAACCGTATCAGTCTTTCCGGACACACTGATGCCACGCCTTACGCAGGGGGTGACAAGGGCTTCGGCAACTGGGAACTTTCCACCAATCGTGCCAATGCCTCGCGCCGTGAGTTGATTGCAGGCGGCATGAGCGACGGCAAGATGATCCGCGTCGTCGGCCTTGCCTCGACTGTGCTGTACAACAAAGAGGATCCCTACAATCCGATCAACCGGCGCATCAGCATCGTGGTCCTCAACAAGAGGACTGAGGAGGCGATTCTGCGCGACGGCAACGTCGCCGAGGTGGACAATACTGATGAGGCAGCAGAGGCTGCCGCAGGGTCGCCCACAACGAGCGAAGGCACCACCAGTCAGCGTTAAGATGACAACAACATTAGCGGGGCACTGAATCGTGAGCATTATCGGCAACGCGATCCTGGCTGGAGTGGCCTGGACGCTGGCAGTCGGCGCTGGTCTTGTCGCCTTTTCCGATGCTGGAAGCGCCTGGGGGGGCGGCCTTGCCGCTGTCACCCTTGTGGCGGTTGGCTGGGCGGCCATCGTGGTGATGGCCATCAGGGGCGCAACGGGTGAGCGCAAGGACGCCGAGGCTGCTTGTGGTCTTGAACGTGAGTTGATCGGCGAGTTCACCGAATTGCTGGATGAGTGCGTCCGCCAATCTTCCGGCCAGTTCTCGAACATCAACGGCGAACTTGAACGCACGCAGACATTGCTCGCGGATGCGATCAAGCAGCTGACATCGAGCTTCGAGGGCATGAACGCATTGACCCACGAGCAACGGGAGATCGCCGTCGGCGTCACAGGCGCGGCGGGCGAGGGTGACACGGTCAATCAGTTCGACGAATTCGTCGTCAACACCTCTCAGGTCATGGGTCAGGTGGTGGACAACGTTGTCGCCAACAGCAAACTGGGCATGGAACTGGTCGAAATGACCGACGGCATTGCCAAGCATGCGCAGAGGGTACAGGGCATCCTTACCGAGATCGGCGCCATCGCCAAGCAGACCAACCTGCTGGCACTCAATGCCGCCATCGAAGCTGCCCGGGCCGGCGAAGCCGGCCGAGGTTTCGCGGTGGTTGCCGACGAGGTGCGCGACCTCTCGGCACGCACTACCCAGTTCAGTCAGCAGATCGGTGTCCTGATGCAGACCATGCAGCACTCTGTCCGGCTGACCGAGCAGGCCATTCAGCGCATGGCCGGCCAGGACATGACATTTGCCCTCGAATCCAAGCTGCGGGTGGAGGAAATCGTCCAGAGCATGGAAGACCAGAACAAGGTACGAAAAGTGGCCATCGATCGCTTGGCGGCGGGTTCGTCACGTGTCGAGGAGCAGGTGGGCCGCGCCGTGACGGCCTTGCAATTCCAGGACATGGTTTCCCAGTTGATGGGGCATGTAGGGCGACGGGTGGAGGCGCTGGAGGCCATCCTCGTCGAGTTGAGCGATCTTGGCCAGACCTTGCGGGCCGATGCCGAGAAGTGCGATGCCGGTGCCGCCATCACCGCCCTGCGTCAAGAAACCGCCAGGATTGCCGTTAACCTCGGCAAGTTGGCCAATCTGACCAGCAGCAACCCCGTTGGCCAGCAGAGCTTTGGCCAGGGTGACATAGAACTCTTCTAGGAGCCTGCGTAAATGGCAAAGATGATCCTCGCTGTCGACGATTCTGCTTCCATCCGCCAGATGGTGACCTTTACCCTGAAGAGTTCGGGCTACGAGGTGGTGGAAGCCGTGGACGGCATGGATGGCCTCGAAAAGGCCAAGGGCAAGACTGTCAATCTGATCCTGACCGACCAGAACATGCCGCGCATGGATGGCCTCACGCTGATCAAGACGCTGCGCGGCATGCCCCAGTACAAGACCGTACCGATACTGATGCTCACCACCGAATCGTCGGACGCCATGAAGCAGCAGGGGCGGGCGGCGGGCGCGACCGGCTGGCTGGTCAAGCCCTTTGATCCCCAGAAACTGATCGAGGTCGTCAAGAAGGTCATCGGCTGAGGCCACCGAACCCAGCGGAGGCAGCATGGCCATCGATCTGAGCCAGTTCTACCAGGTTTTCTTCGAAGAGACCGGTGAGCACTTGGCAGGCATGGAGTCCCTGTTGCTGGGGCTCGATCTTGCCGATCCCGACAATGAACAACTGAACGCCATATTCCGGGCGGCCCATTCCATCAAGGGGTCGGCGGGAACCTTCGGGTTCAAGGACATGGCCGAGGTGACGCACGTTCTGGAGAATCTGCTTGATCGCATTCGCAAGAACGAACTGGCGTTGCGTGAGGAGATGATCGATGCCTTCCTCGATGCCGGCGATGTCTTGAGGACCATGCTGGCCGCCCACAAAGGCGAGGGCGAGGTCGATCCGGCGGCGGTCGAAGAGACCTGCACCCGGCTGCGTGCCCTGACCGGCGGCGCGGCCGTACCGGCGACAGCGAATGTCGAGCCCGCGGCCGAACCGGTGGCCCCCCCGGCGTCTCCAGCGCCGGAAGGCTACGATATCCACTTCGTCGTTGACGGCGCTCCCGACGAAATCCGGCAGACGGTCGATGCCCTGCTCACGGAGTTGGGCGAACTTGGCACGGCCCGGCTGATCGAAGCGGCCGCGGCCGAAGGACAGCCATATCGGCTGGAACTGCTCAGTCGGGCAGATGGCGACTCGGTGCGGGCCATTCTCGAATTCGTCGCCCGCAGCGACAGCATTCGCATCGTTCCCCTGGGGGCGGTCAAGGCAACCGGCGCCGACGATGCCTACGGTTTCTTTGGCGATGCGGAAAGTCAGCCGTCGCAAGACGCCTCTTCCGACGCCGCCTACGGCTTCTTTGCCGAGCCGGCTTCCGCGCCCGCAGCGGCGGATGACAGCTTTGGCTTCTTCGTCGATATCGTCGCGCCGCCAGCCCCCCAAGCCGCGCCGGTGCCGCGCGAGGAAAAACCCGCCTCCCCGGCAGCCAAGATGCCCGCTGCCGCCAAAGCAGCCGGCGGCGGCGACTCCACCATTCGCGTCGGCGTCGAGAAGGTCGATCAGCTGATCAATCTCGTCGGCGAACTGGTCATTACGCAGGCCATGCTGTTGCAGTCTGCGGCCGGCATCGATCCGGTCGAATTCGAGCGCCTGCACAACGGCCTCACGCAGCTGGAGAGAAATTCGCGCGACTTGCAGGAAGCCGTGATGTCGATCCGCATGATGCCGATTTCCGTGGTGTTCTCGCGCTTCCCGCGCGTGGTGCGCGAGCTGTCGCAGAAACTGGGCAAGAAGGTTGAGCTGAAAATGGTCGGCGAGGGTACCGAGCTCGACAAGAGCCTGATCGAACGGATCAGCGATCCGCTCACCCACCTGATCCGCAACAGCCTCGACCACGGCGTCGAAATGCCGGAGGTCCGTACCGAAAAGGGCAAACAGGAAGTCGGCACCATTACCCTGCGCGCCTACCACCAGAGCGGCAACATCGTCATCGAGGTCGGCGACGACGGCGCCGGCCTCAACCGCCAGCGCATTCTAGCCAAGGCGAAGGAGCGCGGCCTGCCGGTGCACGACCAGATGACCGATCCGGAAGTCTGGTTGCTGATCTTCGAGGCTGGCTTCTCGACCGCGGACCAGGTGACCGAGGTGTCCGGCCGCGGCGTTGGCATGGACGTGGTGAAGCGCAACATCCACGCCATGGGCGGCCGTGTCGAGATCGAATCGATGACCGGCATCGGCACGCGCATGACCGTACGTCTGCCCCTGACGCTGGCGATCCTCGATGGCATGTCGATCGCCGTCGGCGGCGAGACCTTCATCCTGCCGCTGGACTACGTGGCCGAATCCCTGCAGGCCGAGCCGGAAATGATCAAGAGCATCTCCGGGGTCAATCGACTGTTATTCGTGCGCGGCGAATACCTGCCGGTGATCCCGCTCTACGAAGTGTTCGGCGTACCCGGAGCAGTGACCGCGCTCGAGCGCGGCATCATGGTCATCATCGAGGCAGATGGCACCAAGGCGGCCCTGTTCGTCGACGCCCTTCTGGGCCAGCAGCAGGTCGTGATCAAGAGCCTGGAAGCCAATTACCGCAAGGTGAGTGGCGTTTCCGGCGCCACCATCATGGGCGACGGCCACGTGGCCCTGATTCTCGATGTGGCGGTACTGGCCGGCATGGCGCGTAACACCCTGCCGACGGCAGCCTGACAACAGGAGCAGAAAATGCAGGATATTGCCCAGACAAACGCAAAGCAAGCCGACGAAAGTGGGTTGGCTCAGGAGTACCTGACCTTCACGCTCGGTCCCGAGGAATATGCGATCGATATCCTGAAGGTCCAGGAGATCCGTGGCTACGAGCAGCCGACCACCATCGCCAATTCACCGGCGTTCATCAAGGGCGTAATCAATCTGCGCGGCACGATCGTGCCGATCGTGGACATGCGCATCAAGTTCAAGGTCGGTGCGGCTGACTACACGCCATTCACGGTGGTGATCATCCTCAACATCGGCAGTCGCGTCGTCGGCATGGTGGTCGATGGCGTTTCCGACGTGATCGCTCTGCGTCCCGAGCAGATCCGTCCGGCGCCGGAGTTTGCCGCGACGGTCGATACCAAATACATCCACGGTTTGGGCACGCTGGACGAACGGATGCTGATCGTGGTCGACATCGCACGCCTGATGCTGTCCTCGGACATGGCGCTCGCGGAAGAGGATGTAGCGGTCTGAACAGCGAATCAAGCGCGGCGACCAGGGTCTTGGCATTGCCAAAAAGAGAGACTGAATCATGAGAACCAACCTGCCGGTGACGCAAAACGAGGTGCAGCTGGGCACTGACACCCTGATCGTTTCGAAGACCGATCTCAAGGGGCAGATCACCTACGTCAATAAGGATTTTC
>Ga0187786_10000239_pt1 | contig 17752 bp, 30 predicted proteins | sample 0815_BV2_10_20_M_FD_132449 | JGI IMG/M metagenome (GOLD analysis project Ga0187786, IMG submission 132449) | Tropical peat soil microbial communities from peatlands in Department of Meta, Colombia - 0815_BV2_10_20_MG | ecosystem: Environmental > Terrestrial > Soil > Wetlands > Peat | place...
GATAATGTAACGATAACGGTGGAACTGATAGCGCCGATAGCGATGGAGAAGGAGTTGAGATTCGCGATCAGGGAAGGCGGAAGGACTGTAGGCGCAGGTGTTGTCACCGAGGTCCTGGAGTAACACGGTGAATCAAAAAATAAGAATAAAACTTAAGGCATATGACCATAGATTGCTTGATCAGTCTGTGAGGGAAATAGTTGATACTGCCTCGCGCACCGGTGCAAGGATAGCCGGCCCCGTCCCTCTGCCCACTAAGATCAGCAAGTTTACTGTATTGAGGTCGCCGCATGTTGACAAGAAGTCGAGAGAGCAATTTGAGATAAGGACTCACAAGAGACTTATCGACATATTCGACCCGACGCCGGACACTGTCGATGCTCTTATGAAGCTGGAACTCGCCTCCGGAGTTGATGTGGAGATAAAATTATGACAGGCATATTAGGTAAGAAAATCGGCATGACGCAGGTCTATCTCGAAGACGGTAGGCTTGTGCCAGTAACGGTTGTTGAGGCTGGGCCCTGCACTGTAGTCCAGGTCAAGACACCTGAAAAAGACGGCTACGAAGCTGTTAGAGTTGGTTTTATAGAAGTGCGCAAAGCCAAGAATATTACGAAGCCTGCTGCCGGGCTCTTCAAAAAGGCAGGTACCCCTGCTTACAAAAATCTCAAAGAGTTTCGTATTGCCGGGATGAAGGTTGGAGATACTATAAAAGCTGATACATTCAGTAAAGGCGACATTGTTTCTGTATCTGGGGTGTCGAAGGGCAAAGGTTTCCAGGGCGTCATGAAAAGGCACAACTTCAAGGGCGGTCCAAGCGGTCATGGTTCGATGTTCAATAGGGCGCCCGGTTCGATCGGCGCAAGCTCTTATCCCTCAAGGGTATGGCGTGGCATGAGGATGGCTGGTCATATGGGAAGCGAAAAGGTGACTGTCCAGAATCTTACTGTAATCGACGTGATGCCCGACCAGAACCTTCTGTTGCTGAAGGGTGCAGTCCCTGGGGCTCCTAATACCATAATCGAAATCTGGAAGGATTAAGACCATGATTGATATAGAAATCAGGGATATTAACAATAAAGTTAAAGGCAAGATGAGCCTCGAGGGCAAGGTTTTCAGCTCTGAGGTATCTGCTGCTCTTGTGCACTCGTCAGTTGTGGGGTATCTTGCAAACCAGCGTCAGGGTACTCATGCTACGAAGAGCAAGGGGATGGTAAGCGGCGGTGGCAAAAAGCCATATAAGCAGAAAGGCACAGGACGCGCCAGACAAGGCAGCACGCGTTCTCCATTAATTAGGGGTGGCGGAACTATCTTTGGCCCTATGCCGAGGGATTATGGGATAAAGCTGCCGAAAGCTGCTAAGAGGGCGGCTCTTGGCAAGGCATTAAGCATGAAGCTTGCTGATGGCGAAATTCTGGTGCTTGATGAAATGCGCATTGATAAGCCAAGGACAAAGGATATGACTAAGATGCTTGCCGCACTGGGTCTTGTAGGACAGTCTGTGCTTCTGATAGTCCCGGAGAGAGATGAAAATATATTTCTTTCAGCCAGAAATATCCCTGCAGTAGGAGTAGCTAGAGTTACTGATCTTAATGCTTATCAGGTGGCAGCATACGGCAAGCTCGTTTTTACGGCAGAAGCCATAAAGAAGCTTGTATCTGGGGAGGTCAGTGCCTGATGAAAATCATATACGATGTCATAAAAAAGCCTCTTTTCACTGAGAAGGGAATGGATATAAAAGAGCGCGAAAACAAGATTCTGATACAAGTGGATCCTGCGGCCAATAAGCATGAGATCAAGCAAGCTATGGAAGAGATCTTTAAGGTTAAAGTCGAGAAGGTAGCCACTATTAGTATCAGTGGCAAAAAGAAAAGATACGGCAAATATATAGGTAGAAGGTCCGATAAAAAGAAGGCAGTGGTTACATTAAAACAGGGCGAAAAACTCGATTTCATAGAGGGTGTTTAAATGGGCATAAGAAAATTTAATCCTACATCACCGGGGCGAAGATTCCAAACGGCATCTGATTACAAGGATATTACTTCAGATGAACCGCGGAAAGGGCTGATGAAACCGGTCAAGAAAACCGGAGGCAGAAACAGTTTCGGCCGTGTAACCTCGTGGCAGAAGGGCGGCGGCAACAAGCGTATGCTCCGCGTTGTCGATTTTAAAAGAGATAAGATCGGCGTACCGGCAACCGTTAAATCAATCGAGTACGATCCAAATCGTTCTGCAAGGATTGCCCTGATAAATTATAAGGATGGAGAGTACCGCTATATTATAGCTCCGGAAGGCTTGAGTGTTGGAGACGTTGTAATGTCCGGTCCATCTGCTGAAATCAAGCCAGGCAATGCGCTGCCGATAAGAGAAATACCTCTCGGAGCAATGATACACAATATTGAAATTAATCCGGGCGCTGGAGCTAAACTTATCCGAAGCGCTGGCGGGGCAGCCCAAATAGTGGCCCGGGAAGGTGATTACGCGCAGGTCAAGATGCCATCCGGCGAAGTCAGGCTTATAAGGACGACCTGTATGGCTACCATAGGCCAGGTCAGTAATGTGCAGCATGAAAATATCTCGTACGGTAAAGCTGGAAGGAAGAGATATCTTGGGAAAAGACCTCATGTCAGAGGCGTTGCGATGAACCCGATTGACCATCCTCTGGGTGGTGGTGAGGGGAAAGCTTCTGGAGGACGTCCAGCCTGCACTCCATGGGGCGTGCCTGAGGGAATTAAGACCAGGCAGAATAAGAGAACCGATAAATTTATCGTAAAAAGGCGTAGTAAATAGGAGGAGTACGTGCCAAGATCCTTAAAGAAAGGCCCTTATTTCGAGCCGAAATTAATGAAGAAAGTCGAAGCGATGCTTCAGACAGGCGATAAGAAGATGATCAAGACATGGTCGCGGCGGTCAACAATTGTGCCTGAGTTTATCGGGTTTACTTTTGCCGTTCATAACGGAAAGAAGTTCGTTCCGGTATATGTTACTGAAAACATGGTAGGACATAAATTGGGCGAGTTTTCGCCTACAAGAACCTTCAAGGGCCATTCAGGATCCGAGAAGTCGGCTGCGAAAGGGTAAGTAATATGGAAGCCAAGGCAATACTGAAATATGCACGTATAACTCCGAGGAAGGCTAGAAGGGTAATGGACCTCATAAGGGGCAAGAATGCCTCCGCGGCTATGGTCAATCTTAGATACATGCCTTACAGGGGCGCCCGCTTGATTGAAAAGGTTCTGAAATCGGCTATGGCTAACGCTGAGCAAAAGGGTACGCATCTGGATATTGATAAATTGACGATTAAAGCAGCATTTGCTGATCAGGGACCGGTTATGAAGCGTATGGAACCCAGGGCCATGGGCAGAGGCAATACGATTAGGAAGAAGACGAGCCACTTGACCATCGTGGTTTCGGAGGAATAGCATGAAGGCAATTCTAAGTCAGGATTTTTTGACATTATACGGACGGGGGTGTTGATTTGGGTCAGAAGACGATTCCGATAGGTAACAGGATAGGCGTCACGCGCACATGGGATTCTCGCTGGTTCCTGAAGAAAGGTTATGCAGGCCAGCTTTTAGAGGATCTGAACGTCCGTAAATTGATAAAGGAGAAACTCTTTCACGCAGGCGTCTCTAAGATTGAGCTGGAGAGGCCTGGTCAAAAGGTGAAAGTTATCATACATACGGCACGTCCCGGCATAATCATCGGGAAAAAGGGTGCTGAGGTCGAGAAACTTAAGAAAGAAATTGAGGCGTTTACTGGAAAGCAGGTAGCAATAGATATAAAAGAGGTGAGGAAGCCTGAGTTGGATTCTCAGCTTGTGGCTGAAAACATTGCGTTGCAACTGGAAAAAAGGGTGGCGTTCAGGCGCGCACTTAAAAGGGCTGTATCTTCCGGAATGAGATTCGGCGCCCTTGGCATTAAGGTGCAATGTGCAGGTCGGCTTGCAGGAGCGGAAATAGCCCGGACCGAATGGTATAGAGAAGGTAGAGTGCCGCTAAGCACATTCAGAGCCGATGTTGATTATGGTTTTGCAGAGGCGAGAACAACATACGGTAAAATCGGCATCAAGGTCTGGATATACCATGGAGATATACTCCCCGAGCGGACCGTTACATCATCGGTAGGAGAGTGATATGTTAGCGCCAAAGAAAGTTAAATTTAGAAAAACGATGAAGGGTAACATGCGGGGGAAGGCTTATAGAGGCTCCGACGTTTCCTTTGGTGAATACGGACTAAAGGCAATGGAACCCGGCTGGATCACCAGTCGTCAAATAGAGGCTGCCAGAGTGGCGATTACAAGGCATGCAAAGAAGGGGTGTAAGCTTTGGATACGCATCTTCCCGGACAAGCCGATTACGCGCAAGCCGGCTGAGACCAGAATGGGGAAAGGCAAGGGCAATCCTGAGTTCTGGGTTGCAGTTGTAAAGCCGGGCCGAGTAATTTATGAAGTTTCAGGTATAAGCGAGCAGATTGCGAAGGAGGCCTTTAATCTGGCCTCGAAGAAACTGCCTCTTTCTACCAGGTTTGTGAAACGCGAGGAGGTGGCATTATGAAGACCTCTGATATAAAGGCGCTCTCAGTCGATGAATTGAAGCAGAAAGAAAAGGACTTCAGAAAAGAGCTGTTTAACCTGAGATTCCAGCTTTCAAAAGGTGAACTTGAAAATAACATGAGGGTTAAGGCGGTCCGCAAGGATATTGCGAGGATCCTGACGATCATTTCTGAAAAAGAGAAGGCGGCTGCTGGCGGGGCTGCGAAGAGGGGTGCGGGAAATGCCTAAGAAGGTATATTCTGGTAAGGTCATAAGCGACAAGATGGACAAGACCGTGGTAGTGGCGGTGACTAGGACGTTCCAGCATCCGCTTTATAAGAAGACAGTCAAGAAGATTACGAAATTTAAGGCACACGACGAAGAGAACAAATGCAAGATGGGCGACATGGTTCAGATCATAGAAAGCAGACCTTTAAGCAAGGATAAAAGGTGGGCTGTGATCAAAATCATGGAAAGCGAGGGATAGAGAGCCATGATACAGACTCAGACCATTCTTGAGGTCGCGGATAATTCTGGGGCCAAAAGAGTACAGTGCATACGGGTTCTTGGCGGTTCGAAAAGACGATATGCCAGACTTGGAGATATTATAGTGGTTGCTGTTAAAGAGGCAATTCCCGACGGCACAGTCAAAAAAGGCACAGTTCAGAAAGGCGTTGTTGTCAGGACCAAGAGGGAGACTCGGAGGCCCGATGGATCATATATAAGATTTGATCAGAACGCGGTGGTGCTTATCAATGCTCAGATGGAGCCTATTGGAACAAGAATCTTCGGTCCTGTGGCAAGGGAACTCAGATGGAAAGAATTCATGAAGATCATATCCCTTGCACCGGAAGTGATTTAGCGGGAGGATAATGTGGGTTTACGGATAAAAAAGGGAGACACGGCAGTGGTCATCACTGGAAAGAATAAGGGTGCCAGGGGGCGCGTGCTGGTTGTGCTACCTGAGGAGCAGAGGCTTATTGTCGAGGGAGTAAACAAGATAAAGAAGCACCAGAAGCCTAACAAGCAATATACTCAGGGCGGTATTATAGAGAAGGAAGGCCCTTTACATATATCGAATACCATGCTCGTATGTCCCAAATGCAATAAGCCTACGCGCATAGGAGTGACCCTACTGAGCGACGGTCGCAAACAGAGGACATGCAGGAAATGCAAGGAGGTCATAGACTGAGTATGGCAGCGCGACTCAGAGACAAATATTTCAAGGACATCATGTCTTCGATGACGAAGGCGTTCGGATATAAGAACGTGATGCAGGTTCCGAAACTGCAGAAAATCATAGTTCATGTAACACTGGGTGAGGCAACACAGAATGTGAAACTTCTTGATGCGGCGGAAAAGGAGCTTGCAGCTGTAACGGGTCAAAAACCCTTGACTACGAAATCGAAGAAAGCCATTGCCGGCTTTAAACTGAAACAGAATATTCCACTTGGTTGCAAAGTTACGCTTCGCGGCGACAGAATGTATGAATTTCTTGACCGGCTTATAAGCGTGGCTCTGCCAAGAATCCGCGACTTTAGGGGCCTATCCACGAAGTCTTTTGATGGCAGGGGGAACTATTCGTTCGGTCTTAAGGAACAATATATCTTTCCTGAGATAGATTACGACAAGGTCGAGATGGTGCACGGGCTGGATATAAATATCTGCACGTCGGCCAAAACCGATGAAGAAAGCAGGGCTTTGCTGAAAGAATTCGGCGTGCCTTTCAGGAGATAAGGAGGGGGTATGGCTAAGACATGTATGATCGAAAAATCCAAGAGGGCGCCAAAGTTTGCAGTGCGCGTGCATAACAGATGCAACGTGTGCGGAAGACCGAGAGCGTACATACGGAAATTCGGTATATGCAGGATATGCTTCAGAACCCTTTCACTGAAGGGTCAGATTCCTGGCATAACAAAATCGAGCTGGTAGAGGTGTTTGGACAATGATGACTGATCCCATAGCAGATATGCTGACGCGCATAAGAAACTCCGTGCTTATCAAAGCGGAGAAAGTGGATATCCCGGCATCCAGGCTGAAGGTTGAGATAGCCAAGATTATGAAAGAGGAAGGGTTTATTAAATCATATAAGATTATCAAAGACAAGAAGCAGGGCATCCTTAGGATAACGCTCAAATACTCGCAGGACAACCGCCCTATTGTTGAGGGCCTTAAGCGGATTAGCAAGCCAGGCCGAAGGGTGTATGTCGGAAAGGACGAAGTGCCCAGTGTTGTCGGCGGAATGGGGATTGCTGTAGTAACAACTCCCAGGGGTATTTTGACTGACAAGGCATGCCGCCGCGAGGGCGTAGGCGGAGAAGTCCTATGCTATATTTGGTAAGGAGACAGAAATGTCAAGGATTGGCAAGAAACCAATAGATATACCTCAAAAGGTCAATGTTGATATTAAAGGAGATCTCATTAAAGTTAAGGGTCCTTTGGGCGAATTGAGCTATACATCTCCAGCGAGCATAAAGGCAGCTGTAGATAGCGGCAAGGTAGTTATTGAAAGAAGCACTGATCTTCAGAAAGATAGGGCTTTGCATGGCCTTGTTCGCAGCCTTGTAGCAAACATGGTGAACGGTGTGTCACAGGGCTTCAAGAAGCAACTTGAAGTCAAGGGAGTAGGATACAGGGCACAGGCAAAGGGGAACAAGATTACTTTTACTTTAGGATACTCTCATCCCATTGAATTTGAACTTCCAACTGGAGTAACAGCGACCACTGACGAAAAGATGACGATAATTACACTGAGCGGCATTGAAAAGCAAATGCTCGGGCAGGTTGCAGCAAACCTCAGAAAGCTGAGGGCGCCTGATGTCTACAAGGGCAAGGGCGTAAGGTTTGTCGGCGAGAGGCTTAAGATGAAGGCCGGCAAGACCGGTAAGAAGTAACAGGAGGGTGCACCAGTGATTGCAAAGAAGATTGGTAAACAGAGAAGACACGAGAGAATAAGAAAACATGTTTCTGGTAACCCCAAAAGGCCGAGACTAAGTGTCTACCGAAGCTTAAACAATGTATATGCGCAGATAATAGACGACACGAAGGGTGCAACACTTGCTGCTGCTTCGACGCTTGATAAAGAAATAAAGGGAACGGATGGCCACAAAGGCAATGTTGAGGCTGCAAAGAAAGTAGGGCAGCTTTTAGCAAAGAAGGCTTTGGCGGCCGGCGTTAAGAAAGTAGTATTTGACCGGAGCGGGTATCGCTACCACGGCTCCATCAAGGCCCTGGCCGAAGGGTCGAGAGAGGGAGGACTGGAATTTTAATGAAGACGGAGCGAATTGAGGCTGAGGGGCTTACACTTAAAGATAAGGTTGTCTATATAAACAGGGTTGCAAAGGTTGTCAAAGGAGGCAGACGATTTTCCTTCAGCGCGCTGGTTGTCGTTGGTAATGAGAGCGGCATAGTTGGCGTCGGCAAAGGGAAAGCCTCCGAAGTGCCCGAGGCTATCAGAAAGGCCGTTGAACAGGCGAAGAAAAGGCTGATCCGCTTCCCATTGCGCGAAGGTACTCTTACCCACCGGATAATCGGCAGATACGGCTCCAACTCTGTAGTAATGAATCCTGCGCCTAAGGGGACAGGTCTTATTGCCGGTGGTGCGGTTAGGGCTGTATTCGAGGTTGCGGGGATCCAGGATGTTGTTGCCAAATCTCTTGGTGGACATAATCCATTCAATACAGTAAAGGCTACCCTTCATGGACTTTCGAACTTGAAGGATCCTGATGCAGTGCTAAAAATCAGGGGAAAGGCCGAAGAAGAAATAGCAGTAGAAGAAGCAGGCCAGTAGATTGTGGTTGCAGGCCTCAGAGAGCAGTCTTCTATGCTTAATGATATTCCCGGTCATATGGTAGCGGTTTAAATTTTATGGGAGGAATAAGGTAGTTATGAAAATACAGGATCTCACCCCGGCTGAAGGAAGCACTAAAAAGAACAAGCGCATAGGGCGTGGTATGGGGTCAGGACATGGCAGAACGGCCACTAAAGGACATAAGGGACAAAAGGCGAGGTCTGGCGGAACTAAAGGTCCTTCCTTTGAAGGGGGTCAGACGCCCCTGCAGAGAAGGCTTCCTAAAAGAGGTTTTAAGAACTATCCATTTAAAAGGGAGTTTGCAATTCTCAACCTGGATGATCTTGACAAATTAGTGGATATATCACTAATAACCCCTGAAGTGCTTCTGGAAAAAGGTATCGTGAAAGATTCGAAGTCAGGCATAAAAATACTTGGTGGTGGAGCGCTGGCTAAAGCAATAACTGTTAAGGCCCACGCATTCAGCGCATCTGCAATTGAAAAGATCAAAGCCGCAGGCGGCAAGGCAGAGGTCATTTAACCTTGAGCATCATCACCAGCATTCGCAACATATTCAAAATACCTGAACTGAAGAACCGCGTCTTATTCACGCTAGTGCTCCTAGCAGTATACAGGATCGGCGCGCATATTCCGACCCCCGGCATTAATGGTATTGAGTTGAGTAAGTTTCTTACGGCCAAGGGCGGTGCTATGATGGGCTTTTTCGATATGTTCTCCGGAGGCGCACTGTCCCAGATGACAATTTTTGCCCTCGGTATAATGCCATATATCAGTGCGTCTATTATTTTTCAGCTCTTGACGGTTGTAATTCCTGCTTTGGGTAAACTGGCCAAGGAGGGTGAGGCAGGAAGGAAGAAGATCGTCAGATATACTAGATATGCAACTGTTGTTATAGCTGCTATCCAATCGCTCGGAATTGCTATCGGCCTGGAAGGAATGGGCGGCGGACAGTTTATTGCCAATCCGGGCTGGGGATTCAGGATACTAACAATGATTACTCTTACATCAGGCACGGCGTTCATTATGTGGCTCGGTGAACAGATTACTGAACGCGGAATCGGCAACGGTATATCTCTGATTATCTTTGCAGGAATTGTGGCAAGATTCCCAAACGCTATTGTGAAAACCTTTCAGTTGGTTGGAGCAGGCGAGCTTTCGATCTTTTTTGTGATACTTTTGGTAGCCGTAATGGTATTGGTTGTCGGAGGGATAATATTTATTGAACGCGGCCAACGCAAGATACCGGTGCAATATGCAAAAAGGATTATAGGTAAGAAGATGTTTGGTGGGCAAAGCTCCCATCTTCCTCTGAAGATCAATACAGCTGGCGTAATCCCGCCGATTTTTGCGTCGTCCATTATTATGTTTCCCGCTACGATAGCGGGTTTTATTGCTATACCGTGGGTTCAGTCAGTCGCTAAACAGCTCTCATTTGGGTCTGTATTCCATTCGATTCTCTATGTTGGGCTTATATTCTTTTTTGCTTACTTTTACACAGCCGTTATTTTTAATCCGGTCGACATCGCTGAAAATCTGCAAAAGCACGGAGGCTTTATTCCAGGTGTGCGTCCCGGCCAGAAAACTTCGGAATATATATACAGGGTTCTTACCAGACTTACTTTCATTGGAGCAGTATATCTCTCAACAGTTTGCATTCTGCCGGAACTTTTGATTACTAGATTCAATGTGCCCTTTTACTTTGGTGGTACGTCTCTTCTGATTGCGGTAGGAGTAGCACTGGATACTGTTTCTCAAATTGAATCCCATCTGATAACAAGATCCTATGAGGGCTTTTTGAAAAAGGGCAGACTCAAAGGAAGAAGGGGATAAACTTTATCTCACGGCGTGATAATCGTTAAATCAGCGACAGAAATTCAGAAAATTGCGCATGCCTGCCACATAGTGGCTGAAGTGCTTGAAGGGCTTAAAGGCTATATAATCGAAGGGATGTCAACTGCCGACATCGAGAGTTTTGTTGACCAGGGGATAAGTAAGCGCGGTGCTAAGGCTGCTTTTCGTGGATATAGAGGATATCCTTCTAGCGCTTGCATATCGGTAAATGAGCAAGTAATCCATGGTATACCATGTAGGTCTGTGAGACTTAAATCGGGCGATATTGTGGGGGTTGATATAGGTACTTTTTGGGATGGATTTTACGGTGATGCGGCAGTCACTATCCCTGTTGGGGATGTTAAGACCGAAAATGCCAGGCTGCTCAAGGTGACTGAAGAAGCTCTGATGCTTGGCATTGCAAAGGCGGTTGCAGGCAATCGGGTTGGGGATATATCTGCCGCGATTCAGGGGCATGTGGAAAAACATGGCTATTCGGTGGTGCGGGCATTTGTAGGACACGGGATAGGTCGGTCTCTTCATGAGGAGCCCCAAGTGCCAAACTATGGAAGGGCGGGTCAGGGACCGCGATTAAGAGAAGGTATGACACTAGCGATAGAGCCAATGGTTAATGCAGGCAGCTCCGACATACGGATTCTCAATGATGGCTGGACGGCTGTAACGTCCGATGGCTCATGGTCTGCTCACTTTGAGCATACGATAGCTATTACTAAGGAAGGGCCTAAAATATTGACTAAAATATGATGAAAAGGTATACTGTCTGATTACGACTATGGCCAAAGATGAGAATATAGAAGTACAAGGGACAATACTGGAACCATTGCCGAATGCGATGTTTAGAGTGGAGTTGGAGAATGGGCAGGTCATTCTTGCATATGTCTCAGGCAAGATGAGAATGCATTTTATCAAGATATTGCCGGGAGACAAAGTCACGGTGGAATTGTCGCCATATGACTTGACAAAGGGCCGCATTACCTACCGGTTTAAATAATTCAATTAAGGCTGTAGTGGCAAGAGTTTTGTTTTCTTTTCAGTGAGGAGGAAAGACAGTGAAGGTGAGACCGTCGGTAAAAGCTATTTGCTCCAAATGCAAGATAGTGAAGAGAAAAGGCGTTTTACGAGTTCTCTGTGAAAACCCCAGGCATAAGCAGCGCCAGGGCTAATTATCTGCTGAGCTTGTGCAGTATCCAGGGCATTGTGTCTTTAATAATTTTATATCACATGGATAAAGGAGTTTTGTATGGCGAGAATAGCCGGGGTTGATCTTCCCAAGAACGAGCGCATTGAGATAGGTCTGACGCGCATATTTGGCATAGGCAGATCCCTCTCTGTTAAGATTCTCAGTGAGACGGGCGTTGATCCGGATACCAGAGTTAAGAACCTTACCGATGAGGATATTGTAAAGATAAGGGCAGCTATCGAAAAGGATCAGAAGGTTGAGGGTGATCTGAGGCGCGAATTGGCCATGAATATAAAAAGGCTGATAGATATCGGATCGTATCGTGGATTGAGGCATAAGGCCCATCTGCCGGCAAGAGGACAGAGGACCAGAACAAATGCCAGGACCCGCAAGGGGCCCCGGAAGCTTATCGTGAAGAAAAAGTAAAGGAGGAGTGCACTTTAATGGCTCAGAAAAAACGCAGCGGAAAGAAAGTTAAGAAGAATATCCCAAGCGGCGCGGCGCACATACAGACGACATTTAACAATACAATAGTCACTATCACCGACCCGAATGGAAATGTAATAGCGTGGTCTAGCGCCGGTAGTCTTGGTTTTAAAGGATCCAGGAAAGGCACTCCGTTTGCTGCGCAAATGGCATCTGAATCGGCTGCCAAGAAAGCCATGGAAATGGGCTTGAAGCATGTCGATGTTTTTGTAAAGGGCCCCGGCGCCGGCAGGGAAACCGCTATCAGAGCACTTCAGGCTGCGGGACTCGACATTACATTGATCAAGGACGTAACCCCGGTGCCGCACAACGGTTGCAGGCCGCCTAAGAGGAGGAGAGTATAATGGCACGCTATACCGGTCCATTGTGCAGGCTGTGCAGGAGAGAAGGAGAAAAACTATTTCTCAAGGGCACCCGGTGTCACACCGAAAAATGCGGCGTAGAGAGAAGGAAATATGCGCCAGGTCAACACGGACAAAGCCGTGGGAAGCTTTCAGACTACGGTTTGCAGCTTAGGGAAAAACAGAAGGTCAGAAGAATTTATGGAATTATGGAGCGCCAGTTCAGGTTGTATTTTGAAAAGGCCTCCAGAATGAAGGGCGTTACAGGTGAAGTTCTGCTGCAACTTCTTGAAAGAAGGCTTGACGCTGCAGTGTTTAGAATGGGTTTTGCAGCTAACCGCAGAGAAGCTCGTCAGCTTGTAAAACACGGTCATTTCCTGGTGAACGGCCGTAGCTCTGATATTCCGTCGCATCTGTTACGCCCTGGTGATGCTGTAGCGGTCAAGGAATCCAGCCGGGAGAATGCAACCATTGCTGAGAGTCTTTCTGTCGCAGAGCACAGAGGCATTCCTGACTGGATACAGTTTGATGCGGCAGCTCTTAAAGGTACCTTTGTTCGCGTTCCTACGCGTGATGAAATACAGCTGCCAGTTCAGGAACAGCTTATAGTTGAACTTTATTCTAAGTAATCCGGCTTTAAGATGCTGGCCCAGCGGGCAGCTGTTTAAAATAGAATTAAAGTATAAATAATAGATTAAAGGCATAGGGAGGCCTTAAATGGACCTTGTGAAGAGGGGCTTTCAGTTGCCCAAGAAGATTAATTTTGACGTGGAAACGCGGACCGATTCGTACGGGAAACTTGTTGTTGAACCGTTAGAGCGCGGCTTTGGCACTACCTTAGGTAATTCACTGCGCAGGGTCCTTCTTTCGTCAATAGAGGGTGCGGCAGTGACTGGCGTTAGAATAGCCGGAGTGCTGCATGAATTCTCTGCAATCAAAGGCGTCAAAGAAGATGTGGTAGACGTAATTCTTAACATAAAAAAGCTCAGACTTAGGCTCCATGGCGATAGCAAGAGAACTGTAACGGTTGATGTAAAGGGGCCCAAAGTACTGACGGGTGCGGATGTTATAACTGACCAAGGCGTCGAAATACTGAACAAGGATCATTACATCGCCACAGTTGATACAGGTACAACTATGGAGATGGAAATGTTTGTCAGAAAAGGCAAGGGATATGTTGCTGCAGAACAGAACAAGGAAGACGGGCTTCCAGTTGACATCATTGCAGTTGATTCAGCGTTCAGCCCTGTAAGGAAGGTGAACTTCTGGGTTGAAAAGGCGAGAGTAGGCAGATCTACTGACTACGACAGGCTTATCATGGAAGTCTGGACCGACGGTGGCATAACTCCTGAAAAAGCAATCAGTGAAGCAGCATCGATTCTGATGGAGCATCTTGATCTTTTCATATTTGTCGAGGAGAGCGATTCGGCAGAAGAACCGGCAGGCGCTTCTGGCAAGGCTGTATCCGGCGCCATGCTCAACGATAATCTGCTAAAGAATATAGACGAACTGGAACTATCTGTGCGGGCGTATAACTGCCTGAAGAATGCTAATATAAAAACTATTGCAGACCTTGTGCAGAAGACCGAAAACGAGATGCTCAGGACAAAGAACTTCGGCCGCAGGTCACTAAATGAAATAAAAGACATATTGAGCTCTATGGGTCTGCACCTTGGAATGAGATTTGAATCAGCCCCAAAAGGAGGTAGTGACAGCAATGCGTCATAAAGTAGCGGGAAGGCTGTTTAGCAGAACGGCCAACCAGAGAAAGGCACTTCTGAGGGGACTGGTATCCTCTCTTTTCGAGCATCAGAGAATAGAGACTACAGTCGCGAAAGCAAAGGCAATCAAGGGCATAGCCGAGAAACTTGTTACCTTCGGGAAAAGGGGTGACCTGCATGCGAAAAGGATGGTCATGTCATATATCCCGAACAGAACTGTAATGTCGAAGCTGTTTGCGGATATTGCACCGCGCTTTGCAGACCGCAACGGTGGCTATCTGAGGATAGTGCAGACACGCCAGAGAGTTAATGACCGTGCACCGATGGCGATAATAGAGTTCATAGATTATGAAGATGTTGTCATGAAGGACTCGAGTGATAAGAAAGGCAAAGAGTCTGAAAAGAAGTCAGAACAGAAATCTGTAAAACCTGCAAAATCTGCTAAGAAAGTAAAGGCATAAACGAACACAGGAGGATGCGGCTGCAAATTAGCAGCTTTTTTATATGTAGTCCAAATAAGGGGTTCTAGGGAATCCCTTATTTTTTTGGTGCGGCACGATTAATGCTGTAGCATAGCGCTGCATCATTTCAAAATTGACAAAATAATGTCTTGGAAATTAAACTAAACATTTGAAAATAAATCATAATTATCTTGTTAGGAGGGTGTCTTGCTTAAATCCTGTGAAGAAGTATCATCGACAAAAAAGCGTCTTACTATAGAAATTCCTGCCGACGCCTTAGAAAGCGAGATCCGGAAGGGTCTTCAAGAAGCACAGCGCCGGGCTAACCTGCCTGGCTTCAGATCGGGCAAAGCCCCTATGTCCATTGTTGAAAAACGCTATGGAAAGGGCGTGGAGTCGGAAGTGCTTGAAAAGCTGGTGCCGGAATATTATATGAATGCAGTCAAAGAGGCTGAAATAAAGCCGGTGGCAAAGCCTGAAATGGAAGAGGGGATTGATTTTAAGCGCAATGCTCCGGTAGTGATGACTTTTACTGTCGAAGTCAGGCCAAGTATCGACGGCCTGAGTTATGAAAATATTGCAGTCAAGGATATCCCGATCGAGATAAAAGAGGAAGAGATAGATACTATCCTTAAAAGCGTATCTGAAGAAAAAGGGACATTTGAGGCGATAGACGATGCTGCGACCAGGGGCGATCTTGTAACTCTGGACTACACAACTGAAAATGGTGATGAAAGCAAGGATACCGTTATAAAGGTGGGTAGTGGCCCGTATCCTCCGGAGTTCTTCGATGCGATCGAGGGGAAGAGAAAGGACGAGGAGTTCTCGGCAGTTGTATCATTCCCAAATGATTCGTCTACGCAGTTCGCCGGTAAGACACTTAAGTTTGTAATGATGATAAAAGATATCAAGAGAAAGAACATCCCGACTATTGATGATGAACTTGCAAAAGATATGGGCATGGAAAACCTGCAAAGCCTTAGAGATAGGATCAGGGAGGATCTGCATGAGTCAAAGACTACGGAAGCTGACAGGAAGAAACAAATCGAGATAATCGAAAAATTGCTCTCATCATATCAGTTCGACGCTCCAGAAGGAATGGTAAAGTTTGAGCTGGAAAGAATGCTTGGAGAAGTAAGGGCAGCCGGCAAGCAAGGCGGAACCAATGAGGAACTGGAAGCTGAATACCAGCCCAAGGCTGTGAAGAGTGCAAGAATTTCGATACTTCTGGATATAATAGGAGAAAGAGAGGGTATTTCCGTTTCGGAGGATGAATTAAAGGAAGAAATCATGAATTTCTCAAAAAGGTATTATGTCACTCCGGAAAACGTAGTCAAGTACTACATAGCAAGAGATGGCTCTCTTGACGGCATCAAGAATGCAATTTATGAAAAGAAGGCCATGAAGGCCCTTCTTGCAAAAGCCAAGATAGAGAAGGAGTAATATATGAGCATAGTGCCAATAGTAATCGAGCAGACTGGAAGGACTGAACGCGCTTATGATATCTACTCGAGGCTTCTCAAGGACAGAATTATATTCATAGGCACCCCCATCGATGACAATATAGCCAATGTGGTTATCGCCCAGCTTCTTTTTCTTCAGACAGAGGATCCGGAAAAGGATATACATGTCTATGTGAACTCGCCTGGCGGATCTGTGTCTGCAGGGTTGGCAATATACGACACAATGCAGTATGTCAAGCCCAGCATCTGTACGTATTGTATCGGACAGGCTGCGAGCATGGGCTCACTCCTTCTTTGCGCGGGGGCAGCTGGAAAGAGATTTGCCCTGCCTAACTCGCGCATTATGATTCATCAGCCTATGGGTGGTTTTTACGGTCAGGCCACTGATGTTGAAATTCATGCTCGAGAAATATTGAAGATGAAGGAAGTGCTGAACAACATACTGGCTAAACATACCGGACAGGATATTGAGAAAATAAAGATAGATACTGAAAGAGACTACTTTATGTCTGGTGTAGACGCCAAGCAATACGGCCTTGTAGATGAGGTCATATTTTCTCTCAAGGAAGTAAAGAAATAGCCGGCCTGCAGTAGATAGACTGCATCTGTTGTACTGATCTGGGAGGATTACAATGGCAAAGAAGAATAATGAGACGGTTCTGCGATGCTCATTCTGCGGGAAAGCGCAGAATGAAGTAAAGAAGCTGATTGCAGGCCCTATGGTATATATTTGCAATGAATGCGTAAGTCTATGCAATGAAATAATAGAAGAGGAGTCGAGTAGCGCTGAGCATGGGAGTGCCAGAAAGCTGCCTACGCCGTCGGACATACATAAATTTCTCAATGACTACGTAATAGGGCAGGAGAGGGCTAAAAAAATACTCTCGGTGGCGGTTCACAACCATTACAAAAGAATCTATAAAGGCTCTAAATCAGATGTTGAATTGCAGAAGAGCAACATACTTCTGATAGGGCCCACCGGCACCGGTAAGACGCTTTTTGCCCAGACGCTTGCACGGCTGCTGGATGTGCCTTTTACGATAGCCGATGCCACCTCTTTAACAGAGGCTGGTTACGTTGGAGAGGATGTTGAAAACGTACTGCTTAAATTGCTGCAGGCCGCCAACTACGATGTCGGTCGAGCGCAGATAGGTATTATATATATCGATGAAATCGACAAGATCAGCCGTAAAAGCGATAGCCCATCGATTACTAGAGATGTTTCTGGCGAAGGCGTTCAACAGGCTCTTCTGAAGATCATAGAGGGTACCGTTGCCAACATTCCGCCACAGGGCGGAAGAAAGCATCCGCAGCAGGAATATATCCAGTTAGACACTACTAATATTCTATTTATATGCGGAGGGGCATTCGTCGGTTTGGATAAGATTGTAGAGGAGAGGATTGGTAAAAAGAGGATCGGCTTCGGATCTGAACCTTTTAAGAAGGCTGAAAAGAAAGAGATGAACCTGCTTGAAACTGTGGAGCCGGAAGATCTAATGAAGTATGGGCTGATCCCGGAATTTATCGGTAGGCTTCCGGTAGTAGCATCTCTAACCGATCTTGATGAAGCTGCCCTTGTGAAAATATTGATCGAACCCAAGAATGCCTTGGTCAAACAGTACCAAAAGCTATTTTCTCTTGATAGCGTTAAATTGAAGTTTACCGATGGCGCGCTCGCGGCAGTTGCAAAAAAAGCAATTGAACGAAAGGCAGGAGCCAGAGGGCTTAGGGCGATCCTTGAAGACGTAATGCTCGATATAATGTATGAGATACCTTCAAAAAAGGAAGTTGCCGAGTGCGTTATTAATGAGGAATCGATTCAGAAAAGGGAGAGGCCATTGGTAGTCTATCACAAGAAGGCCGAATCAGCCTAATTTACCTGCACTTGCGGCTATTGCTGAATA
>Ga0187786_10000240_pt1 | contig 17687 bp, 14 predicted proteins | sample 0815_BV2_10_20_M_FD_132449 | JGI IMG/M metagenome (GOLD analysis project Ga0187786, IMG submission 132449) | Tropical peat soil microbial communities from peatlands in Department of Meta, Colombia - 0815_BV2_10_20_MG | ecosystem: Environmental > Terrestrial > Soil > Wetlands > Peat | place...
CGACGATCTGTTTCTCAATCCATATATCCGGTTATCGTGTCAGAAAAGAACGAGGAGAACATGTCGGATAAATACGCAGTAATGACGGTGGATGAACTCAAAGCCGAGCTCAAGCGGCTCAAGGACAACCTCTGCGACATCGAGGAAATGCATCATTTTACCTTCAACAAAACCACCTTGCATATCGGAGCAGATCAGGCACAGAACATGGCGCTCGAACACGAACAGGAATGCAGGGCCTACAGTGACGAAATCGTGAAAGTGGAAGAAGCGCTCAAATCGAAGGGCGCTTGGTAGTCAGTTGCTGAAAAATTGTAAAACCCTTTGACACTGATTCACACTGATTGATTATGAATCATCATGAATTTATCATGGTTTGTTATTCCGCCGTTACCAGTGCGAAGGACTTTTTTATAGTTCCGGTTAATCAGTCAAAAGCTGCTCACCAGTCCGAATAACTCCGGATACTCATTCCTGGTTGCGGCGGTCTCTTCCTTGAGCAGGCGCAGCGCCTCGGGCACGTGTTTCAGAAAATATTTCTTCCCCTTCACCGCGGACAGAAACCCGTAGGCCCCGAGCGCCTGCATATGGCGCTGGAGGCGGCAGGGCAGGAGACTGTTCCGGAAGATCAACTCATCGAAGTGTTTTATCTGCTTCATCTCCCCGATATAGTACTCGAGCAGCCGCCCCCGCAGAGCGTCGTCGAGCCGTTCGTAGGGGTCCCACAAGATGGATGCGAGATCGTACGCAGCGGGCGCCATGCGCGCTCCCTGAAAATCGATGACCCGGGGCATGCCGTTTGCCGTTATCATGATGTTCTGGCTCTGGAAGTCGCGGTGGATCACGACCTTGGGACAGGCGTCCACGCGCGCTGCGAGCCGGTGGAATTCGCCGTCGAGCGCCGCATGATCGCGCGGCGCCGACTTCCTGAGACCGTGCACGAACCGGTCGAGAAAGTACTTCGTTTCCCACCGAAGATACTCATAATCGAAAATCCGCGTTTCGAGCAGCGGGCATTCGTAAATGTGCTCCGTGGCGCGGCCGTGCAGTTTTACGAGAATGTCGAGCACGCTGCGGTAGAGGTCCTCGACCGGTCCTTCCGGTCGCGGGAACTTGAGAAAGGAATAAAGGCTTGTATCTCCCAGGTCTTCGAAGAGCGCGTTTCGCTCTGCAGCGTCCGTGGCGATCAATCCCGGCACGGGGATGGAATGGGCTTCGAAAAAGCGTGTGTATACAAGATGGCGCTCGTAGTCCGGGTCATCGGGCCTGCACGACATGAGCACCGCGGATTTGCCGTCGTTCCTGACGCGGTAGTAGCGCCGGTCCGATCCTCCCAGGCCGATCAGGACCGCATCCGCGCCGTCAGTGATTCCGCCGGCCAGGTCTGAAATGCCGAAGTACTGCGCATACAGCGGGTCGGAGAGCAGCACGCGTATCTGCTCCCGCGCATGGGCTCCGGGCTGCATCTGCGGCTCCGTCAACTGCACTGCATAGTCCGGGCCGAGAATCCGGTTTGTATGCTTTCCTGTGACGCGCGCACCCGGCAGAACGACACAGTTTCTCAATGCAGCGCCGTCAAGAACCTCGCTGCCTTCCTCGATAACAACATACCCGTCCGCGGAGATATCCCCGCACCGTGACCCCGAGGACCGATAGACGGTCTCTCCGCTTTCGCGCACCCGGTCGAGCAGGGCAGAAACATACGATACCGGCGTGCCGATGTCCGACCAGGAAGAGCCGGTGACGTCATATGTGCGCACCGTATGGCCGGCCTTCGACGCCGCAATCCATGCGACGGTCGCATGCGAGACGCCCGCGGGCAGGAACGTGAGGATCTCCGGCGAATACACGGCAATGCCCGTGTATGCCACTTTCCGTGCGATTCTGTTCGGGTCCGGCCGGGAATCACCCGGATTTTCCACGTCGATCACGCGGTCCTGGTCGTCAACCACGACATTGCTCAGCAGGGGATGGCGGTGGGTGGCGAGCGTGGCGATATTGCCCGAAGAAAGATGATACTCCACGAGCTTTGCAAAGTCGCAGTCCAGCAGGATGTCTGCGTTATGCACAAGAAAGGGGCCGGCCGAGAGGAATGATGCCGCGTTTTTGAGCGCGCCGCCGGTGCCGAGGATCGGAGCCTCGGGGAAAAAGGTAATGCGGTCCGCCCAGGGCGAGCCATGTGCCCAAGTCCGGATCAACTCGGGCTTCCAGTGCAGATTGATCCCGATTCCGCCGTCGCACACTGCCGCGAGCTTTTCCAGGGTAATCTCAATGAGGGGCCTGCCGAGAAACGGGAGCAGCGGTTTCGGCAGGTGGTTCGTGACCGGCCGCAGCCGCTCGCCGAGACCGGCAGCAGGCAGGAAGATGGTGACGGGATATGCGCTCATGTCCGGAGAGCAGATTATCAGACGGAAGTGGTGAAAGCAATCGAAATCTAATCGATACCCGGGCCTGCCGCAGAGTGATGACAGGATGTCGTAAAACGTGAGACTGCGCTCAGCGCTGCAGTTGCGCGTTGATGCATTCCCTTAACGTATCGAGGTTGTATGGTTTGTTCAGGGATGCCGAGAAGCCGTACGACTGGTAATTAGCTATGATTGCACCATCAGCATATCCGCTCGAAACGACGACCTTCACCGCGGGATCGATCTCCCGGATCTTCCGAAGCGTCTCCACGCCGCCCATCCCACCTTTTACGGTCAAATCGAGGATCACGAGGTCAAAGGGATGGCCCGCTTGTTTTGCCCGGCTGAATAGTTCAAGCGCACGCTCGCCGTGTTCAGCGGATTCGACCGCATGACCGAGCGCGCTGATCATCTCGCACGTGACGCTCCTGACATGCGCCTCATCGTCCATCAGAAGGATCCTGCCTCCCCTCGCCGGGACGGTGAGGGGAGAGGGCCTTTCTTCCTCGACGGTGCGGCCGGCGACAGCCGGCAGATAGATCGTGAAAGTTGTTCCCTTGTTCAATTCCGAACTGACGTCTATTGCCCCTGCGTGGTTCTTGATGATCGAATAGGCGGTTGCCAGTCCCAGGCCGTTGCCCTTCTGTTTGGTTGTGAAATACGGATCGAATATCTTCTGCAGGTTCTGCTCCGGTATGCCGATACCGGTGTCACGTATATCGATGCGTATGAAGGAGCGCTCTTGAGACAACCCGGCAAGCGTGCTTCTCACACTCCCTTCATTCCGTGCAGCAACAACGACGGTTCCGGTGCCTGCCATGGCCTGATGTGCGTTCATGACAATGTTCTGAATGACCTGCGCGATCTGGCCCTCATCCACATCCGCAGCCCACAAATCAGGCGAAATGTCCAGACGGCTGTCCGCGCGCGTCCCGTTCAGGGCGAATCTCGTCGCTTTTTCAATCAGCGGTCCCAGCGCCGTAAGTTTCTTGACCGGCGCACCTCCCCGTGAGAACGTGAGAAGCTGCGTTGTAAGGTTTACCGCCAGATGCAGAGCCTCTTCTGCCTGGCCCAGCATGGCAAATGATCTGTCCTTCTGGTCGTAGGTCAGCTTGGCCATTGCGATGTACCCGAATATTCCCTGAAGCAGGTTGTTGAAATCGTGGGCAATGCCTCCGGCCAGCGTCCCGATAGACTGAAGCTTTTGTGTTTTGAGTCGTTCCTCTTCGAGGAGGTGCTTTTCCGTAATGTCGCTGATGGTTTCGATCGCCGACATGACCTGCCCCGATGCATCTTTGAGCGGATATGCCTTGGTTTCGGTATATCGAACGTTGCCGTTGCGGTCCCGATGGCTGTGAACGGCGGAATGCGGCCGTGCGGTTTCAAAGACCCGCTGGACGGCGCATTCTTCGCCCTTCTCGTAGCAGGGCTGGTACCTTAAGTTCTGCACGTCATCGCAGTACCGCCCCCTGATGTTTTCGTTCGTAACGCCCGCTTGCCTGCAGAATGTCGCATTGGCGACTTGAATTCGGTAATCCCGATCGATTACGATGAACGCTTCGTCAACACTGTCGAGGATGTTCCGAATGAAGTCCTCGTTTTGTCGGATCTTCTCTTCAGCCTGTTTGCGCTCCGTGATGTCCCGAGACAGCACGATGAATCGCCGGACAGGCCCGCTCGTCCCGGTCTTTTTCGAAGTGGAGAGTTCAAACCAGCGCGCCCCCTCGGGCAGGTCAATGCGAATGATTTTGCCGAAGGAGGATCCGTTACGGTCAGCGTCCGCAATGGACTCCATGACGTCCGCCGCAGCAGCGGGCGAAAGTACTTCCGCAACCGTATGATTGAGCAGTGCCTCTTTCTGACGTGCCAGGAGACCGGGGTTTTGTGCCCAGATTGAAAGGTAGGTGCCGTTCTGATCAAATTCAAACAGCAGGTCGGGAATAGCCTGCAGCGTTGCCTTGAGGTCATTATTTAATTTTTGTATTGTTTCAGCCGATTTCCTGAGCTCGGTTACGTCCCGAAAGCTCCAGACCCTGCTGACGGGCCGGCCGTCCACTTTCTGCGGCTGGGAATACCGCTCGAACACCCGTCCGTCCTTGAATTCCAGAATATCAAAGCTGACCGCGTCCGGTTGACCATATAACTCTCTCACCTTGCCAATAAACTGATCGGGATTGCTCAGCTGCGCCGTGACAAACTCCAGTGCCTTCTGATCATCATGCTGATGCATGAGTTCCCGCGGGATGCGCCATAAACGCAGAAACGCTTCGTTGAAGTCCCTTATCCTGCCCTTGTCATCAACAACCAGGATGCCGTTGTCCGTTGATTCAAGTGTGGCGTGCTTGAGGGAAAGTGATTCTTTCAGGCTTTCCTCGACTTTTTTCCGCTCAGTAATATCATGGGCTACATAAACCGCCCCTGCGGGGGCATGATGGTGGTCCGTGAGGGTCGATGCGGATACCATGACATTGTAGATATGGCCGGTCCGGCCGGTCCAGACTGCGTCATGGCCGGATACCGGTATCCCGGTTTGAACGTCCGCACTTATACCATCCAGTCCGGGAAGAACCGATGTCAGTTCCCTGCCGAGAAGTTCCGATTTCTTGTAGCCGAGCATCTCCAGCGCAACGCGGTTGATCACCTGAATGTTCCCTTCGAGGTCCGTTACGATGACAGCGCTCGGCATCGTCTTGAGAATCTGATGAGCGGCGAGTTCAGGCGTTATATCTGCCAGTTCGTAGCGCAGGATGACAAATCCGCTCATGAAGATAAAGAAAGAGATGGAGATATATCCGAAAGGATAAACAGGAATCCCTAGCGCGGGAAGAAAATCGACCGCGCCGAAATACCCGCCAGCGAAGCCTATCAGCAGACCTTTCGTTCTTTTCTTGTGCAACTGCGTCCTGCTTTGCCGATACGTCTGCAAGAAGCGGTATATGATGAAGACCATATTGCAGCAAAAGAACCCCGTAAACAGCCATCCCAGAGGACCGTAATGCACAAATCTTCCCCAGAAAAACTGCTCACTTCCCGTGACATGCAGATCGGTAAAGAACACGCCAAGACTGAAAAGAAAAGAGAAAATGAGGCTGGATGCTATTGCATAGCGGTAGCGGTAGGCGTCCCCCATGAAAGAAGCGGTGAATAACAGTATCGTGCTCGGAATGAAGACGGATCCCAGCTGGGAGATTCTGATCCAGAAAAGCGACAGCCCTTCGTGCGTGCTTGCACAGCTTGCTCCAGCGGCGGATAAATACACACCTATGGCAAAGCACATGAAGAAAAACATGCTTCCGATGCGGGACAGACGCTCGCGGGCAAGAACAAAAAGACCGTACGCGACAATAGCCGCTCCGACAGCAACCATCGGTATCGCATAGCCATTATAGGCGTACTGATCAGGATTCAATGCGTGCAGAGGCATGATTTTATATTACCATGTTCCGGGTTCCGGATAAAAAAGAACACTGCGTACTATTGCAGGTCTCCATGCGACTTTTTGATGACCGTTTAAATTGTTTATCTGACTACGTCATATACCGGTTCCGATCTTCTCGATCAGGGCTGCAGGGTACTTTTGCCACTATCTTATCGGGTTTCGCGGTCGATAACTTAACTTCCTCTCCAAGCCGCTCATGCGCATTCTTGGAGCAGGAGGTTGCGTCGACAGGTGGTTTTCCCCCGGTTTCCCCAAGGGGAAAAACATGCGGGTCGTTGGCGGGTTTTTCAAATAACGGGGCCCCGATGTAGTACTTCACATCATCAAATCAGCGGCAGCAGGCTGCTGAAGTCGTTTTCTATCTTCATGCTGTCCAGGTAGAGGGAAATCATTCCCCGGTGATGGGTCTGATGATTGAACATATGGAGAAGGGACCCGCCGATGTTTTTTGTCATCATATCGCCTTTGATGGTTTGAAATGTTACGGACCTGTCCAGATCAGCCGCGGTCATCTCGGCCGCCAGCAGCATGATTTTTTGATCCAGGGTCTCCCGTTTATTCACGTAATCGTCAACAGTGTCAAACGGTGCTGAGCTGTAGCTCATATCCTGCGCGAACAGGGGGTCCTCCCTGAACTGAAAAGCCCTGCCCTGGCTGGTTCGTTTCAGCCAGTTGAAGTCCGAGAGGTAGATATGACCGCACAGCTGTTTAATGCTCCTGAAATATCCGCCGAACTCCTGCTCCCACTGTGCTCCGCTCAATTTCCGGATACAATCATTCATTTTGCGATTTGCCGTCTGGTTGTACTGCGCCAGGAGCTTGCACGTACGTATATCCATTTTTGCCTCCTTGGAGTGCATCCCTTAATAGAGCAGATAGTTTCTCCTGACCTTCATGAACGCATGCGTTTCTTCTCTCCACCAGTCCTCCATCTCGATGATGTCCTTCCACGATTCAATGTCCCTGCGCAGCCGGTCCGAGCCCGCAAGGATGTCGATGGGCAGGTTCACTTCTTCATATTCGTACGGCGGCTGCTTCCACTCGAAGTCGCGGGGATAGGTGTTGTGGATCGCTTTCAGGATCGCCACGCCGGTCTTGAACGGCCTGAACGTATCCCGGTCCGTCACGTGGATCTGCGCTCCGCCGCACAGCGTATTTGCATGCTTCTGGAACGTGGGCTGAAAGAACAACGGCCGGAAGACGACTCCCGGCAGACTGAAGTCCTTGAGCATCCCCACAATTGCTGCCGGATCGACAAAGGGCGCGCCGAAAATTTCGAACGGCCTTGTCGTGCCCCTGCCTTCGGACAGGTTGGTTCCTTCCAGAAGGCACATCCCGGGATAAACCAGGGCGGTGTCGGGAGTGGGCATATTGGGAGAGGGCAGAACCCAGGGAAGCCTCGTGTCGTCGAACCACATTGAACGCTTCCAGCCGCGCATGGCAAGAACGCGATAGTCCAGCGCCTGATGCGAGGTTTGATGCAGGTATGCGCCGATTTCCCCGATCGTCATGCCGTGGCGCACGGGGAGCGGCTTCAGCCCCACGAATGACGCGTAAGCGGGATCGAGCACCGGGCCTTCGATCGCCCTGCCGTTCAGGGGATTCGGCCGGTCGAGGATGACCACGGTTTTTCCTGCTTCGCGGCACGCCTCCATGCACAGGTCCATGGTCCAGATGAACGTGTAATACCGCGCTCCGACATCCTGCAGATCAATGGCGAGCACGTCGCAGTGTTCGAGCGCGGACTGCGCCGGCTTCCGCACTTTTCCGTACAAACTGTACACGGGGAGGCCTGTTGCGGTATCTCGATAACCGTCCCATTCGATCATATTATCCTGCGTCTGGCCGAGGAGGCCGTGCTGGGGGCCGAACAGGGCGGAGAGCCTGAATTGCCGGGACCGGCGGAAGCGGTCGACCGCATGCACGAGTGCGTGGTCGATCGAAGCCGGATGCGCGACCAGGCCCACGCGCGCACCGCGCAGATTGCGGGGCCAGCTTTTTTCGAGCATGTCGAGGCCGGTGAACACGTTCTTTCTGGCGGGCGGCATGAGCAGATTATAGGGGCAACCCCCGTGAATAGCAACAGGAAAGAAGCTTGGCGGGCAGGTCCCTATTGAAAATGCGCCTGCTCTTCACTATAATAAAGTTCATGGCCTATAGAGTCGTGGAGACGAGCGTGGTTACGGACGAGGAAATCGAAAGGATCCTGAACGACTGGACTTCCCGCGGCTACTGCTTCGAGAGCATCCAGTTTGTGAATGCGGTTTCGTCCAGGCGGCCCGTCATGGCGTTTCTCTTTTTCACCAGCAAGGAAGACTGATTCATGCATGTTCTCATCGTAAAGAACGTGCCGACCGAAGGTCCGGGCACGATGGCCGACCACTTCTTCGCGCGGGGCATCCCGTCATCAGCTGTGGAAATGAGCCTGGGCGAAGCGCCTCCTGCACCTGATACGTTTACGCATCTCGTGGTTATGGGCGGTCCCATGGCGGTGTACGAGATGCAGCTTTACCCCTATCTTGCACGGGAAGCGCGCCTTATCGAACTCGCGATCAAGGCGGGGAAAAAAGTTCTGGGCGTGTGCCTCGGCGCCCAGATGATTGCCCACGTGCTGGGCGGCCGCGTCTACGCAGGTCCGCAGAAAGAGATTGGATGGTATGACGTTGCGATTACTCACGAGGGCATGCAGGACCCGCTCATGAAGGAACTTGTGGTCCCCGGATCAGCGACGGCGCAGGTGCTGCAATGGCACGGGGACACGTTCGATCTCCCGGGCGGGGCCGTGCGGCTGGCATCGTCCGGCCTGTATTCCAACCAGGCGTTCAGCTACCAGGACCGCGTCTACGCCCTTCAGTTTCACATTGAGGTCACGCCCGCAATCGTCGCAGAGTGGCTCGCCCATGAGCCGGGCATCGACTTCGCGACAGTGCGCAGGGATTCGGAGCGCATTTACAGCGCCTATCGGGAGCGGGCAACGAAGTTCTACGACCTCTTTTTCCGCTGATAACCGGATGCCTATCCGGCGCGTCGGCAGTGAAGCGGCTGTTTTGACCGGCTGGTGGATTGATGAAATTGCGATGGTATCAATTGACAACCCCTGACCCAAAGAGTATAATTCCTCAGGAAATCAGGGAAATGCACGATCCTGTTGATTCTTCGCGCTGCGGAGGCGTACAGGAGAATAAACATGAAAAAAGACACGACGCTCCATATCATTGCGCTTGTGACACTGCTGACCTTGTCAGCCTATTTTCTAGCCGACACCGTGGATGCCATGATCGGCAGGAGCCTTGAGGCGGCGCCGATACGCACGTCGATCAAGGGGCAGGAGCGGCCAGCAGTTGAACCGCGGAAGGAACTGAGCTCGTACTCCTCCATTCTCGAACGTGGACTCTTCGGGGACGGGAAACAGTCCACACAAGCGGGCGGACAGAAGGAGATCTCAAGCTTCACGCTTATCGGGACCATCGAAGGAGAGCGCTTTGCGGGCGCCGTGCTCGAAGACAAGACGGGCCAGGCGTTCTACCGCCTCAACCAGAAACTGCCCGACGGCTCAACACTCGTAAAAGTAATGCGCGACAGGGCGGCCATCAGGCGCACCGACGGCGTTCTCGTCAACCTGCAGGTAGAGGACACGAAGATCATCATGCAGCCCTCGGCCGCCGGAAGCACCCTGGGCGTACGGAGACTCGGCGACGGCAGGTTCCTCGTTGATCAGAAAGAGGTGCTGGCGAGCACGGAGAACATGAGCCAGATCCTTACGCAGGCTCGGGCGCTGCCCTACCAGGAAAACGGGAAGACGGTCGGATTCAGGATCAGTGAGATCACGCCGGGCAGCATTTATGAAAAAATCGGCCTTCAGAACGGCGACGTCATTCAGCGCGTCAATGCACAGGACGTCGACGATCCCGCCAAGTTCTTCCAGCTCTACCAGGGTCTGAGGAACGAACGGAGCATCGCCATCGACCTGCTCCGGGCCGGCCAGCGCCAGACATTGAACTACGACATCCGTTAAATTCAGCCACAGAGACAGGGGACGTACAGCAGCATATTCGGGAGAGGTCGAAGGGACGGCCGTGCGAAGCGGAAGCGCGCGGTCCGGCGTCTTCGTTTCCTGTTTTCCGCGCCCCGCGCCTTTGTGGCGAATTCTTTTTCCGGGAGGTCATGCGTGAATAAACTGACGGCCCTGCTTCTGGTGCTAGGGCTTCTGTGTGCACCCGCGGCGTTCGCAAAGCGCAAGATGCCTGCCGGCGCTGATGAACCGCGCCAGGACGCGCCCGCGCCTTCTTCCCCGGCGTCTCCTTCGGGTGCACCTGCACAGGCCGGATCCGATACGCCTGCAAATCAGATCGACATCAAGAAAGTGCGCACCGGAGACGACTACGTTACCCTTAATTTCACGAACGTCGATATCGCCGCGCTCGTCAAACTGATGAGCGAGTTGACGCGGCGCAACTTCATCCTTGACGACAAGGTGACGGGCAAGGTCACGATCATGACGCCCACGAAGATCTCGCCTGCGGAGGCCTACCAGGTTTTTCTGTCGGCGCTCGAGCTCAAGGGGTTCACGGCCGTGGAGGACGGGACCATCACGCGGGTCATCCCGTCTGCCAGTGCGCGCCAGAGCGGACTCAAGGTGCTGCAGGACGGTGATGCGACGGGCGAGGGGTTCGTCACCAAGCTTATTCGGATGAACTTCGTCAATCCTCAGGAGATCGTCCGGACGGTGACCCCGCTCATCTCGAGAGACGGGAACATTCTCGCCTATCCTGCCACGAACTCCGTGATCGTGACCGATGCGCTCTCGAACCTCAGGAAGATCGAAAACCTCATCCGCGCCCTGGATGTTGCGGCACCCGAGGGCAAGGGCAAGATCAATGTCTACTATCTCAAGAATGCCAATGCCGAGGAGATCGCCAAGCTCATGCAGGCGCTGGTATCGCGTCTGCCCACACCGGCAGCAGGCGCGGCAGCGGCCGCTTCATCGGCCCCGGCGACGATCCTCGAAGGCACGGTCACCATCACGGCGGACAAAGCCACCAATTCGCTCATCATCGTGGGCACGCCGGGTGATTATGAGATCGTCAAGGATGTCATTCAGAAACTCGATATCCGGCGGCGCCAGGTCTATGTCGAAGTGGCCATCATCGAGATGAGCCTGTCGAAGCTGCGCGACCTCGGATTCGAGTTCCAGGCCACGAACCTCAATAAACTGGAGAGCGGCAACAACCTCAGCGCCATCGGCGGCACGAATTTCGGGAATATCGGCACCGCCATCGTGAGCGGGCCCGCCGCGCTGGCGCAGATGAGCGGCCTGGCCGTGGGCGCCGTGAAAGGCACCTTCAAGTACAACGGCACGGAATACCTCAGCGTGGGCGCCCTCCTGCACGCGCTCCAGACCGACGGCGACGTGAACGTGCTCTCCACGCCGAACATCCTCACCATGGACAATCAGAAAGCCGAGATCATGGTGGGCCAGAATGTGCCGTTTCTCACGGGCCAGACGCAGAATGCAATCACCGGCACCCAGACCCTGTTCAATTCCATCGAACGCAAGGATGTGGGCATCAAGCTGACGCTCACGCCGCAGATATCATCGAACGACAACGTGCGCCTCGAAGTAAGCCAGGAAATCTCCGACGTGATCGCTTCTTCGGCGACGAATGCCGCGGGGCCGACCACGAGCAAACGGTCGGCGAGCACGGCTGTCGTGGTGAAGGACCGCCAGACCATGGTGATCGGCGGGCTTATCCGCGACAATATCACTTCGACGACCTCGAAGGTGCCGCTGCTGGGCGACATTCCCATCCTCGGATGGCTGTTCAAATCAAAAACGACAAGCGTCGAAAAAACAAATCTCATGATCTTCATCACGCCGTATATCATCAAGAATGAAGGCGAAGCTGAGGATTTGACGAAGAAAAAGAGCGACTCCCTCGAGGAGTTCCGCAAGGAATACCGCATCGAGAAAAAGAACCTGGAGCCCACCCGGCTTTCGCCGAAAACAAACGAAGGAGCTGAAGAGCCGCCTTCCGGGCCGCCTGCGGACACCGCGTCTCCCCGGGTGAAGCAGAACGTCAAGCCGTCACCGTCCGGAACGGGCGCCCCGGCCGATCGGTCTGCATCGGCGCCTCCCCCGCAGTCCGCGATAACGCCCACGACGCCGCCCGCGGCTCCTGCGGAGGCACCGAAGGACGGAGCACGGTGAAACGGCTGCTCGGCGAGATACTCGTTGAGTCCGGCCTTTCTGCGGAACGACTCAAGAAGGCCCTCGAGCTCCAGAAGAAGCGGGGCGGCAGGATCGGCACCCTGCTCATCCGCCTCAACTTCGTGACCGAGGAGGCCGTGCTCAAGGCGCTCGGCCTGCAGCTGGGACTGCCCTACCAGGCGGAGCTGGGAGAGATCGACCGCGAACTCGCGATCAAGGTTCCCATCACCTACGCAAAGAAGGCGGTGGTGCTTCCGCTTCGGAAGGAGAACGGGACCGTGCTGGCGGCCACATCGGAGCCGCTCAACCTGTCCACGGCGGAGGACCTCGCAACCCTGCTGGGCGCCGACGTCTCGCTCTGCCTCGCGCCTACCGAAAAAATCCTTGATACCGTCAACCGCATCCACAGCGAGGGCATGAATCGCGCCGAGGACACGGCCCAGGAGATGGAGGAGGAAGACCTTTCGTTTCTCGCTGCCGAGCTGGACGAGCCGACGGACCTGCTCGAGGTGACGGATGACGCGCCGATCATCAGACTCGTGAATTCACTCCTGTCCCAGGCCATCCGCGAACGGGCGAGCGACATCCACATCGAGCCGTTCGAAAAGGAGATGGTGGCCCGTTTCCGCATCGACGGCATCCTGTACAACATCCTGACCATCCAAAAGCGCTTCCAGGCCAGCATCGCCTCGCGCGTCAAGATCATGTCCGGCCTGAACATCGCCGAGAAGCGGCTGCCCCAGGACGGCGGCATGCGCATCAAGATCGGCGGCAGGGACGTGGACATCCGCGTGTCCATCGTGCCCACCGCCTTCGGCGAACGCATCGTGCTGCGTCTCCTGTACCGCGAGAGCGCGCTCCTGCCCCTCGACAAGATCGGTTTCTCCGGGGACACGCTTGCGCGGTTTCATGAGTTTATCGAACGGCCGCACGGCATCATCCTCGTGACCGGCCCCACGGGCAGCGGCAAGACCACCACGCTCTACGCCGCGCTCTCGAAGATCAACTCCCCGGACAAGAACATCATCACCATTGAGGACCCCATCGAATACCAGCTCAAGGGCATCGGCCAGATCCAGGTGAACCCGAAGATCCAGCTCACCTTTGCCGCGGGCCTGCGCTCCGTGCTGCGGCAGGACCCGGATGTGATCCTCGTGGGCGAGATCCGAGATTCAGAGACCGCTGAAATCGCCATCCAGGCCGCGCTAACGGGACACCTCGTGTTCTCAACGCTCCATACGAACGACGCCGCCGGCGCCGTTACCCGGCTTCTGGACATGCGTATCGAGCCGTTCCTCATCTCCTCGTCCGTCATGGCAATCCTGGCGCAGCGGCTCGTGCGCGTGCTGTGCAGGGAGTGCCGCGAGCCCTACCAGATGACACCCGCCGAGATCAACGAGCTCGAGGTCAAAACAGGGGCCGAGGGAAAGACGGTATACCGCGCAAAGGGATGCCCGGCGTGCTTCAACACAGGCTACCTCGGCAGGAGCGCCATCTACGAACTCCTGAGCGTGGACGACGAGATCCGGCAGCTCATCATGAAGAACACCGATGCCTCGACGATCAAGGCCCTTGCCATGCAGAAGGGCATGCGCACCCTGCGCCAGGACGGCGCCGCGCGCGTGCTCGAGGGATTGACTTCCGTGGACGAAGTGGTGAGGGTGACGCAGAAAGAAGCATAGCATAGTACAAAGTTCAGCGTACAGAGTTCAAAGTTGAAATCGGTTTCTTTTACTCTGAACGATGAGCTGTGAACACTGAATTGTATTTATAAAATCATGCCCGTTTTCGAATTCAAAGGCGTAACCAGCCAGGGGAAGAAGGTCTCCGGCGTCCAGGACGGGGAGGGGCTGAAGAGCGTCAAGGCGAAGCTGAAGCGGGACGGGGTCGTGGTGCTCGAAATCCACGAGTCCTCGTCAGCGCGCGCCGCGCGGAAAGAGACGGTTTCCTTCACCATCGGGTCCCGGGTGAAGCTCGCGGACCTTGCGAACGCCACGCGCCAGCTGTCGACGCTCCTGTCGTCGGGCCTGCCGCTCATGGACGCGCTCACCGTGCTCGTGGAGCAGGAGGAGGTCGCGGGGCTCAAGGCAGCCCTGTCCTCCGTGCGCGACGCCGTGCGGGAGGGCTCGACCCTGGCCGACGCGCTCAAGGCGAACCCGAAGGTGTTCTCGCAGCTCTTCGTGAACATGGTTTCCGCCGGGGAGGCGAGCGGCACGCTCGAGATCACGCTCGACCGGCTTGCGGAATTCCTTGACGAGCAGGTGCGATTCCGCGGGAGGATTTCGGCTGCCCTGGCCTACCCCGCATTCATGACCGTGATCGGCGTGGGCATGCTGTTCTTCATCTTCAGCTTCGTCATGCCGCGCATTGTCGGCATGTTCCAGGACATGAAACAGCAGCTGCCCTTTATAACCATCCTGCTCCTTGCAATCGTAAAGTTTCTCTCCGCATTCTGGTGGCTGCTCATCCTGGCCGTCGCAGCAGGCGTATATTATTTCCGCAGATACGCGCGCACGCCTGCCGGCAGGGAATACATTGACAGCCGGCTGCTCCGGCTCCCGGTCTTCGGAAGCCTTATCAGGATGATCGCCGTGTCGCGGTTCGCTCGCACGCTCGGGACCCTGCTCCAGAGCGGCGTGCCCACGCTCACGGCGCTCGACATCGTCAGAAGCGTGGTGGGCAACACCGTCCTCGCGAACGCGGTGCAGCAGGCGCGCGAGAATGTGCGCGAGGGTGAGCCCATCGCGGACCCGCTCCGCCGGAGCGGACTGTTCCCGCCCGTCGTGGTGCAGATGGTGGCTGTGGGCGAGAAGAGCGGAGAGCTCGAAAAAATGCTGCTCAAGATTTCCGATTCATTCGACAGGACCGTGGAGACGCGCCTCACCGGGCTCATGGCGCTCATGGAGCCGGTGATCATCCTCGTCATGGGCGGCATCATCGGATTCGTGGTGGTCGCCATCATGCTGCCCATGCTCCAGATGAGCTCGGGAGTGCGGTAAGAAAGCAGGGTCCAGGGGCCAGGGTCAAGGAAAGCATGAGAATTTTGCCAAGCGGAAAAGGAGAACAATAATGGCGAAAAAGAACCAACACGGCTTCACCCTCATTGAAATCATGGTCGTGATCATCATCCTCGGCCTGCTCGCGGGGCTTGTGCTCCCCAAATTCCTCGGCCAGGAGGAGAAAGCGAAGATCGAAGTCGCCAAGACCCAGATCCGCGCGCTCGAAAGCGCTCTGGATGCCTACAAGCTCGACAACGGGTTCTATCCCACGACGGACCAGGGGTTCGACGCCTTGATCAAGAAACCCGAGGTCGGCCGCGTTCCGAACAAGTGGCGCGAAGGAGGCTACCTCAAGCCGGCCCGCATACCCAAGGATCCCTGGGGCAAAGACTATGTCTACATCTCGCCGGGCAGCGAGAACCGGGAATACGAGATCGTTTCCTACGGCGCAGACAGCGAACCCGGCGGCGAAGGCAAGAACGCTGATATCGAGAGCTGGAAGATGCAATAAATTATGGGTCCAGGGTCCAGGGTCAAGGGGCAGGGAAGAAATACAGCGGCATTCACGCTTATCGAACTTACGATCGTAATCGTGATCCTGGGCGTGATGCTGTCGCTCATCATTCCCCGGCTCGGCGAAATCGGCGAGGCAAATCTCAAGCAGAGCGCGCGGCACCTGACCGGCATGATCAGGTTTCTGCATGACGAGGCGCAGGCCAGGAAGGATGTCTACCGCCTGCGGTTCGACATTCAGGAGGGGCGGTACTGGACGGAGCGCTTCACCGTCATCAGCCTGAGCGAAAAGACGGCCGAGTTCAAGAAATTCTCAACGGAAATGGGGACCGAGGGCTCGCTTTCCGGAGCGACGACCTTCCGCGACGTGAAGATCGCGAGCCATCCCGATGATCCGTATATCGAATTTACACCCGAAGGGTGGGTGGAGCACGCCCTGATCCACCTGCGCGACGGAGAGGGCAGGGACTTCACGCTCGTGGTGAACCCGCTTACGGGAAACACGGAACTCAAGGATGGGTATATCGAGGAGCAGTGACAATTGCGGCTTTCGGATTGCAAAATGATAATCACCCCTTACCCCGGTGCTCTCCCGCAAGGGGAGGGGGGAAAAATTTTTCAGCGATCTGCGCAATCTGATGGGTTTACGCTTCTTGAAGTGATGGTGGCCGTTACTATCATGTCCCTGGTGCTCGTGACCCTGATCGGGCTCAAGAACCGTTCCATGCAGGATGTGGCCCTGGCGGAGCATATGACCACCGCGACGATGCTGGCGAACGGGAAGATGATGGAAACCATTATGGCGAGGAAATTCGATGTTGTGGAAGAGGAGGGCGATTTCCCGGGACAGGAGAATCTGACGGACTATTCCTGGAAAAGGACGGTCTCGCGGATGCCGCTTCCCAACGGCTCGTTTATCACGGTAGTGCGTGTTGCAACGTTATGGAAAGAGGGTACGCGGCCTGAAATGGTGGAGCTGGTGGATTATGAGCCGTAGTTCTGAACACATGCCTCGCCTGATGAGAACTCCCGGTGGAAGCGGGGCAACAGAGGAGAGGAACGGGTTTACATTGCTGGAGGTCCTGATCGCCGTGGCGATCATGGCGGGCATCGTGACGGTGTTGTATGCGAGTTTCTTCACCTCCGGAAGGAACGTGGAACAGGCAGAAATCATCCGCGACTCTTCGGACATGGCTCGGACGTTGATCCAGAAGGTCTCCTCCGACATCACCAATGCCTACTGGAACCCGAGGATGAACCGACCCGCGGTTATAACAGTCCTGAACGGCAAAAAGGAAGAAGCGCAGATCAAGGACGCAGTAAGCAGGCATGACAGCATTACCGTGACGACGCTGACCAACTCAAGGAGGTTCGGATCAAGGGAAACCGAGCTCTGGGAGGTGGGCTACTATTTCAAGCAGAAGGCGGATGGTTCGGGCTATGTGATGATGCGCAGGGAGAAGCGCGAGCTGAGCAAGGACACGCCTGCGGGCGAAGGCGGTGTGGAGTATGAGATCACGGACAAGGTGCAATCCTTTCAGCTGCGGTACAGCCCGGCGGGTGCGTTCGCATGGCAGGACGAATGGAACACTACAACGCGGGGCGCGCTGCCGCAGTTTGTTGAAGTTGTATTTTCCCTTGATAGCGGCATGACCTATTCGACCTACGTCGAAGTCAGGAACCTGCCGCCGCAAAGTTAGAAGCGAGGAACGCGGGACCATGCGCCAGAAAGCGCGGAGAAACCGCGGCGTAGCGCTCATTATCGTGCTCCTGGTGACAGCGCTTCTGATCGCGCTTATTTTCGAGTTCGCCTATGGCACGCGCGTGAGCCTTCGCGCGGCGGCAAATTATCGCGACAGCCAGCGGGCGTATTTTATTGCCCGTTCCGGCTTTGGATTCTTTGCCAAATATCCTGAACTCCAGAGCAATGTATCACAGGGCGAGTGGAGTCCGGATCTGATGTCCTATGCCGGTGAAAGCGATGCAAAACTGTTTATAAAGTGGGAAGACGAGTCCGGGAAAATCAATATCAGCAACGTCACGAAGGGGAGCGATGCATACAACCGCCTCCAGAAATTGTTCGAGATACTGCGGATCAGTCAGGACAAGCTTGACCAGATAAG
>Ga0187786_10000241_pt1 | contig 17627 bp, 14 predicted proteins | sample 0815_BV2_10_20_M_FD_132449 | JGI IMG/M metagenome (GOLD analysis project Ga0187786, IMG submission 132449) | Tropical peat soil microbial communities from peatlands in Department of Meta, Colombia - 0815_BV2_10_20_MG | ecosystem: Environmental > Terrestrial > Soil > Wetlands > Peat | place...
GTACCTTATCATCCTTGTTTAAGAAAACCTTCCCCACCAGATCCAGGCACTGTTGGGAACCGTTGGTAATTAGAATATCTTCAATATCTACTTTCACTCCTTTTTTAGAGTACCGTTTCGCTATGTATTTTCTTAAAGGAGCGTACCCTTCGGTGGTACTGTACTGCAGGGCATCTTCACCATTTTCTTTCAGAACACAGCTGGCTGACTCGGCAATTTCATCCACGGGTAAAGATAATGGATTAGGCAGACCACCAGCAAAGGATATTATCTCTGGGTCTTCAGTTATTTTTAAAGTCTCCCGGACAAAGGATCGGGGAACTTTACTCATTCTATCGGCAAATTGAAATTTCATGAAAATCATCTAATTTTTTTTAATCTACCTTACTTTTTACTTCCATACTTTTTAACATGGTTCCAACCACGGTGATACTTCTCGAAACCTTCTTTTTGAGTGTAAATGGAGGTATCCTGCCGGTTGAATATTTCCCGGTCTTCCCCCACTGGACAGACCTTGATACAGATTCCACAGGGATTGTTAAACGTTTTTCTGAGCTTCTTACTCCTATGAGCACATTTCAGCTTCTTCATGGGTGGTGGGAAGTAGCGGGGTCTTGTGGGGATTTTCATTGTATCTGAGTCTGCGCTTTCCCGTGTATCTGAATCTGCATTTGATGCATCTTCTGCTTTAAGTATGGCATTGGCTGGACACATCTTCTGGCAGAGAAGACAACGGGTGCACAGATCATCTTTAATAATAGGACTTCCTTCTAGTTCCAGGGTGGTGAATATAGAAGTAAATCGTACCCGGGGACCGTACTCTGGTGTTAGAAGAACGTTGTTTAACCCGAAAGATCCTAAACCTGCTAAGTAAGCGGCATGTTTATGGGAGAAAAAGGATAGTGGCCTTTTTAAAAGCACGTTTATATCTCCGTAACCGTCACGGGGGAGATAAATGGATGGATAACCTTTGCCCGTTAAAAAATTTGCTAATTGGTAAGCATCATCATCTAATAAGCGGTTAACAGTCCCGTAAAGTTCGTGGTAATATATGGAAGGTGCTGTTTCCACAATAGGGAGTGTCACCGGCAGCCCTATAACTATAACTGTTTTAACTTCCGAGTAAATGGATTGAGGCCAGAATTCCTCTGGTATCCATTCATTAAACTCATTAGGAAGTTCTTCGGGAGGATTTTTCCAGCGGTCTACCGGAGCAAATCCTACCATGGTTATGCCCAGTTCCTGGCACTTATCCAGGAACTCATTTTTAAGTTGTTCTTCCATGTTAGTATTTTTTAGTTAACTAAGGATAATAACCATTTCCACTGAGTTTTCTTTAAAAAAACCACTACTTCTTTTTAAATCGGGGCCCGATAGCTTTGATATGCCTTCAAAGCCTCGAACCATAATACACTGCTTCCCCCTGCCACTAAACACAGCAATAGATCAGTGGGGGTGAGGAATCCAAACTGGAACAGGCTCTGCAGTGGAGGGAAATACAGTACCAATCCAAGGAATACCAGAGCACCTCCTACCACCCACCACAACGCCCGGTTGGGTGAACGGAGGGTTTCAATTATGGTCATACTCCAGGAGCGATTAGAAAGTATCAGGGCCAGGTTAGCAAAGATAAGAGTGGTAAAAGATAATGCCCGGGCTGTATCTTCACCTTTACCTCCGTAAAATGCCCATAAGAACACTGATAGGACTATTAAAAGAACGCCAATTCCCTGCAGGATACTGATCCCAATGGTTTTTTTGTCAAATAATGGTTCTTCTGTACTTCGGGGGGGACGGTTCATTATATCTTTCTCAGCAGGTTCTGCCTCGAAGACCACAGAACACGCAGGGTCAATTATAAGCTCTAAAAATACAATTTGCACGGGGAAAAGAACCAGAGGCCAGCCAAATACTACTGGTAAAAGCGACATGCCTATAATGGGCACGTGTACTGCGAATATATAAGCAGTGGCCTTCTTAAGGTTGTCAAATATTCTTCGACCCATCTTTACTGCAGCTACAATGGAGGAGAAGTCATCATCTAAAAGTACCAGTGCCGATGCTTCCCGGGCCACATCGGTACCCCTGCTACCCATACTAATGCCTATTTGGGCAGATTTAAGTGCAGGAGCATCATTAACTCCATCACCAGTCATGGCCACAGTCTGGCCATTGTCTTTGATGGCTTCCACGAGGCGTAGTTTCTGCTCGGGAACCACCCTGGCAAAGATATTAACATTCTTTATCCTCTCTTTAAGCTCTTCATCTTCCATTTCATCTAATTCCATGCCATTTATGACATTATCTGGATCTCGCAGCCCAATGTTTTTACCTATATTTCGAGCGGTTCCAGGATAATCTCCAGTAATCATGATCACCCGCATGCCAGCCTGATAGCACTCTTTGATGGCTTCTTTTACCTGGGGCCGGATTGGGTCGCTAAAACCCAGAAGTCCCAAAAAGTTAAACTGGAAGTCGTGCTGTTCTTGGGGTAGGTCCTTTTCTCTAAAACTGGCCCGTGCCACTCCAATAATTCTTAGGCCTTCTTCGGCCATGGAGCTGACCTTTAAGTTCAAATTATTTCTCTGGAATTCATCCAAATGGCACAGATCCGCCACAGCCTCAGGAGCACCTTTAGACGCGATAATGTAATCTTGACCATCAGGAGAACGCCACACCTGCGACATGGCCAGTAATTCTTCGGATAAAGGATATTCCTGTATCAAATTCCAGTCGTCGTGCAAGTGTTCGGTGTCATGTAGAGTTTGGTTTCCAAATTCCTTTAAGGATTTCTCCATAGGGTCGAAGGGGTCTTTCTGACTGGCCAGGATACTGTACTCCACCAGGGCGTGGAATTTCTCAGGTAAATATTTTGTCTCAGATTTCAGGTTCAAAAATTCATCTTCAGCCATTAATTTGCCCACTGACATCTGGTTCAGGGTAATGGTTCCGGTCTTGTCACTGCACAAAACGTTAGCAGCTCCCAGGGCCTGTATGGCCTGTGAACGTCTGGTGAGAACGTTTTTTTGGGAAATGCGCCAGGCACCTAATGCTAAAAATATAGTTAAGACTACGGGGATCTCTTCGGGGAGTATAGCCATGGCCAGAGTGATCCCGGCTAGGAAGCCCTGCAACCAGTTCAAACGGGTTAAACCGTAGATAATCACCACTGCGGCACAGAGGCCTACCCCTGCCAGGGCGAAATTCCGGACTAGAACTCTGGTTTCATTCTGAAGAGAAGTGTCTTCAGTTTCCAGGGACTGTAAACTTTTACCAATACGTCCCATTTGGGTGTTAAGACCAGTGGCCTGGACTTGAGCCACACCCTGTCCCTTTACCACCAGAGTACCGGAAAAAACCGAAGGCAATCCATCTCCACCAGGGGGGTGCATATCTATCACTCCTCCACACGGCACTTTACGTACAGGTACAGACTCTCCGGTCAGTAAAGATTCATTTACCAGAAGATTGCTGCAAGATAGCATAACTGCGTCGGCCGGCACCCGGTCGCCTTCGTTTAACATTATGATATCGTCGGTGACTACTTCTCTTCCGGCAATTCTTTTTTGTTTCCCATCCCTTATTACCAGAGCCCGGGGACTGGAAAGATCCCGCAAAGCATCTAAAGTATTCTCAGTTTTGCGTTCCTGGTAGAAAGTGATACCCATAATAACAAATACAAAGCCCAAAAGCATTAATGCTTCCTCAAGACTTCCTAAAACAAGATAAATAGAACCACATGAAATTAAAAGGAGGAACATGGGCTCTCTGATAACTTCTAACACAATGGTCAGAAAGGTTCTCTTATCAGCAGAGGGAATTTCATTGAAACCTTCCTCTTTTTGTTTAAGAACTACTTCATTGGGGGAAAGTCCTGGCATTCCCTGTAACTTAACATCTTCCCACAAATTTTACACGTCCTCTAAAAGATTAAAACTTAAAGTACTCAGTTCAATAACTTATTGAATGATGAGTATTTATCTTTTGCCCTGAATTAGGAAGGCCTAATGTAGCATTCGGTGAACAAGTGTCCTGTAATTTCAAATTAGGTAAACCTAATCATTTAAAAGACATCCTTTAAAACTTAATCATTAAACTTAATCATTTTTAAAAAAGTAATTAAATGTCAACAGCTTCCAAACGATCCATACACTCTAACAAGTCAGTATAGGATGCAGCGTAGGACAGGCGGAAGTGGCCTGCACCAAATCTTCCAAATGAAGTTCCTGGAACCAGAACTACTCCTTGTTCCAGGGCTTTTTCTACGAATAATACGGGATCATCCACTTTAGGAAACACGTAAAAAGCACCTTGAGGGTTTTTACATTCTATTCCCATATCATTAAGTCGATCTACTACCATGTCTCTTCTTTTTCTAAACTCCGCCACCATTTCCTGCACATTGTCCTGCGGCCCATTAAGCGCTTCTAAAGCCGCGGCCTGGGATAATGAACTGGCACAAGCAGCAGTGTATTGATGAACCTTCAGCATTGCTTCTTTTAATTCAGGCGGTGCAGAAACATATCCAATCCGGAAGCCAGTCATTGCGTAAGCCTTGGAGAAACCATTAATGGTAATGGCATTTTCAGTGAAGCGTCCGGGACTGTAATGTTTCTGGTCGTAGATGATCTTCTCGTAGATCTCATCGGAAATGATAATTAAATTATGATCTTCAGCAATATCAGCCAGGCCTTTTACATCTTCCTTTTTTATAACTCCGCCAGTGGGATTGGCTGGAGAGTTGGTAATGATGGCCTTGGTATTTTCATTGACCTTTTCTAAAACGTTTTCAGGGGTCATTCTAAAGTCATCTTCATCTTTAACTTGTACCGGGATGGTGGTTCCTCCGGCCAGCTTTACACAGGCATCGTAGGAAACAAAACCTGGATCTGGAATTATAACTTCATCCCCCCCTTGGATCATGGCTTGAGTTGCAATTAAAAGTGCTTCACTGGCTCCTACGGTGATAATCACTGACTCAGAAGTGGTACCAATTTTATTTTCCGTTTTTAATTTATGGGTAATAGCTTCCCGGAGTTCTATAATTCCCTGGTTACCAGTGTAATGAGTGAAATTTTTATCTAAAGCTCTTTTAACTGCCTCACGAATATGTGATGGTGTGTCAAAGTCTGGTTCGCCCAGGGCCAGATTGATGGAATCTTCCCTTACCATGTCGAACATTTTCCGAACTCCAGACAGGTCAATGGATTCTACACGATCAGATGGCTTCATGATAATTACCTACCCTATTATTAATCCTAAAATTATATAAATGAAGTTATGCCCTTTTTGAAGCGAGAACTGAGCCTTTTTGATGTGGTTAGTTTAGTAATTGGGACCATTGTAGGTGCTGATATTTACATAGCAGCTGCATTTGGTGCTGGATTTTTAGGACCTGCCTCTATTTTTGCCTGGTTAATAGCAGGTGTTATGGCCATTACCATAGCCCTCTCCTTTGCTGAATGTTCTTCTTTGGTTCCTCGAGTGGGCGGACCCTATGCATATGCTAAAGAAGCCTTTGGAGACTTCACAGGATTCATGGCTGGATGGTCCCTTATGATAGCTTCCTGGACTGCTTTAGCAGTTTTTCCCCTGGCTTTTGTGGCCTATCTTTTGTATTTTTTTCCAACAATGCCCGTATGGATGCAGACACTTATTAAAATACTGTTCGTCTTTTTTTTGACGTTTATTAATTATAGGGGAGTTAAAAAAGCAGGCAAAATTAATGAAATCCTCACGGTCTTGAAACTGGCCCCGATTCTGGTGTTTACTCTGGTGGGAATTTTGTTTTTCCTACTTAAACCTTCCATTTTCATATCTAACTTCACTCCTCTAACTCCCCTGGGACTGGGGGGTATGGGAAGTGCTCTGGTGCTCATATTCTGGGCTTACGTAGGATTTGAACTGGTTACTGTCCCTTCGGACGAGATTATTGATTCTAAAAAGACCATTCCTCTGGCCATAATCATAGGGATGAGTTTGGTGATTCTCTTCTATTTACTGACCAACCTGGTGATTTTGGGTGCTGTTCCCTGGACACAGTTGTCTTTATCTACTGCTCCACTCACTCTAGCCGGAGGCGCATTGATGGGAGGATTAGGGGCAGCATTTTTAACTATAGGTGCTCTTTTATCCATATCTGGATCTGATGAAGCAGGAATATTATCCTCCGCCCGCATACCCTATGCTATGGCAGGTGACGGGCTTTTACCACATATCTTTGCCCGGGTGCACTCTAAATACGGCACTCCCCACGTGGCCCTTATTATTCAGGGTGTTGTTACCATTTTGGCTGCAGTGTTCGGTACCATAAATCAACTAATTATTTTATCTGTCTTCACCCTTCTTTTCTGTTACCTGGTGACCTGTGCTGCAGTATTCCCCCTAAAACAGAAATACAGTGGTGGTATTAATCTGCCATGGCTTATCCCGATTCTGGGAATTTTCATTGCTATTTACATGATGTTCCAGTGTAATTTGAACCAGATTCTGGTGGGAATAGCCTTTATGGCTTTAGGAATTCCAATTTATATAAATTACTCGCCGGGTGAAGAGATTAAATCCATAAGAAGAGACATTGAACAGGGACAGGGACTTTTCGTCCGATGGATTCGAGTTCCGGAAAAGTTTTTAGGCCACGCCTTCCGACATGTAGTGGAACTGGTAAGAAAAATAACATAAGAAAAATAGTTTAATTTTTAGTCGCAGGCACCACATTTATAACAACCAAAGGTCTCACACCAGGGAGTAAACTCTCCATTTAAAGCTTTTGAATATTCTTCTTTTAAGAACGCGTCATTTACTCCTACTCTAATATTTTTCCAGGGGAGTTCTGACTCTAAATTCCAATGGGGAGTTAATTTTTTCCATTCGGGTAGTGGTAACTTACCATTTAACGATTTTTCCAGCACGTCCCCTACTTCTACTCCTCCCACAGAAAGAACATACTGGATCAGGGAGATGCGAGGGCTTTCAGCCTTGAAATAGCGGGAACCAAACTCACGGTTTAGATAACTTATCTTCTGCTTTACCTCTTTTAAGTTAAAAGACGCCCACTGGAAGGGAGTGTGAGGTTTGGGGATGAATGGATTCACACTAATTCGAAGTGAACTTTTTTTAGGGGCAGATATCCTTAATCTTTTTATTAAATCTGATAAATCGCCAAGGTCTTCTTCTGTTTCGGTAGGCAGACCCACCAGAAAGTAGAGTTTGACGTTCATATTCTGTTTAAATGTATTTTTCACTGCTCTAAATATATCTTCGTCAGTAAGTGGCTTGTTAACAACCTTTCTCAGGTTCCAGGTAGATTCTGGTGCCAGAGTGATGGTTTTAAGTCCGCTCTCTTGGAGTATTTCTAAAAGTTCACTGTTAACTGCTTCCACTCTCAAAGAGGGAACTGTGATCTGGAACTCCATCTCCAACAGGCCCTGACATAGATCCTCCATCTGGGAATGATCCGACACTGCCGCTCCAATCAGGGCGATTTTATTTAATCCCGTGGATTCTCTCCCTTTTTGAGCAGTTTCTAAAAGTTCTTTTAATGGTATTTCCCTCCGGGGACGATAAAGACAACCAGCCATACAGAAACGACAACCTCTGGTGCAGCCTCGGGATACTTCCAGTAAAAATGATCGCCCAAAAGCAGGAATAAGGCTATTCTCTTCTGTTTCCGGGACAACTTGGGCAAGTGGCTTCCAAATATCTTGCGTGATGTTAATCTGGACGGGATGATCTGGTAAATAAATGCCTTTAATATCCATAAATTGATCTAACTCTTCTCGTGGATTTTTTAGTTGTTTAAAGGTGTCTATTAACTCTGGAAGAATAACTTCACCATCCCCTACCAGAAATAAATCAACAAAAGGGGACATTGGTAATGGATTGGATGTGGCACACGGTCCACCAGCTATTATTAAAGGATCATCTTTTCTTCTATCTCTTTTTTTGAGGTTTAATCCTCCTTTACGGAGCATTTCCAGCACATTTACGTAATCTGCCTCATACTGTAAGGAAAACCCTACTATATCAAAATTTTTTAAATTAGTACCAGTTTCCAGACTCTTAGTGTAAGGATAGACTACCCGTTCACAGTAAACGTCCTCCCGATGGTTTAACAAGTCGTAGACTATGTGAAATCCTAAGGATGACATGGCACTGCGGTAGAGATTAGGATAACAGGATGCGAAGCGCACCTCTACCCGACGGGGGTCCTTAACCACCACATTGTGTTCCTGGAGCATAGTTTATTATCTGACCTAGCACATAATCAACTTAACCGAGGTAAACAAATGACGGATAAGAAATATCAGAAGGTTGCCGTAGGCGGAACCTTCGACAAGTTCCACCAGGGACACCGCATGCTAATAGAAAAGGCATTCGAGATTGGAGAAGAGGTTTTAATTGGAGTGACCTCTGATGAATTTGGTGGGATGAAGGGACAGATTGAGCCCTGTAGTGTCCGAATGTCCAACTTAAATGATCTTTTAAGTGATAAATCAGGATATCTAATTGCCCGTCTGGAGGAACCTTACGGCCCTACTGTGGATGATAAGAGTATGGATGCCATTGTAGTAAGTCCTGAGACGGAGGCTACGGCTTTAGAGATAAATAAGATACGTCAAAGAAAGGGTATGAAACCTTTGGATGTTATAATAATAGAAATGGTTCTGGCTGAGGATGGTCAGCCCATATCTTCAACTCGAATACGCAAAGGAGAGATAGAACCGGACGGTACGGTGGTACACAAATGAAGGTCGCAGTTGGCACCAAAAACCCGGTGAAAGTAAAAGCAACCCGGAACATTCTGGAAAAAATTTATTCTTCTGTAGAAGTCACCGGAGTGAATGTGGATTCTGGAGTTCGAGATCAGCCCATTGGATTGGATGAAACAGTCCAAGGAGCTCTCACACGTGCTAAAAATGCTTATAATCATGATTTAGATTTATCGGTCGGGATAGAGTCCGGATTGCTTGAAACTCCCCACAGCATCACCGGATACCTGGATTTACAGTGGTGCTGTATTTATGATGGTGAAAAAGAAACATTAGGAGTTAGTGCCGGTTTTGAATATCCTCCTGCCGTAGTGGCAGAAGTTTTAAAAGGACGAGAAGTGGGCCATATCATGGACCAGGTTACAGGTGTAGATAAACTGGGTCAGAAAACGGGGGCGGTAAGTTATTTATCCCGGGGCATGTTGGATCGGATGGGGAATACGGAACAGTGTGTGTTGATGGCTATGATTCCCCGGATGAATGAGGATGTGTACTTTTAAAATTTATATTAATTATTATGGAATATGGTTTAAAAAAATTGTAGGAAGAAAAAAAAATATGGTTCTAAATACTTTGTTTGTAAAGGGTACTGATAAAACTCATATTCAGTTTTTTCGCTATATTATAGTTGGTGGACTGGCGTTTATAGTTGATTTTAGTTCACTATTTATATTTACTGAATATTTAGGGATATATTATTTAATATCCGCTGCTTTAGCATTTATTTTAGGGTTAATTATTAATTATTATTTGAGCGTATCCTGGGTTTTTGATAAACGTACTTTAAATAACAGAACACTGGAATTTAGCGTTTTTACAGCTATTGGAATAGTTGGATTAGGTCTAAATGAGATTTTCATGTGGTTTTTCACAGAGGAGTTAAAATTATATTATCTTATCTCCAAGATAATTTCTGCAATTATAATTCTATTCTGGAACTTCATAGCACGAAAATTTACATTATTCAGATAACATGCCACCGAAAACTGCCATAATCATAGGAGCCGGACCAGCAGGGTTAACTGCTGCCTATGAACTTCTAGAAAAAACTGATATAAAACCAGTTATCTACGAGATGTCCGAGGATATTGGTGGTATTTCTAAGACAGTGGATTATAAAGGGAACAAAATCGATATGGGAGGACATAGGTTCTTTTCCAAGTCAGATAGAGTGGTGAATTGGTGGCTTAATGTATTTCCTTTGGAAGATATGGCATTGAATGAGACTTCCAATATTGAATTAAAAGAGTTTAATAATACTAAGACCTCCACTATTTCAAAATCAAAGACAACTAATGATAAAGTAATGTTACTGCGTAATCGCATCTCAAGAATACTATTTTTAGGTAAATTTTTTGATTATCCCTTATCAATTAATCTAACTACTTTAACTAAATTAGGCTTTATACGTACTGCAAAAATTATTTTAAGTTATTCTAAAGTTCGATTTTTTCCAATAAAGGATGAAAAGTCCTTAGAAGACTTTTTTATAAATAGATTCGGCAGGGAACTATATTTCACATTTTTTAAAGATTATACCGAGAAGGTATGGGGTGTTTCCTGCAGTGATATAACACCCGAATGGGGAGCCCAACGAGTTAAGGGCGTTTCATTTTCTAAGACCATAGTGGAATCTTTAAAAAACACTTTTAACAAATCTTCGGACTCTGACACTGAAACTAGTCTTATAAGAAGTTTTATGTATCCCAAATTTGGTCCTGGACAATTTTGGGAGGAAATTGCTAAAATTTCAGTTAATAAAGGTGCTAAACTGCACTTAAATCACCGAATTATTGGATTTATCACTGATGATGATTTAATTGTTGGAGTAAAGGTGAAAGATGAACTAACTGGTGAAATAAAACATCAAAAAGCTGATTATTTCATTTCCACCATGCCTATAAAGGAGTTAATTAGATGTGTTGATGTAAAAGTTCCGGAGGATGTCTTAAAAGTTTCAGAAGGACTTCTTTACCGGGATTTCTTGACAGTTGGTATTCTTACAAAAAAACTGAAAAATGATTCTATTCCTGACAACTGGATTTATGTACAGGAAAAAGAGGTTGAAATGGGTAGAATTCAAATATTCAACAATTGGAGTCCCTATCTGGTCAGTGATCCTCAAAAAACATGGTTAGGAATAGAGTATTTCTGTAATGAAGGCGACGAACTGTGGGAAATGTCAAACGAAAAGCTGATTAAATTAGCTTCTGAGGAGTTAGCTACCATAGGTATGATTGATACTGAAAATATTATTGATGGGGTTGCTATCAGGATGGAAAAGGCATATCCTGCTTATTTTGGTACTTATGGGGGCTTTGATACAGTTAAAAACTATCTTGAACAGTTTGAAAATCTATTTTTAATAGGTAGAAATGGTATGCATCGCTACAACAACATGGATCATTCCATGCTCACTGCCATGGAGGCCGTAAATAATATAATAGAAGGAAAAAAATCTAAAGAGAATATATGGGATGTAAATAGCGAAGAAGATTATCATGAAACATAATATTTTTATTCGTGCATAAAGAGTAAATTAAATGAGGGTAATTGGAGGTTAATTTTGAATAAATTAGGATTTATAGATTTTAAATCAGTAGGAATTGAGAAAATAATTTTGCCAGTATCTATTTCTATTTATTTGATTTTAGGCTTATTATTACTCCACAATTATCAGTATGTAATTAATTCTGACGGAATTTCTTACATGAGTATTGCCCAGCACTACATTAATGGGAGGTTTAGTTACGCGATTAATGGATATTGGAGTCCGCTTTATTCCTGGCTTTTAATTCCTTTTCTATTGATCTGGGGTGGTAAAACATCGGCCCTATTTGCAAATAAAGTTTTAGCTTTAATCTTAGGCTGTTTCACGATGGGGGGTGTTTATTTACTCAGTAGTAAACTGAATTTTGATATTAAACTTAAAGCAATCACACTTATAACGTTAATACCACTCACACTTTACTTTGCTTTTGATATGACAACTCCGGATTTATTAGTGGTTTTAACCCTTATATTTTACTTGAATTTTTTATTTGACCATCAATATCGATATAAACTTACTAATGGTCTGTTAACTGGATTTTTTGGAGCCTTAGCTTTTTTATCTAAAAGTTATATTTTTTTCTTTTTCCTGGTCCATTTTGGGTTGTCCAATGTTTATTATTGGATAAAATTTCAAAGTCAGCGTAAGATAATTACTAAAAATTTTATTTTGGGTATGATAGTTTTTTTAGTAATTAGTGGAGTATGGATATTTGCCATAAGCGAAAAGTATGATAAATTCACTTTAGGCACTGCCGGACCATATAACTATGCAGTTATAGGTCCAGAATCAATGGGACATCCCGTTTATTATGAAGGTTTACTACAACCTCCCAATGAATATGCATATAGTGTATGGGAGGATCCGTCTTATTTAAATGTTAAAAGTTGGAGTCCCTTTGCATCGGCCTCTAATTTTTATTATCAATTGAAAATTATTACCAATAATCTGGTGAGCCTTTTAAACATTTGGGAGTCTTTTTCCATTCTATCCCTTATTATAATTATAATGGGATTAATAGCCTTCAAATTTTCAAATGATGAATCAAAAAACAAATTAACACTGTTATCATTAACCATTGCTATTTATTCTGCTGGATACTGTTTAATATTGATATCTACCCGGTATATGTGGATTATAAATGTTTTATTGCTGTTATTAGGGATATTTTGTGTTAAAATATTATTTGAGAAATTTAATTTCAATGAAAAGTTTTATATGATTTTAATTTTCATTTTATCCCTCTCTTTTATCATTTCTCCAGTGATTGAGCTTTACGATCTATCTGGAAATGGAAAAGATTATTACCTAATATCAGAAAACCTAAAAACCCACGGAGTTAGCAGTAGTAATATAGCTGCAAATTTTTCAGACTGGCGAGATACAGTTTACCTGGCCTATTATTTAGATGCCAAATATTATGGTCTTACTAAATCCTCCTCTGGCAAAGATTTGGAAGAAGAGTTGAGAAAAAATAATATCCAGTACTATTTCATATGGCAAAATTCATCAATTAACATACCAGGATATGTCGAAATGAAAAATCTCGATTTTAACTATCCAAAAGTTTACTATCGCACTAATAATTTTTGAAATTAGTATTATCTTTATAAGTCTTAAATCTCAATTTTCACGGATAGAAACAGTAATAGATCAAAGTTGAACTTTAATTGAATTAGTTGGAAAATAAAAAATTATATTTAGGCCATATACGAGATAAAAAATCATAATAGTACTAATATAAGAATTTTGGAGCATAATAACATATAACAACTGATGAGGGTTACAATTGATTAAATCAACTTTAAAAAAAGAATCTAATAAGTTATTAATAATTTTTCTATCAACCTATCTTTTATTAGGTCTTTTTTTAATTCCTAACTATCAGTACATTATAAACGCCGATGGAATTTCTTATATCAGCATTGCACAGCATTATATTAATGGAAATTTTGCACAAGCCATTAATGGTTACTGGAGCCCGCTTTATTCATGGCTATTAATTCCTTTTTTGTTATTATCTTCAAATAAAGTGCAAATATTATTTTTTACTAAAGTTTTAGCTTTGATTATAGGCTTTTTCAATATCATAGGTATTTACCTTCTTGCTGGTAAATTAAATTTTGACGTTAAACTGAAAACAGGTATTTTAGCGACTTCCATACTACTGAATCTTTATTTTGCTTTTAATTTCATTACTCCCGATTTACTGGTTGTTTGTATCCTTATTTTTTATCTTAATTTTTTGTTAGATAAAAAATACTGCTATAGTTTGTCAATGGGATTTTTAACAGGATTTACTGGTGCAATGGCTTTTTTATCAAAAAGTTACATATTTTTCTTCTTTTTAGTTCATTTTATTCTGACTAATTTATATTATGGTTTTAAATTCCCTCTTCGACGTAGAAAGATTATTAAAAATTTTATTTTAGGTTTAACAGTGTTTTTTCTTATTAGTGGTGTTTGGATATATGCAATTAGTGATAAGTACGATAAATTTACAATAGGGACCGCAGGATCTTATAATTATGCGATAACGGGTCCAGATTCTAAGGGCCATCCCATGCATTATGAGGGGTTACTAAAACCATCTGAGGATTCTTCATACAGTGTATGGGAGGATCCGTCTTATTTAAATGTTAAAAGTTGGAGTCCTTTTGAATCTAAAGAAAACTTTTTATATCAACTTAAGATTATTTGGAATAATTTCATTGACTTTTTAAATATAATTGAAATTTTTTCAATATTTTCCATTTTAATCCTATTTATGGCAGGTTTTTTTGCTTTAAAATCCAGTAATAATTTTATAAAGGATAGGTTCCGTATTCTATTATTAACAATCTTAATTTATTCGGGAGGATACTGCCTCATATTTCTTGAGAATAGATACTTGTGGTTTGTAGATGTTTTATTATTATTATTGGGATTTTTGGTAGTTAAAACTAGCTTTGAACAGTTTTCAATTAATAAACGTTTTTATAATTTTATAATACTCATCATGTGCTTGTCTTTTATTATTTCTCCCTTAATAGGCATGTATCAATCTTCTTATGTAGGTTCCAATGTTCCGATAATGGCTGAAAATCTTAAAGAATTGGGAGTAAAGGGGAATATTGCTTCGAATGATAATTGGGACTATTCTGTATATTTAGCCTATTATTTAGATGCAAAATATTATGGACAGACAAATTTATCGTCATCAAAAGATTTGGGAGCAGAGTTACGTAGAAATGGTATTAACTATTTCTTAATATGGGGAAAATCTCCTATAACTAATATATCCGGATTTGAAGAAATGAAATATAATCAAACCGATAATTTAAAAGTATACCATTCAAATGGAGAGTGATCATTTAAACCCTACTCATAAATCATCTAAATACCCTCATTCCAAGTGGATCTTTTTAATATTGTTAATCATAATTATCAGCATCATAACCTATTATCGGGTTAGAATACAGATGGAACTGGGCCCTATACTGGATACTTTTGATTATCTTGCTGATGCAGCTGAATTTGCAGGAAAAGGCATAGGATTCACTGATTTAAACCGACCACCATTCTTATCATTGGTGACGGCATTGTTTTTCATATTTGGCAATCTTTCAGTGACCCCTATCTTCATTACTGATGGGCTTATGTCCCTATTTGGATGCATAGGTCTTTTTCTTTTAATGAGAGAACGTTTAAGTTCTGTGGTTAGCTTTATAGGCACTTTACTCTTTGCAACGTTTCCCATAGTACTCACTTTTACTGGAGCTGGTTTTAATGATGTTTCCAGTGTTGGAGTGGCTATATGGGCAATTTATCTAACCTATTTAGCAGTGGAGAAGAACTCCAAGTGGTTTTATTTGTCTTTTCCAGTAGCAATCCTGGCATTTTTAACCCGCTTTAACATGGCCCTTCTAATTTTCCCCATATTCCTTTACATCTTCCTTAATTGGGATAAAATCAAAAACCGTAAGGATATACTAATCGGAATGGGTTTATCTTTGGTGGTCATTCTTCCGTTTCTGATATATTTATGGATGAAATTTGGCAATCCGCTCTACACTTTCATGGACTTCTTTGGCACCTCTGGGGCCAGTGCAAGTGTTGGATCTACCAGTGAACACTTTGCATATAATCCTGATCCACTCTACTTTTTGAAGAATATGCCGGCCTACATTGGGGTCCAATCATTGATGATAGTCTTGTTAGCTATGTTAGGATTCTTTTTTTACTTATTCCGGAAATGGAAGCAAACTACAAGTGGCCATAACTGGTTTAATTTTAAGTTAACAAACAATTCCATCAAAATTAAACTGGCATTACTTACCGTGCTGATTATAATATTTTTATTTACATTCGCAAAAATCCATTACTTTGCCTCAGAATTTTTATTCATGGCCATAGCATACCTGGCGTATACAGTTTTTAAAGATTTAGGATTTGGAGACTGGAGGATGGACTTACTGTTTATATCATGGTTCATGACCTTCTTTATTTTCCAAAGCGTCTATGTGACTAAGGATCACCGTTATTTCATACCCATGGCTGTTCCGATGGCTTATTTTTTGGCAAGAGCCTTCAGTTGGTCTGTCAGTCAACTAAAAGTCAAGTTCAAAAATAAAAACTTGACTCTGTATTTGGGAGCATTAATTTTAACACTCTTGATGATTTTCTCAGCAGCAAACCAACTCTCAGGCATAGAAACGGATAATGAGAATAGTATGCTTTTTAATCAGGATGCTCAACAGGCCAGTGCCTGGCTTATGAGTTACGACCCCAATTACAAATCTAAAGTTATTTATGCAGACTTATGGTCCTACTTTGCCTGGTACCTCCGTATGGATGTGAAGAAGATGCCTATCTTTAAAAATAACCAGACCATGTATGTGGGCCCTAAGGACTACAACTTCACCAGAGAAGATAATGCGGCATTTGACAGAGAACTAGAGAAACAACGCCCTGATTATTATATCAGCGCATGGAAAGGAATGAATTTCACATCGTATGTAGCTATCCAACGGTTTGGAACGGTCACCATATTCAAGAGAGTTGGTGGTTAAAATCAAAATAGGAGTAATAACCTCAGCCTACCCTGAATTTGAGGACGACCCCCATGGTATATTCGTGCACCGACTCATGCGAGAAATTGCTAAAGAGGGACATGAAGTACGTATAATAGCACCGCACACTGGTGGAAAAAGTAAATATACAATGGATGGGGTCCAGGTGGAAAAGTTCCACTACTTCTATCCTAAACGGTTTGAAAAACTGGCTGGCCGGGCCGGGATGATTGACAACGTTAAAGAAGGATTTTTAGTTAAGCTTCAAGTTTTGACATTTCTTTTTTTTAACATGGTTTATTCTTTGTTGAGATTTAGAAATGTGGATGTTATTCATGTGCAATGGCCAATACCAAACGGTATGGGTGCATATTTTCTTAAAAAGATTTATAGAATTTTTTATATCAATACCATTCACGGAGAAGAGGTTTATCTATCTAAAAAGTATCACATGGTCTGGGCTCTGAAGATGCTGGTAACTAATTCAACTAAAACGGTTACCAATAGTTTCGCTACTTTAAAAGCATGTGTGGATGTGGGATTAAATCCAGAAAAGCTGGAGGTTATCCCATTCGGTGTTGATACAGACTTTTTTAGACCAATTGATGTTCCTAAAGATGAAAAGGTGTTCCAAATATTGTCTGTGGGCTACTTGATTGAAAGAAAAGGTCATGAATATCTCATTAAAGCTATGGAAGAGATTTTGAAGGAACGAAATGATGTTCGGTTGAAGATTGTAGGTTCTGGGCCACTTGAAGGAAAACTTAAGAAGATTATAACTGATTTAAGGTTGGATGAGTATGTTGAAATTATTCAAAATGTGTCTGATGAAGAATTGTTGAAGTTATATAATTCCTCAGATCTTTTTGTACTTCCTTCTGTAGTTGATTCCCAGGGGAATACAGAAGGTCTGGGGGTGGTGCTGCTGGAGGCTATGGCATGTGGTTTACCGGTGATTGGATCTGATGTTGGTGGAATACCAGATATAATTAAAGATGGGGAAACTGGGCTTTTGGTGGGGGAGAAGAATGTTGAAGGGCTTTCTAAAAAAATATTTCAAGTGATTGAAGGGAAATCTTTGACGAATAATATGGCTGATTCGGGTTGTATTATGGTTAAAAAAAGATTTAGTTGGAATATTATAGCTAAAAGATATATTGAAATCTATTTAAATAATTAAAATTACTTAAAAGTTTATTAGTAAAAATATTAGTAATCAGGGATTTAAATGGGAAAATATGAATCTTTTAATCA
>Ga0187786_10000242_pt1 | contig 17588 bp, 20 predicted proteins | sample 0815_BV2_10_20_M_FD_132449 | JGI IMG/M metagenome (GOLD analysis project Ga0187786, IMG submission 132449) | Tropical peat soil microbial communities from peatlands in Department of Meta, Colombia - 0815_BV2_10_20_MG | ecosystem: Environmental > Terrestrial > Soil > Wetlands > Peat | place...
CTGTATAAACTGACTGAAACACGTTCTCCATTTCTCATGCATTGATTATCTCACACCGGGCTTACACCCGCAATGCCTCCACTGCAGATGCCCGATCAATCCAGGTTCAGTTCACGATCTCGGACATGTCCTGCCCGTCGGGATGGCATCAAACGAAAGGGAGTTTGAGGGAAAGGATTCCCCCCTGTTTCGGAGCTAGCCAGGATGGCGCGTGGTATCTTGCTGTCACCGGCCAATCATAAATAGTTGCGAATGGAGACTGCCGGGGTGATTCCTAATATGCTGCCTCTAACAAATCCGCTCACGCAGCACTCGCTGCTGACTTGAACTTCTTTGTGACTTCATGAAGATCGGAGGAGAGCTTCGCGATATTGCCTGAGGCCTTCTCGACTTCTGTCGCGCCGCTGCTTGCTTCACGTGAGACTTCTGCAACCACTTCGATATCCGAGCTGATCGATTCCGAAGTGGTCGACATCTCTTCCGTTGCAGAGGCAATGTGCTGCACCATGGACTGGAGACCGTTCACCCGTTCCAGAATCTTGTTCAGTGCGGCCCCGGCCTCCTCGGACAGGACGACTCCTTTTTCCACCCGCGACAGGCTCTCGGACATGGCAGTAACGGTCTGCCCGATCTCCTCCTGGATCGATGTGACCAGTGAACCGACTTCCGAAGTGGATGCTGTTGTCTTTTCGGCGAGCTTGCGCACCTCGTCCGCCACGACGGCAAAACCCCGGCCCTGCTCTCCGGCCCGGGCCGCTTCGATTGCGGCATTGAGCGCGAGAAGATTCGTCTGGTTTGCAATGGATTTAATCACATCGACGATCCCGTATATCTGCTTGGACCGCTCCCCCAGGGAGGTGATGATACGAGAGGATTCTGAAACCGTGCTGGATATCTCCTTGACCTCGTCAATGGTCTGGCCCACAACGTCTGCACCCTTTTTTGCTTCGTCCAGTGTTTCCACTGCTGATGTGGCAATGCTGGATGCATTTTTGGCAATGTCCACTACGGTCTGCGACATCTCAGTGGCTGCTGTTGCGACCTGCGAGGTCTTTTTAGACTGTTCATCAAGCCTCTTCGTCATCTGGATCGCTGTCGATGAAAGTTCCTCAGACGCGCTCACCATCTGGGTGGCTGAATCCGTCACACTCCCCATAGCGGTCGTTACAAGCATGCCGAGAGAATTCTTTGTCGTGTTCAGTGCGGCGGCCAGTTCCCCCGCTTCGTCTTTGGAATTCACGGCAATATCTTCACTGCTGAAGTCGCCCTTGGCCAGTGTGCTGGCAAAATTGATCCCGGCGCGCAGCGGCTTTGTAATCGCATACGAAACCCAGATAACGAAAAGAATAACCCCGAATGATACCACAATGATGGCGATTGTCAGCTTTGTTTTCATTTTTGATACTTCTGCATATACATTATCGACATAAATGCCCGTACCCACAACCCATCCCCATGGTTCGAAGCTTTCTACATAGGTCAGTTTGGAGACCGGTTTTTCCTCACCCGGCTTCGCCCATAAATAATTGATAAATCCATGACCTTTCTCTTTGGCGATGTTGGCCATTTCCACGAAAAGCAATTTGCCCGCGGGGTCTTTCATATCGCTCATATCTTTACCATTCAATTCGGGTTTGATCGGATGAGCAACCATTCGTACTTGTTTATCGATAATAAAGAAATACTCATTTTTCGCATAGCGCAAGTAAATAATGTTTGCTACGGCTCGCTGCTGCGCCTCCTGAAGACTGAATTCTCCTTTCGTCACCCTGTCGTTATACCGCACTATCAGCGACATGGCGGTTTCAACCTCGCTTCTCGTGGCATATTTCTTTTCATCCATAAGCCGGTCACCCAGAAAAGGCAGGTAATAGACCTGCAAGCCGAGTATTACAAGCAGAAGCGTAAAAGCCGAAATTGATATTATTTTTGCTGTTATTTTCCAATCTTTATATCTCAAAGAGATCATGGACTCATCCCCTATCAATTATAACCAGAGCATTTATATTGTTCCCACTTCCATTGCACTTTATTTCTTTTAATTACTTATCGGTTTCAGTGATCAACTACTTTAATCACGACCAGAAACACCTCAACATTATGTGTTGCCATGCTTATTGTTCAAAGAGAGCAGATGCGATGTTAGGCGGGAGGAAGAGAATCCCTTCACCATGATGCAGCGCGAAATGAACCGTGTTTTTGATACCTTCAATCGCACTTGGGGACTCGGAACATTCCCTGAAGTGACCGGCTCATTCATGCCCCGGCTCGATGTGACGGAGGACGAAAAAGCCTTCACCATTACCGCTGAGCTGCCCGGCATGAGCGAGAAAGAGATAGAGCTTTCCCTCTCCGCTGACACCCTTACGATCAGGGGGGAGAAAAAGGAGGAGGCAAAGGAGGAACAGGGCAAAAACTACTATTATTCCGAACGTTCCTACGGGACCTTCATGCGGACTATTCCCCTGCCCAGCCAGATTGAAACGGACAAGGTCTCAGCAAGCTTCAAAAAGGGCGTTCTTACGGTGACGCTGCCGAAGACCGCATCTGCAGTCGAGACGGCGAAAAAGATCACGGTCAAGACCGGGTAAGGGGAGCCGAGAGAGCACAGGAAAGGGCTCATGGGCAGTCACCCGCCAGCACAAAAGCAAAAGGCCTGTCATGATCGACAGGCCTTTTGTATTGCTGCATGAATGACCTATTTCCGCCCCGTATTATGAAATGGCGGTATGGTTTGAACGCTACTTTGCTGCTGGTGTTGCCGGAGCAGTCTGCGGAGCCGCTGCTTCTTTTTTATGCTTCTTGATGCGCTTCGTCTTTTTTGCCTTGACCGATTTTGCCGGGGCCTTTTCTGTTGCTGCCGGAGCCGTAGACGGTGCCGTTGGCGCCTTCTCGTCCGCAAACGCGACGCCGAGGGTCATGGCAAATGCCGCTGCTGTAAAAAGAGCGATCATCTTTTTCATCGAGATTCACCTCCTTTCCGATTCCTTTTTCGAGTGCACTCGTACTGATTAATCAGACACGGTTGATTAAAGAAGGTTGAATGTGTACGCCCCTCAAAAGGGACAAACGAGAGAAAATCGCGGAGATGACCTCTGCCAGGAAGATAGTCAACGCTTCAAGGCGGCTTAACGTGCAGGAACTATTAATGATCTCAAATCGTGTCGACACTTTCCATTGTGTTATGTTTCTATCGCGGATCTCATTTAACATCAGATTCCCGATTACGGTCTCCGGAATGACGGCTCATTATGACGTTTCTATTTTGAGATTATCAATAAGAATCAACGCGTAGAATGAATATTTTCATTCTTGACTATTCATTGGGACCCTGTTAATGTCATACAAAGAAAGCAGCTTTTTTAACGCATCGAGCAGAGGATGGTCATGCACAAAGGCGAACGCTTCAACAGCATCACCCATCTGGTGGGAACGATCCTGGCAGCCTGCGGTACGGGTGTGCTCGTGGCCATGGCTTCGGTTCGGGGCGACCCGTGGCGCATCGTGAGCGTCAGTATTTACGGCGCTACGCTTGTCGTGCTCTATCTTTTCTCGACACTCTACCACAGCATCCGCGGCGTGCCCGTGTTGCGCAAACTCGACCACATCGCAATCTATCTCCTCATTGCGGGCAGCTACACGCCTTTCACGCTTGTGCCGCTCCGGGGCGCTATCGGATGGACCCTTTTCGGTTCCATTTGGGGCCTTGCAGTTCTCGGCATCGTTGTGGACCTCCTGTTTACCGACAAACGGCGCATCATCCCCGTAGTGATTTACCTTCTGATGGGCTGGCTCGTGGTGGCGGCAATCAGACCGCTGCTCCGCACGTTCCCCTTAAACGGCTTCTTGTGGCTTCTTGCAGGCGGCATCCTGTATACGGTCGGCATCCTGTTCTATGTCCTGGATGGGAAAGTGCGCCACAGCCACGGCATCTGGCACCTCTTCGTCCTGGGCGGAAGCAGCGCCCAGTATATTGCCGTCCTTGTTTATATTCTGTAGCGCCACCCCACTCCCTCTCACCGCAAAAAATCGCGCTTTTTCGAGCGGGCTTGATAAGCAGCCGTCTCCAAATTGGCAGCACGCCAACAAACCGCCTTGCCTGCGAAAGCGCATATCATAAAAAAACACTGGATTCCCGTTCGCACAAGAATATCAATCACAATATTTATCAGAACAAAGGTGGCGCTGGTCTCTCATACCTCGAACCTCGAGCCAATAATTGCATGCACGACCTGTTTTCTGTTTTTTCCTTTTTTGTGACTGGAGCCCCCACCGGCAGGAGGCGGGGATTGCAAATCGCGGGATTCAATAAAACCGGATGACTTCCGCAAGTGCCAAGAGCTAATCGAGTAACCAAAGCACAGTATCGACAAATGTGCCCGGGCGCAAAAAAAGGGACCGGTTTGATGCCGGTCCCTTCAGGTGAAGGTGCTAATAATATGTTCTGTTAGATTTCCGTAACAGTGATAGCCTGCTGCGGACAGTTTTCAACGCAGGTCAGGCAATTGATGCATTCAGACATGTTCACGGGATCGGCTTTGCCATTTTCCACCTTGAACACCGACTGCGGGCACACATTGACGCAGGTACCGTCGCCGTCGCATTTATTCTTGTCGATTGTTACCATGTACATGGAACCAAACCCTCCTTCGAAATATGAATTGCGAAAATCACGGCATACTACACGCCAGTCGGCACAAAATCAAGCAAGAAATGCATTTGCTCAGAATCCGGTATGCACGACTTTGCAGAACTCGGATAAAAAAAGGGCCCGTCCCTTATGCCGGGGAGGGCCCTTGGTAGTATATATCAAACCTAGTGCTCGATTTCAATCCCGGCGGTCATTTCGCGTACGGACACCGCTACTTTGTACAGCAGGGAAAGGATCAGCAGACCGATTGACCAGACGCCGAGTGCGATCAGTCCCTCGGGCACCGTCGGCCAGTACGGGTTGACCTCCTCGAACGGGTTCGGTATGAAACCGCCGATGACAAGGCCGAAGCCCTTGTCTATCCAGAGTGATACGAAGAGCATGATGCAGGCCAGCGCCAGGGTTCCTTCGTTCTTCCGGAGGGAAGGTATCCAGAGCATGACCAGCGAAACCGCCGCCAAGACCGCCGACGTCCACATGAGCGGTACCAGTTCTGTATGTCCGTCCAGACCCTGGTACAGATAAATGAACGGGTCCATATGGCCGGGAATACGGCTGTAGAAGGCGGTGAAGAATTCGAGGCCGAGCAGGAATACGTTCGCGAACATGGTCCAGGCAACGATCTTGCCGACGGCCTGGATCGCCTCCTTGCCGGGATCGAACTTCGAGACCTTCCGGACGATCATCGCGAGAATGATAAGCAGCGCCGGACCGCCTGCAAAGGCCGATGCCAGGAAGCGCGCTGCCATGACCGCGGAAAGCCAGAAATGACGTCCCGGGAGGCCGGCGTACAGGAACGCGGTCACCGTGTGGATGCTGAATGCCCAGGGAATGGAAAGGTAGATCCAGGGCTTGATCCACTTCGGCGGGGGTACGCCCTTCTTGTCGGAACCGAGCGTGACCCAGCCCACCAGCACGTTGATGCAGAGATAGCCCATCAGCACCATGGAATCCCAGAACATGACGGAGTTCGGCGTCGGGTGCAGGAGCACGTTCATGATCCTCATGGGCTGCCCCATGTCAGCGAAGATGAACAGCATGCACATGGTCACGGCCGAGATTGCGAGGAACTCGCCGAGGATCACGATCTTGCCGAATTTTTTGAAGTCATGCAGATAGTACGGGATCACGAGCATCACGGCGGAAGCCGCAACGCCGACCAGGAACGTGAACTGGCCGATATAGAGGCCCCATGAAACGTCTCGGTGCATGCCGGTGAGCCCCAACCCGTACTGGAACTGATGGATATAGTTGTAGACGCCTACCAGCGCGAGGACGCCGAGAAAGCAGATCCACGCCCAGTACGATTTCCCTCCTTCAAATGCTTTCTCAAGCATGTTCGCTTCCTCCTCCCATCAGATAATAAACAGACGGTCCTGTGCCCAGTTCCGGCTTGCGCCTGATCGTAAGCTGCGTCGTCACGATCTTGCGGACTTCGGAGTTGGGGTCCTCGATGTCGCCAAAGAGCAGGGCGCCTTTGGGCGCGGCCTCGACACAGGCGGGCATCTTGCCGGCCTGCAGGCGCTCGGTGCAGAAAGTGCATTTTTCCACGACGCCCCTGCTGCGCGTGGGATAGGCCCGGTTCTCGGTTGCCGCGTTGATCGCTGTCCGCGGGTCCACCCAGTTGAAACTGCGAGACCCGTAGGGACAGGCGGCCATGCAGAAACGGCACCCGATGCAGCGGTGCATGTCCTGCATGGTGATGCCGTTCGAAAGTTTATAGGTGGCCTTGGTGGGGCAGACGCGCACGCACGGCGGGTTCTGGCAGTGATTGCACAGCACAACGAACGGCATATCCTTGATGTGCTCGTTCATGTACTGGTTTTCCTGGCCCGGGAACGCGCGTTCATACGAAGTCTGCCATATCCATTTGACCTCGAACTTCTTGTTCACGGTGCCGTCCGGCTTGCGGAAGTCAGGTACGTTGTGCGTTTGGTGGCAGGCGGCAACTACTTTCTTGATGTCTTCTTCGGTCTTGAACTTGCTCATGTCCACGACCATGGACCAGCGTTTTGCGACCAGCCCCTCCTTGTTCGGTTCGACCTGGGGCGGCTCCAGGCTGGTCTGCAGCACCGCATTGGCGCCCGACGCTATGGAAGCGCCGAAACCCAGGATGGAGGAGATGCCGGCGATTTTCAGAAAATCTCTCCTGTCAATGCTCATGATTTGGTCTCCTCCTTCTCCTGCGGCTGAATGTGGCAGTCCCAGCAATAGGGCTTGACCGCCATGTAGTTATGGCATTCATCGCAGAATTTTTTCTTGTTCGTGTGGCAGCGCATGCAGGTGTTCTGCAGGCTCATGTCGAAGGCCTTGCCGCTCGTCGTGCTGATATATTTCCGATAGGTATCGCGCACAACCGCGTCGCGCCAGTTGTTCAGGAGCTGCATGTGCTCGGCCTTCATGAAATCCTTCGATTCCACGCACTCCTTCTTGCCGTACTGTTTTTCCCACTCCTGAATCGCAGGGGTGTCCGTCTTGGGGTCGGGTTTAGCAGCGGCCTTCCCGCCCTGAAAGTAGAACGGGAACAACGCAAAGGCCAGGAACACTGCAAGCCCGATGAGTATTTTTCCGCCATCGTAAAGTTTCATGAGGCCTTTTCCTCCTTTGCTTGAGCTGTCGGAAGCGGTTCGCCGCGAAGGTTCGTGGTCCGCTCCTTTTCACCCTTCATAATGAGCGCGTTCGCAACGAGCTCATGGAGTCCGCACACATTCACGCTGGGGACCCAGTACTCCACGAGCGACTTGAGCGACGCCCGGTCGATGGCGCAGACGTTGCCCAGCATGTTCACGCCGTAGTGCTCGGCTACGAATTTGACGGCGTTGGCGCGCGGAAACGCGCCCCTCATCCTGAGTTCCATGTTCTCGGAGGCGTTCAGGCCGGTGCCGCTGCCGCAGCAGAAGGTCCGCTCCCGGATGGTCTCCTCGGGCATTTCCACGAACTTATTCACGACATGTTTCAGCACATACCGCGGCTCTTCGAGCATGCCCATGCCGCGTGCCACGTTACAGGAGTCGTGCCATGTTACGACGAGGTCGTCGTTGCGCTTCGGATCGAGTTTGAGCTTGTTATTCTTGATGAGGTCGGCCGTGAATTCGGCAATATGCACCATCTTCATGGACTTCGCCTGCTCGAAAACCGTGCCTGTTATGGGCGATTTCGGCACTTCAAGGAAATCCGCCGGTCCGTTCCACGTATCCATGTACTGCGAAAGCACGCGCCACATATGGCCGCACTCCCCGCCCAGGATCCACTTCACGCCGAGGCGCTTGGCCTCTGCGTAAATCTTGGAATTGAGCCGCTTGGCCATCTCGTTCGTAGTGAAGAACCCGAAGTTGCCGCCTTCTGAAGCGTACGTGCTCCACGTATAGTCAAGCCCGAGCTCCTCGAAAAGCATCATATAACCCATGGCCGTATAGGTGCCGGGATCCGCGAACAGGTCACCCGACGGCGTCACGAACAGGATTTCAGCGCCTTTCCGGTTGAAGGTAGGTTTGATCCGCTTGCCAGTGACGGTTTCGATATCGTCGAGCATGTATTCAAGGTTGCCCACGATCGTATGCGGCTCGAGGCCGAGGTGGTTGCCCTTCATGTAGCAGTTCGACACGGGGCCGCCGATCCATTCGATATTCAGGCCAAGTTCGTTCAGAAGCTCGCGGCCGATAATCGTAATCTCTGCCTGGTCGATGCCATAGGGGCAGAACACGGAGCAGCGGCGGCATTCCGTGCACTGGTAGAAGTAGTACCACCACTCCTTCAGCACATCGAGCGTGAGCTCGCGGCCGCCAGCCATCTTGCCGAGGATCTTGCCCGCGGTCGTGAATTCCTTGCGGTACACGGAGCGGAGGAGCTCGGCCCTGAGCACAGGCATATTCTTGGGATCGCCGCTGCCGATAAAGAAGTGGCACTTGTCGGCGCAGGCGCCGCACCGAACGCAGATATCCATGAACAGCTGGAAGGAGCGGTATTTCTTCAGCCGTTCCGCGATGCCCTTGAGAACGATCTCCTTCCAGTTTTCGGGCAGTTTCCAGTCAGCATCGGCCGGCCGCCAATCGCGGGGATTGGGCATACCGACGATTTCCAGGCTCTTGGGCTTGACCCCGTGGCAGTACATGCCGTCCTTGATGACGACGGGGGTTTCCATCCAGCCTGTCTTCGGGGGCGTGTAATCAACTTTTGCCAGTTCTTCTGGTTTCGCAAGTTTCGCCATGATTACTCCTTTTCTACCGGCAGGCCGGCTTTTTTCATCTTGTCCCTGAACTCGTTTTCATATTCTTCGTAGGTGTGGACATGAACCGGATAGTTCCAGGGATTGATATGCCGCTTTATGCGGCTCGTGTTCGCCAGAACGCGCGTCGGGCTCAGGAACACGCCTCCCATGTGCACGAGCTTGCTGAAGGGGAAGTATGCGAACAATGTGCAGAGCAGGAACAGGTGGATGAAGAAGATGACGCCGATCCCCTGGGGAACCGCCGGCTGGAAGCTCACGAGGCTCATCGTGAGGTTTTTCACGCCCACAATGTCGGTCTTGAAAAAGTACCGCATGAGTACGCCCGTCAGCCCGATGCCGAATATCAGGAAGAGCGGGAAATAGTCATTCGCGAGCGAGATGTAGCGCACCTGCGCGATCCCGATTCGCCGCAGGAACAGGTAGCCCACAGCCGCGAGAAAAATGACGTCGGTCATGTAGAGAAGCGGCACGCCGATCTGCATGAAGCTGTCGAGGCTTTCGATGATCTGCACGGCAGCCGGCACCTGCTGCGTGAAGAATCTGAAGTGCCTGATCAGGATGACCAGGAATGTCCAGTGAAAGGCAAGGCCCGCAAGCCAGAGCCACTTGGCCTCGCCGTAGGTCACCTTGCCGTCCTCGCGCATCTGCGTTTTGATGTTTCGGAAGAGCGAGCGGAAGAGAAAGACCTCGAGCGCCATCCTGCCCAGAACACCGAGCGTACTGGAAGGATTTTCGAGCTTGCTGTGTTTGATCCAGGGAAAGGACTTCTGCTGCCCGCATGTTGTGGGAATGCGGAAGGGGTTTGGCGAACCGGCCCATTTAAGGATCCGGAGCACCACGCCGATGATGAAGACTGCAACAGCCGCGTACGGGACGATAACGCCGAAGAGGTACTGCGCGTTCCCCATCGCCACACCCGCATAGGCTATTGCAGCAAGGACCAGCACTGCAATGAATGAGAGTATCATTTCTTTACCTCTTTTCGTGGAAGGTTAACAGCTCAGGACATCGGGACGAACGTTCAATCCTGATTGTCGACAATAAGACGCGCCTGCTGCAGGAGTCTGAAAGTCATGTTCCGCGCTTCGTTAGCCTTGAGGTCGTAAATTTTTTCCCGGCACTTCATATAGAGATCGAATGCGAACAAGGCAAGGTCATCGACGGATGAATCGAAGGCTTCCAGTTCGGCGGCCGTCGCATGCTGCTGAAGAAGCTCCGGCCCGACGGCCGTCCGCACGATCTTTTTGAGCTGGAAGATAAATGACACCGCCTCCGAAGGGGCGAAGTCCTGGATCGCCCTCAGCCGTACGATGCTGTCAAGAAATCGCGAAACCGTGTCGGGCATCATGCCTTTCTGCAGGGCGTCGAACAGATGCTCCAGACCGTCGGTAAGCGTGTACCCCACGGGGTTTGTGAACTGGGCCTTCTTTTTCTTGAGGACCGCTGCCGTCTCTTCCGGGTATGTTGTGCAGACCGCCTCGAACCACAGCTTCAGGATGTCTGGCTTTTTCTCGTTCAGGAGTTCTTTGAAATTCATCGCATTCGTGACCGCAAATACTCTCCCGGCAGCGGGGCTCCGGGAGGAGTGGATTAAAAGTACAGCAGGTGGTGAACCGCTTCCATCTCCTTCTGGATCTCGGCATAGGAGACGAACTTGGTTTTGATTTCCGCACCGAGATCTTCAGCGTCGGCGATCATCTGGTCCTCTTTGAGCCCGAGACGCTCCATGTCTTCCTTGCATACCCAGATCGGGGTGTCGATGAGCAGGCAGTTTTTGATGTGGCTCTCGGTGCTGGTCACTCCGTAGAGTTTCATGGCCTGCTGGTTTTTCAGTGCATTCAGCACCCCGTCGCCCATGAGCACGACCGTGGGTACCACTGAGTCGCCGTCATCCATATAGATCTCAGCGGTCTGGCTCGCGATGGCGTGAGTGAGCGCAAGGCGGGGATTTTCGCTTTTATACGGCGGTCTCTGTACGACGAACAACAATTTTACGGCTCCCATTTACTCACCTCCGATGTGCAGCAGTCTATCGGTCTTAACGGTCTTTGCGAGGTACCAGTCCATGCTCGCGCGCTTCATGCCTTCGGGGGTGTCTTCCTTGTGATAGCCGCGCGCCTCGGCGCACGCCTCGCACACCGTGATTTCCATACCCTTGGCAATGAGTTCGTTCATGCGCTTCTGGCAGTGCGAATAATCCTTGAACGCCTTCTGTCCCTTCTTTGACATCATGACGGCGTTACCGGACAGCCACATGTTGACTTTATGCCCCTTGGCCATGGCCGCTTCCGCGAGCTTGAAGGTAAAATCAAGCGTCATCGAGCCGACCAGGGAAGGGAACGTTCCGATCGTAAGTTCTCCCATGCGTCTCCTCCTTATGAAATGTCGTTTGATTGCGGGGTCGTTCCGTCCGGTGACCGGACGGCCGACGATTTCTTGAGGGCCCCCCCTTCGTCGCGCCCCGCAGTGGTGCTACAACCAGGCTGATTTCTCGTAATCGTTCATGATGAGATCGACGATATCGCCGTAGCTGATGACCTTGACCTTCGCATTGACGTTCGCCGCCGTGTATCCCCGTGTTTCCAGATCATCGGACAACACGTAGAAGCTCGCACCAGCCTTGGAGAGCACGGGAGAGTCCTTGCCGCCTTCCTTCACAACGGCGTGATATATACCGTTGCCCACGAGAATGACTCCCAGCTTGTCCGCGGCGATCCGTTCGAAGCTGTTCTCCGTCCTTCGCCAGTCGCTTAAGAAAACCGCTAACTTCATCATCTCACCTCCCCACGAAAGTTTGAACGCATGTTATAAAAAAAGGGGATAATTTTTCAACTATCCCCTGTATGCCGGTCTGTTTCCGTCTATATTTCGGTAACCGTGATTGCCTGCTGCGGGCAGTTTTCCACGCAGGTCAGGCAATTGATGCACTCGGACATGTTCACCGGTTCGGCCTTGTCGCCTTCCAGTTTGAACACGGACTGCGGACAGACGTTGGAGCAGGTTCCGCAGCCGTCGCATTTGTTCTTGTCAACTGCAACCATGTACATGCTGGTAACTTCCTCCTCAACAAATGAACAACTATTCAGATCGCGCGCAGTTCCTCCACCGGCGCTGTGCGCAGCGCTCCCCTGCCCGACTCCATCCGGGAGCAAACGGCGCACCCCGCACGGTTGCATCCTCCGTCCGCACCGGGAATTACCGGCGCCGGCATAACTTCCAGAACAGGAGGCGCTTGCTGAAACGAGCGGGGACTTGAGCTTTGCTCTCAGACCGCTATACGCAGCCCGTGGGCTTCGGAAGGCCGGCGATTTTGCAGGCCTGCTTTGCAGGTCCGCCCGGATACAGCTCGTAGAGGTACTTCGTGTTGCCCTTTTCCGCTCCGAGTTTCTTGCCGATTTCTTTCACGAGAATTTTGATCATCGGCGCGATCTGATACTGCTTGTAGTAATCGCGCAGGAAATTCACGACCTCCCAGTGCTGGTCGGTCATCTGAATTCCCTCGACTTCGGCGAAATAGTTCGCCACATCCATGTTCCAGTCGTCCAGATTCGCCAAAAATCCGTCTTCATCCACTTCAATCGTTTTGCCTTTTACTGAAATTGTTCCCATGTGTCTGTCCCCTTTCGCGTTATGATAATGTTCGGGCGCATCAAAGCCCAACTAAAACTGACTGAATACATTCTATAGCAGGAAGCGCCCCATGGCGCTTGTTGGTTCTGCATTACTCCGGTTTCTTTTTCACCTTGAGCACGTACATGCGGCCGTAGCCGTCTGTAAATCCCCTTGCCACGCCCGTCGATCGATGTGTACGCACGTCGTAGCTGAGAACCGCATCTTCGTAATCATCGCCGGAGATCATATCGGTCATTTCCCGGCCGAGTTTATTCGCCGCCAGTTCAAGCGTCTGCATCATGATCAACCCTACGTTCTTGTTTGTCGGATCGACGAGATACAGCGCTGCACAGCCGGCACACGAACCGCCGAGACCTGTTTCCATGGCATCAATCACCATGGGAGCGGGTCTATTCAATTTCGTCCCGCAGAAAGGGCAGACGGGATCCCGGCTGGGTCTCGTTCCTGATGACATGATTAATCGGTCTTCCGTCCCCGGTATGCGCGTGCCTTCTGCACTACTGACGGAGCCCATTCCGGCGTCGCCAGGGCATGAATATGAGTATATGCAGCGACAACGTTGTTCAGAATGAACCCATCGCCCCGGCCGTCGATTCCCACTCCCCGTCTGACCTTGTACGCCAGACGATAGGGACCCTCAATAGGGTCCACCCGCGAGTAATGGAATTCGTGGCCGCGCACGACAACATCCTTGTCGATAAAAACGCCTGCATCCCCGGCTTCGAGCACCGTGTAACCATGCGCCTGCGGTTTTTTCTCGAGTACGAAATCCAGTGGCAGCGCCCCGGTCATGGAAAATCGCTGGTTGCCGACCGTAAGGCTCCGGCCGAGATAGATCAGGCCGCCGCATTCGGCATATACCGGCAACCCGCGCTCCACGGCTTTCCTGATGGAATGACAAAAACCCGCATTCGCCGCAAGTTCTGCGGCCTGGGTTTCCGGAAAACCACCGCCGATATACAGCGCGTCAAGGTTTTCCGGAAGCCCCGGGTCTCGAAGCGCATTCAATTCCCGAATAACCGCTCCGCTCTGCTCGAGCGCTTCGAGATTATCGGGATAATAAAACTGAAAAGCCGTGTCCCTGATAACGCCGATTGTAACACGCTCTCCGGAATCCCCGGACTTCGGGGTCTCCCCCCCTGGTTCCCTATCGAGGATGTCCGGAGCGGAAGCTGCGGCGTTCCAGATCGCATCCAAATCTAAATACTGCCCTGCCAGCCGGGCGCAGGCTTCAATCGCCTGTTCGGCTTCCGGGTGTTCATGAAACGGCGTCAACCCCATGTGACGCTCGGGGAAGGCATCGCCCTTCTGCCGGGGTACTGCTCCGAGCACGGGGATTCCGCTGCTCTGCGCAATCGCCTTCCGGATGACCATCTCATGCCGCTGGGACGCTATATTGTTCAGAAGAACGCCGCCCAGCCGGACCGCCGGATCATACTGCCTGCACCCGAGAACCACAGCGGCAACCGTGCCCGTCGATTTGGTGCAGTCCACGATGAGCATCACCGGCGAATCAAGCATCCGCGCTAGCCGCGCCGTGCTGTAGCTCCCGGATTCGTCAACACCGTCGAAAAGTCCCCGGTTGCCTTCAATGACTGCGCCATCAACGCCTGCTGTGTGCTCATTGAAAGACCGTACAACACGGCCGGGATCCATCATAAAAAGATCAAGATTGTAACAAGGCCTCTTCGCCGCCAGACCCAGCCACCCGGCGTCGATAAAATCCGGCCCTTTCTTGAAAACCGCAACCCGTCTGCCCTGCTTCCGCCAGGCTGCGATGATACCGAGGGAAAAGGTTGTTTTTCCCAACCCGCCCCGCATCGCCCCAACTGCAAGCCTCGGAAGCGCAGGCATCAGGGATTTGCCGAACCTTCTTTATGCGGAATTTCGATAAAGCTTCCGCCGAAGTACGAATACACCAGTTTGCCGCCGTCGACCAGCTCACGAATGGCATGCTTGACTTCTTCGTCTGTCGCGCCTTCGGCAACCATGGCCTTCTTGATATCGCCTGCTTTCAGCTTCTTCTTGCCCATGTTCTTTTCAACCAAATCATACACCTTTTTTTGCAGTTCTGCTGCATCCATCGTTGCACCTCCGTAAAATTGTGCGCGGCATCAGAAAACCGGCCCCGGAAGATCCGGGGCCGGTAGGTAACTGGTGAGGCTGCCGACTATTCCCACTTGAACGTCGGCGTCATTCTGAACGACTCGCGTGCGAACGTGAAATCATCGATGTGCTGGTAGGTGAACGGCAGACCGGTCATTTTGAAGAAGCGCTCCCAGCCGATGCGCTCAATCCACTCACCCATGCGCTCATGCTTGCGGGCGTCCTTGGCATAGACTTCCACGAGATGTTTCACGGCCTTCACAACTTCAGGCCAGCGCGGCGGATTGTTCGGAAGGAACGGGATTGCCAGCTTGGACATGCGCGCGGGACCGCGTGCATTCGACACCTTGCCTCCCACATAGATGGAGATGCCGTCTCCAGCCGCATCCGCAAGCGGAAGCGAAGGGCACATCGTGTAGCAGTTGCCGCAGTACATGCAGCGCTCTTGTTTGATCTTCACCGACTTCGTAGCCGGATTCGGGCTGATAGCGCCCGTCGGGCAGGACGCAATGGTCGTCGGGATTTCGCACTGGTTCCCGAGCGTAGCCTCGTTCACCTTCGGCGGCTTGCGATGAATGCCGAGGATGGCGATATCGGAGCAGTGGACCGCGCCGCACATGTTGAGGCAGCAGGCCAGGGCGATCCTGACGCGGGCCGGAAGGTTTTTGGTCGTAAAGTACTCGTGGAGCTCATCCATGACCGCTTTCACAACACCTGATGCGTCCGTGGCGGGCGTATGGCAGTGGATCCAGCCCTGGGTATGCACGACGTTGCTGATGCCGTAGCCGATGCCGCCAACGAGATGGCCGCGTTTCTTGAGGTCGGCGACGAGTGCGTCGACCTTGTCCTTCGCAGGGAAGAACTCTACATTGTGGCGCGTCGTGTAGCGGAGATGCCCGCCGCTGAACTGATCGGCGATATCGCACATCTCGCGGATAAAGTCCGTGCTTGCGAGGCGAGGGGTCGCTATCCGCACGGTGTACAACTCGTCGCCGGTCTCGGATACGTGTTTCATCACGCCCTTGCCCAGCTGTTCATGATATTTCCATTTCCCATAGTTTTTCGAGATCACGGGGGGCAGGAATTTATGATAATCGGGTGAACCCAAGTCGGTTATTCTCTTCGGTTTATCAGCCATTATAGGTCTTCCTCCTTAAGGAATTTTCGCGTTCGTACGTGATTACTTCACGTCTTCAGGTGCCCAGAATACGTAGGGGTTCGATCTCGGTGCTTTCACCATCTGCGGCACAGGCGGCAGACCCGTCGCTTCGAGCATGGACTTCATGCCCAAACGGTCGACCAACTCGCCGATGCGCTCACGGTTCTTTCCGTTATCATCCCACCATTCCCAAAGCTTGCGGATAAGATCCTTTAAATTGTCATACGGCGGCTCGAGTTTTACGAACGGAATAAGGACCCAGCTCATGAGTGCGCCGGTCACGATCGGAGCTTTGCCTCCCAGCATGATCGTTGCGCCTTTTTCCTTGCCCGGACGGAGCGCTTTGGACATCTGGTTTATGCAGTGCATGCAGCGGTTGCAGTCCTTGTCGTTGATCTTGAGCGTGCTGCCATCGAAGCTCATGCAATGCGTCGGGCACATGCCGACGATTTCCGATTTGATGTCCATGGTCTTTGCGTAATTCTTGACCTCGTTCTGGTCGATCTGGATGCTGTCCCGCCAGGTGCCGATGATCGAGAAATCAGCGCGCGCCACGGACGCCGTGCAGTCGTTGGCGCAGCCGGACACCTTGATCTTGAACTTGTAGGGGAAGGCAGGGCGGTGCAGTTCGTCCTGGAAAGTTTGGGTCAGTTCATGGCAGATGCCCATCGTATCGATACTGGAAAATTCGCAGCGCGACATGCCGGCACAGGCGCTCGGTGTACGGAGGCAGGAACCAGACCCGCCGAGATCCCAGCCTTTGGCGGTCAACTCTGCGAAGATCGGCTCCAGTTTGTCGGTCTGCGTGCCGAGGAAAATAAGGTCGCCCGTTGACCCATGGGTATTTGTCATACCGCTGCCATACTTGTCCCAGATGTCACACAGCTCACGCAACGCTTTTGAGGTATAGTAGAGGCCTGACGGCGGGTTCACGCGTACCGTATGGAAATGCGCAACTCCCGGATATTCTTCGGGGAGATCGCAATAACGTCCGATGATGCCGCCGCCATAGCCGAGAACGCCGACGATGCCGCCGTGCTTCCAGTGAGTGACTTTGTCACGATAGGACCGTTCGAGAATGCCGAGCAGATCCTGGGCCGTGTTGCTCTTTTTTGCGGCCTTCTTGATTTCCTTGACGAAACTCGGCCACGCGCCTTTTTCAAGGTCGTCTAGCATTGGTGTCTTTGCATCTTTGCTCATTAGGAAGTCCTCCTTATAGATTTAACATGTCATCATCGAAATGCGTACTGTCGTCACAAGCCCCTGTTTCAAAACGACAAAATAATAAAGTACAAACATGCTGCCTACTGAACGAACTTCAAACTTCAAAAAAACTCCCCCCCCTTTCAGAAGAATGTAATATATGAGATCATGTTTTGTTTAAGGAAAAAAGTGGCCGGCCAATCTCGCTGATTAAATATCCAGATGCAGGTTTTGCGATTCTATGTTTATACTCTTTTATAGTCAAATAAAAAAAACTCATGAAGTAATAAATTATCATAATTAGCACTGTTTAGAATATGCATGAAATCTAAACATAGTTACAAATAGTTACGTTTTTATCTTGGACAAAAAAAACCATGTGAATTTTTTGCAATTCATTTGCCATAAATAATCCAATTTTATAATTTGATATACTATTAATATTCACAATGTTATTATGAGATCATCTTGAAAATTTATATAAAACTATAGTGCTTTTTTTGGTATTAATACCTTTATTTTTATTTTTTTTTATATCAATACACTGATAATATTAATTTTTATATATATTCTATTAACATTGGCTATTTTACCAAAATAACTGACCA
>Ga0187786_10000243_pt1 | contig 17585 bp, 18 predicted proteins | sample 0815_BV2_10_20_M_FD_132449 | JGI IMG/M metagenome (GOLD analysis project Ga0187786, IMG submission 132449) | Tropical peat soil microbial communities from peatlands in Department of Meta, Colombia - 0815_BV2_10_20_MG | ecosystem: Environmental > Terrestrial > Soil > Wetlands > Peat | place...
CAGATGACGGCATCCATAGGGCAAATCGGCGAGAATGTGGAGGTCCTGTCCTCCGCCGCCGAAGACACGGCTGCATCGGCCTCCCAAATCAACGCATCGGTCAAGGAAGTGGAAAGTCATGCAAAAGAATCGGCTGCTCTGGCCGAGGCGGTCGCGGCCGACGCGGAGCAGCTGGGCATGCGGTCCATTGAAAAAACCATCAACGGGATGAACAGAATCGAAGCCACCGCGCGCCGGACTGCCGACGCCGTGAACCGCCTCGGCGAGCGCGCTGAAAACATCGGCTCCATCCTGACGGTCATAGAAGACATAACCGACCAGACGGCGCTGCTGGCGCTGAACGCGGCCATTCTTGCAGCGCAGGCGGGCGAACACGGCAAGGGTTTCGCCGTCGTTGCCTCGGAGATTCGCGGGCTGGCGAACAGAACCGCCTCGTCCACGAAGCAGATCGCCGGTCTGATCGGATCCGTGCAGGAGGAAACGCGCGCCGCCGTCGATGCGATGCAGGATGAAGTTGCGCTCGTGGGTGAAGGCGTGCGGCTGGCGGGTGAGACCCGTGAAGCGCTGGAGAAAATGAGGGAGCGGGCGAATCTGTCGCGCGACATGAGCAGGAGCATCAACAAGGCGGCAAGCGAGCAGGCGCGCGGCATCAGGCAGGTGAGCGCCGCTGTGGACAAGATCAATGAGATGACCCACCAGATCGCCCGGGCCGCGGCGGAACAGCGGAGCGGCAGCAGCCAGATCACGCGGGCAGCGGAGCGCATGCGGGAACTCACCCGGCTTGTCACGGGATCCACGGAAGAGCAGGCACGCGGCAGCAAGGACATCACCCAGGCCGTGGAGAACATGAACGCAAAGATCGGCATGGTGAACCGCGCCTCCACCGAAGTGCAGACCGGCAGCGATCTGATCGTGAAGGCCATCGAGCGGATCAAGGAAATCGCGAGGGCGAACGCGGACCAGGCGGCGAGCCTCAACGCTGCAATGGATGCGCTGCTTGCGCAGTCCGACGCGCTGAAAAAGGAAATAGAAAAGTTCAGAACGTAGCGCCCGATCACGGCGCGGAGCGAGCGGACGTGAGAACATTTTTTCAGAAAGAACAAAAGGCAACCGTCGCAGCGGAGGACACCATTCAGCTTGTTACGTTCCGCGTGGGCGGTCAGGACTGCGGACTCGCCATCAACTCCGTGGCGGAGGTCGTCAGGCCGCTCCGCATCACGCCGCTGCCGCGCATGCCGCAATTCATCGAAGGCGTGATCAATCTGCGCGGGACGATCATCCCCGTGGTCGACCTGCGGAAGCGGTTCGTCGTCGACGCCGCCGGAAGCGATGAACGCAGGGCGCGCATGCTGATAACGAAGGGCGCGATCCCGGAAAAGGGCGAGCGAGAACTGCTGGCGCTCGTCGTGGACGGGGCCGACGAGGTCATCCCGATCGCGCGAAAAGACATTGCCCCGCCGCCGGAAGCAGCCACGGGAACCCAGGCCGACTTCATCGGCGGCGTCGGGAAGGCCGGCGACCGGCTCATCATCATCCTGGACATCCAGCGGATTTTGAGCAGGCAGGAGCGAACGGACCTCGCGGAGGCGCATCATGCGGAACCTTGAGGAACTCGCCCGCAGGCTCGCGAGCGAGGACGCGGAAGAGCGGCGCGAGGCCGCCGTCGATCTCGGCCGCAGCGGCCGCGACGCCCTCCCCCTGTTTTTCCGCGCCATGGGGGACGCGGACTGGCGTGTGCGCAAAACGGCGGTGGAAGGGATTGTCGCGCTGGAAGGGGAGCAGGTGATCGCGGGGCTGCTCGGCGCGCTGAATGCGCCGGATAATGCCGGCGCCCGCAATTCCGCAATCGAGGCGCTGATCTCGATCAATGGTCCGGCCGTTGATGCCCTGCTCGCAAACCTGTCGACACACGACCCGGATGTGCGCAAATTCATCGTCGATATCCTCGGTGAGATCAAGGACGCACGAGCGGTGCCGGCGCTCATCGAGCGGCTGGGCGATGGCGATGAAAACATCCGCGTCGCGGCCGCGGAGGCGCTGGGAAAAATCGGCGACCGCCGGGCCGTGGACCCCCTGCTCGAATGTCTTGCCCGCTCCGACCAGGGGTGGCTTGATTACGCCGTGGCCGAAGCCCTGGGCGCGATCGGGGATGAGCGTGCACTGGGGCCGCTGCTTGCGGCGCTCGGCCGCAGCGGGCTGCGCGAACCGGTTCTGGAGGCGCTCGGCCGGATCGGGAACGCGGGGACGATCGGTCCGCTTGTGGCCGGCCTCGGCGATCCGCTCCGCATCGTACGGGAAGTATCCGTGGCCGCGGTGTGGGCGATTTACAAGAAAAGCACTCCACCCGACCGGAAGCGCATCATCGCCGCTGTCCGAGCCGGCATGACCGCGCAGGCCGCGGACTTGCTCGAAGACATCCTCGCGCAGAGCACGGGCGATCTTCAGAAGGCCACGATCATTCTGCTGGGATGGTCGGGGAGGGATCGTTCGCTCAGAAAGATTCTTTCTCTGCTGAACGAGGAGAGCCTGGAAGACGCGGTCGCGCTGGCCCTGGAACAGGTCGGGCCCGCTCACACCGGGCTGCTGGTCGAGGCGCTCGCGAGCGGCAATGCCCTGGTGCGCCGAGCAGCGGCGCAGGCGCTGGGTTTTCTCGGCGTGCAGGGTGCGGACGAAGCCCTGTACCCGCTGCTCAACGATGAGAACGGCCATGTGCGGAGCGCTGCTGCGGAAGCACTGGGCCGGATGAGAAGTGCGAAGGCCTGCGGCCGTATCCTGCCGCTGCTGACCGATGAATACGTAAGCGTTCAGGAGTCCGCTATCGAGGCGCTCGCGGCAATCGGCGACGAATCGGTGCTGCAGGGGCTGCTCTCCGATTTTTCAGCGCACAAGCCCGCCCTGCGCCGTAACATCGTTTTGCTCCTGGGGCGGTTCTCAAGCGAGCAGGCAGGGGAAGCCCTGGCGTTTGCGCTCAAGGACGAGGAGCCGTCTGTGCGCACGGCCGTTATTCAGGGACTGGGCCGCGCATCGGGCGGCAGGGCGCTCCAATCGCTGATGCTCGCCATTACGGACGACGACGCCGAAGTGCGCATGATGGCTGCGGAGGCGCTCGGCAGGACGCAGGCGCCCGAGGCGCGGGATGCGCTTGTTCCGCTGCTGAAGGACTCCGACATCTGGGTGCGGGCGGCCGCAGCACGGGGGCTCGGGACGATCGACGGCGCCCGGACCGCGGAAATCCTCGTGGAGCATCTCGCCCAGGCAACGGACATTTTTCTGCTCGCCATCGTGGAAACGCTGGGGAGGGGCAGAGAACCCCTTGCACTCAGACCGCTGCTCGGCCTTGCCGGCCATCCCGACCCGGAAGTTCGCAAGACCGTGCTGACCGCTCTGGCGGCTTACGACGGAGAGGATGTGCTGCAGGCCTGCATTGCACGGCTGGATGACCCGCACTGGTGCGTGAGAAAAGCAGCCGTGCAGGCTCTGCAGAATCGGCGCACGGATGCCGTCGATACGCTCCTTGAAAAAATCGCCGGCACAGACGCCGACATGACGGTACGGCGTGCGGCGAAAGAGGCGCTGGGGAGATAAATGTTCGAAGACAGGACCATCCCGCTGCCCGATGACGTCTTCCGCCTCCTTCGCGATTTCATCCACGCATACTGCGGCATCTATTTCGATGACGGATCAAAATACCTCCTCGAGCGCCGGCTGGGCCGCAGGCTGGAACAGCACCGCCTCAAGAGCTTTGAGCAGTATTACCATTTCCTGCGCTACGACCGGAAGCGAGAAGAGGAACTCGTCGTTCTGATCGACAACCTTACCACCAACGAGACCTATTTTTTCCGCGAAAGCGCCCAGCTGAAGGCCTTTTCCACCGAAATCCTTCCCGAACTCCGCGAAAGCCTTGCCGCCCGCCGAACGCTTCGGATATGGAGCGCGGGGTGCTCAACGGGCGAGGAACCCTACACCATCGCTATTCTTCTGCTCGAGTCCGGGGACTGGTGGCGCGACTGGCAGATCGAGATTCTCGGAAGCGATATCAACCAGCGCGTGCTGCACACGGCGCGGCGGGGCGTGTATAAGAAAAGCGCGCACCGCGCCACGAGTCCCGACATGCTCGCGAAATATTTCATGTCCGACGAAAAGGGCGATTTCCGCATCAGGGACGACGTGAAGAAACTCGTGTCGTTCAGCTGCCTGAACCTGCTTGATCCCTACAAATCCAGCCTGATCAGCGAGATGGACGTTATTTTCTGCAGGAACGTCATCATCTATTTCGACAGCGAGGCAAAGAAGAAGGTAATCGGGAATTTCTCAAACAAGCTCCGGAGCGGCGGGTATCTGCTGCTCGGTCATTCCGAGTCGCTGATCAATATTTCCAACGCCTTCATCCTGCGCACCTTGAAAAATGACATGGTCTATCAGAAACCGGCGAAAAGGTAAATTGAGCCCGCGAAGAGCACAGCGCCCGCGCAGTTGTCCGCCGTCAGCCCGCGCTTGCCGGCAGGGAGGGAAGCGTGCGTAAATACAAAGCCCTGGTGGTCGACGATTCAGCGTACAACCGCGCGACCATAGCCCGCATGCTCGAAAGCGACGAGGCGATCACCGTCGTCGGGAGCGCGGTGGACGGAGTCGACGCCATCGCCAAAACAGTGAGGTTTGCGCCGGATGTCATCACGCTTGACCTTGAAATGCCGAACATGGACGGTTTTACCTTCCTCCGATGGCTGATGAAAGAGCGGCCGACGCCGGTGATCGTGCTGTCCTCGCGCTCGGACAACCGCAGCGTTTTCCGGGCCATGGAACTGGGGGCCGTGGAATTCCTGGCAAAGCCCGAGCCGCGCATTTCGCCGAGCATCGAGCGCGTCCGCGAGGATCTGGTGGACAAGGTCCATGCCGTGCTGAACCTCGAAATGGAAAAAGTCAGGTCTTCCGTCGACCTGCTTGCGCAGAAACAGAACGCGCCGGTGGTGCGCAAGGAGGACGAAGCGCGGAGCGAGCAGGGCCCTGTCGAAGTCGTGGCAATCGCCGCCTCCACGGGAGGACCGCAGGCCCTGCAGGCGATTCTGACGGCCCTCCCCGGCGATCTGAGCGCCGGGGTGGTGATTGCACAGCACATGCCCGCCGGCTTCACCCGAAGCTTTGCTGAGCGGCTGAACAAGCTGGCGGCGCTCATGGTGCGCGAGGCAGCCGCAGGGGACCGCGTGGAGCCGGGAACGGTACTCATCGCGCCGGGAGGCGCCCATCTCACCGTTCAACGGGAAACAGGTGGTATCAGCGCCGACGTGCATGCGGCGGTGCAGACGGATAAATACGTGCCCTCGGCGGACCGCTTGCTGCATTCGGTGGCCGAGGCATGCGGACCGGCCGCGCTCGGTGTTGTCCTGACCGGCATGGGAAGGGACGGCGCGGTCGGCGCGGTCGCGATCAAGAACCGGGGAGGGCATTGCCTCGCCGAGAGCCAGGAAAGCGCTGTCGTCTTCGGCATGCCGAAAGAGGCCATGAAGACGGGCGCAATCGACAAGTCGCTGCCGCTCCACAAAATGGCGGAGGAAATAGCAAGGAGATGCAGCGCGAGCAAGGGCATCCATTAAGCTGCCGCGCGCCCGGCGGAAATGGTCCTTGAAAAAAAGGCATGACTTGACTATAATTATCCATTCTTGCGGCCTGGTGCTGCCCGATTGTGCTGCGGGGAGCCGCGATTATCAGTCCGGCATCGGAGGAAATGATGGACAAAGAATCAGCATCGATTTCCAAAAAGGTGGAGGAATTCCTTCAGGTCTTTAAAAAGGGGGAAGAATTCACCCAGGAACTGCTCAAGGAAAACGAAAAACTCCGCTATCGCCTTGCCCAGATCGAGGAAGTGGCGAAGTTCTCGGACCGGGAAGGCGTCTATAAACTGCACTCGCTCGAGGACCGCATCAGGTTCCTGGAGGAGGAAAACAAGAGCCTCATCGAGCGCTACAAGGTGGTCGAGGAGGAGAACAAGGATTTTGCGAACCGCTACATCGAAGTCGAGGCGGAGAACAACAATCTTGCCAACCTCTACGTCGCCAGCTACCAGCTCCACTCGACGCTGGATTTCAACGAAAGCCTCAAGATCATTCTCGAAATCGTCATGAACCTCATCGGCGCCGAAGAATTCTCGATCATGATGCTCGATGAAAAGACGAACGAGCTGACCATCGTGGCCCAGGAGGGCATGACCGAAGAGGCGCGGCCGAGCATCAAGCTGGGCGAAGGCATTATCGGCGGAGCGGCAAAGTCGGGCGAATCGTTCTGCCGCGACGGCGATCCCACCGATCTTTCCGGAGTCGACTATCTCCATCCGCTCGTCATCATCCCGCTCAAGATCAAGGAGCACGTGATCGGCGTCATCGTCATCTACAAGCTCCTGGTCCAGAAGCGGTCCTTCACGAACGTGGATTACGAGCTGTTCGCCATGCTGGCGGGCCATGCCGCTACATCGCTGTTCTCCTCGAAACTCTTTTCGCAGTCGGAACGCAAGCTCACGACGATCCAGAGCTTCCTCGACCTGCTCAAGGAAAAATAACGGAGGTTACGAAATGCCCGAGCACAACTTTCTGGTGGTGGAAGACTCCCCGACGATGCGGCAGCTGATCTCGTTCGCGCTCAAGCGGATCCCCGGAAGCAAGATCGTCGAGGCCAACGACGGCATCGATGCACTCAAGAAGCTCTCCACCCAGAAGTTCGACATCATCCTCACGGACATCAACATGCCCATCATGGACGGCCTCAAGCTCGTGTCCATGGTCCGGAACGACCCGTCTCACAAATCCATTCCCATTGTCATCATCACCACCGAAGGCGCGGAGGAAGACCGCAAACGCGGCATGGCCCTCGGTGCAAACGCCTACATTCCCAAACCCATCCAGACCGCTGACCTTCTGAACGTGGTGAACGGGATACTGGGGAACAAGGTATAAAAACACACAAAGCAGCCGCGACTACAGATCATCCCGGTCACTATACCAGCCCGGCAAGTACGCGTATCGTCATTGCCTGTCCTGGAGACAATGCGATACGAATTGCTTCATTTCCCCCGTATACGCAATCTCGGTCAAATTCAAACAATGTTCTCTCAATTCGCCGTCCCCCGGGCTTCCTGCACGGCTTTCCTCACTGACGATATACACGCGTCAGCGAACGTCGGGTATAATTATATAAATGAGTTGTCCCAACATCAATTTACAAAGCAGGCTTTTTATGCTATGCTCCCGCAGATTGCAGCAGGGGAATCGACGACACCGGGTAAGCGTCATCCGATTGATGATTGCCAGCCGGGGGAGAGAGGAGTCAGGGGCTACCTCCAGTTCTAACGAAGCGGGTACCCTTCGATACGCCAGAAAGCGGCGCGTGATCCGCGTTGCTGGACTTGCACCTTCATCTCTACAGACAATATGAAAATTGCAATTTCAGGCACTCACTTTTCCGGTAAAACGACACTTGCCGAGGCGTTGTTCGAAGTCCTCCCCGACTACACCCTCATGGAGGAGCCTTACTATCAATTAACTGAAGAGGGGCATGATTTTGGCGAGCTGCCGTCCATCGAAGACTTTGTGCTGATGCTGGAGCGATCCATTGAGAACCTGGATGAGAGCGCGCAAAACAGCATCTTCGACCGGTGTCCGGCCGACATGCTCGGCTACCTTCTGTCGCAGAGCGATGCCGAAGCGTTCGATCTCAAGGAGTGGCTGCCCCGGGCTCTCTCTGCAATCAGCAAGCTTGACCTGATTGTCTTTCTCCCGATCGAAACACCGGACCGGATAGTGCTCCCGTTATCGCAAGACATCGACTACCGGGAGCGTGTGGACAAAACGCTTCAGGAGATCATCGTGGAAAATAGATTCAGCTTTGCAGTAGATGTGCTGGAGGCGACCGGCAGTCTTCACGAGCGCGTGGAGCAGGTGTTGGCGCATATCCGCAACAGGACCGCGGACTGACTCCAGCGCCCCGCGAAACGCCCGGGGAGAACCAGGCAGTCAAAATCAAGCTGACGCGCGGTCCGCCTCTGCTCCTGGCGTATGAGGAGCAGACAGCATCTTTCTTCTTGACAACTCTGATAGATAATCCGACTATATATTTCATAATTCACATTAATCCTCCTGGCAGGGGAGCGCATATGAAAAGCACGGTCTATTTTGTACAGGTGGCGGATGCTGATAATATAAATGAAGTCAATAAAAAATTGAGTCAGCTGCTTGCGAAGAGCGATGTGCTCGCCTTTGTTAAGAAGGGACAGAAGCCCGTTATAAAACTTCATTTCGGCGAAGAGGGCACTACCGGCTACGTACGGCCCGATCACCTGCGCTGTATCTGCGATGAGATTGCTAAAAAGGGAGCCGCACCTTTTCTCTCCGATGCCAATACGCTTTATCGGGGGAAGCGTCTCAATTCAAAGGACCATCTCGGCGTCGCCCTGTCCCACGGCTTTACAAAACAGGCAACGGGTGTGGACGTCTTCATCCCTGACGACACAAAAAAAGATGAAACGACGAGCGTTCAGATCGATCAAAAATATATTAAAACAGCCAAGGTGGGACGCTGCTATATCGAGGCTGACAGCTTTCTGGCAGTGACCCATTTTAAAGGCCACGGGATGACCGGCTTTGGAGGCACGCTAAAAAATATCGGCATGGGCTGCGCGACACGGGAGGGAAAACTGGCCCAGCACAACGACGCAGCGCCGATGGTTTACACTGACAAGTGTATCGGCTGCGGAGAATGCGTTACAGTCTGCCCTGCAGATGCAATCCGCCTGGAGAACGACAAATCGGTTCTCGACAAGAAGAAATGCATCGGATGCGCGAGCTGCGTGGCCGCCTGTGCGCAGTTCGCGCTCTTCGTCGATTTTGAGGCGGGCGATGACGTGCAGAGAAAGATGGTTGAATATGCCTTTGCCGTACTGAAAGATAAAAAAGGCAGGGCCGGGTTCCTGAATTTTGCCGTGCGGATAAACAAGGAATGCGACTGCTGGGCCTACGAGAACTCGCGCATCGCACCCGATGTCGGAATCCTGGCTTCCGCTGACCCGGTCGCGATCGACAAGGCCAGCCTCGACATGGTGAATGCCGCGTGCGGGAAGGAAATATTCAAAGAGGTCCACCCGCAGCAGAATGCTCTCTTGCAGCTTGAGTATGCGCAGATGCTCGGGCTTGGAAACATGGACTATGAGCTGATACGGGTCTGATACAGGCCGGTTAACATCTGGAGCCCAGAAACGATCGCGTCATGCTTCCTTTGACGAAGTGCCAAGCTCCTTCTCCCGCAGCTGGCCGCAGGCTGCGGAGATATCCCTTCCGCGCGATTCCCGCACCGGGGCCGTATAATGGCGGTCCAGGAGCGTTTTCTGAAAACGGCGAACCGCTTCATCGGCAGGCCGCTTGAATTCGCTTCCGGGGAACGGGTTGAAGGGGATGAGGTTTACCTTGCATTTGATTCCCCGCAGCAGCTTTGCCAGCCGCTCCGCGTCCGCCGCCGAATCATTCACCCCCTGCAGCAGCACATACTCGAACGTAATCCTCCGGCGCGGTTCGAGGGGAAATCTTCTGCATGCGGAAAGCAGCTCGGCAAGGGGATAGCGTTTGTTCACGGGCATGATCACATCCCTCACGGCATCCGTTGTCGCGTTGAGGGAAACAGCCAGGTTCACCTTCATGCCCGATGCGCCGAGCCTTCTGATTTCCGGCACCAGTCCGTCCGTGGAGAGGGTGACGCGGCGCGGTGAAAACCCCAACCCCTTTTCCCCTGTGATTATCGCCAAAGCCTTCATGACCTCGTCATAGTTCGCAAGCGGCTCTCCCATGCCCATGAGAACGATGTTCGTGATGCCGCGTGCTTCGCCGCTGGCTGTAGCCCGCAGCACTTCGAGTACCTGGCCTGCGATTTCATGGGCCTGAAGATTTCGTACGAATCCCCCGCGCCCCGTGAGGCAGAACCGGCACGCCTGCTGACAGCCTACCTGGGAGGAGATGCAGAGCGTCTGCCGCTCGTTGTCGGGAATCAGTACGCTCTCAATGGAGTGCCCGTCTTCCAGCTGCAACAGAAACTTCCGCGTTCCGTCGGTGGACAGTTCTGTTTTGACAATGCGCGGACCCGCGATCGTAAAGAGCGATGCCAACAGCTCGCGTTCCGGTTTTGCGATGTCCGTCATGTCGGCGAACGATCCGGCTCGTTTTGCATACATCCAGGCATAGATCTGGCCGGCGCGGTATTTTTTCAGTCCGAGCTCGTGGAGCCGGACCGCCAGTTCTGAAAGCGAGAGAGATTTAATATTGATCATGGTCTGTTTTCGGAATTGCGTTTCTGAAAATGTAACATCATTGCCGATGAAAATCAAATCAAAGCCCGGGGGGTGCTGCACGGCGATTGTAACGACAGGCCTGCGCTGCATGATTTGCAGTAGTTATAATCATTCAAAGCAACGGCTTTTTTTTCACTTCTTTGCCGGCTGTCAAGTATAATAATATTTACCCGATGGCATTTGCTTTCCCCTGCCCGAAGGAGTCGTCCCATGCAAGACGCTGCCGAGCTGAAACGAATTCTAATTGTTGATGATGAGCCGACGATTCTGCTGACCCTCTCATATGCTTTGCAATCGAAGGAGTTGGAAGTCATTACAGCCAGCGGGCTCGAACCTGCAGAAGAAGCCCTTGGACGGTATCGCTTTGATTTGGTCATTGTCGACATCCGGCTGTCCGGAGTGCTGGGGATCGATGGATTGGAACTGCTGAGCTATATCAAAAGAAACTGGCCGGGAACCGAAGTCATTGTCATGACAGCGTACGGCACCGAGGAAATGAAAAAAGACGCATTTGATCGGGGCGCATACCAGTACTACAACAAACCCATTGATATCGATGAACTCCTGGGCCGGATCCGGCAGATGGGGATACTGGTAAAATAACAAGGAGGGGGTATGGCAGCAAAGAAAATCGCGCGGATTTTTCTGCTCTGGTTCGTTCTGTCCTTCCTTGCTTTCGCAGATGCGGCGGCGGAAATCAAATTAGGCATCCTTCCCCGTCTGCATGCCGTTGAAATGTTCACTATGTTCAATCCCGTTGCGGAGTATCTGACCCGCGAAACAGGAGAGAAGGTGAGCATCGTCATTCCGAAGGATTACAGCGCGTTCAAGGCAGCCGTCAGATCGGGTCAACTCGATCTGGGATTCTGCAACCCTCTCGTGTACATCCAGCTCAAGAAGGAGATGGCCATTGAACCGCTCGCTCTTTCCCTGGAAACAAAAGGGGGATCGCAATTCCGGGGAATCATCATTGTCCGTAAGGACAGCGCGATCAAGAAACCGCCGGACCTGAAAGGCAAGAAGATTATCTTTGTTGATAAAGACTCCGCCGGCGGATATATGTTCCAGATGCTTCTCCTAAAGAAAGCGGGCCTGGACATCAAGAAAGACGTGGATCTGCTGCCGTTTGCGAAAACGCATGACAATGTAATGCTGGCCGTGTACAACGGGGCTGCAGATGCGGGCGGTATCCGCGAGGATGACCTCCCCAAGATGAAGAACAAGGTGGATCTTTCGAAGCTCCGTATTATTGCATACAGCGAACCGTACCCGAACTGGCCCCTGTTTGCCGCGCCGGGTGTGGATGCCGCGATTGCCGGGAAAATCAAGGCAGCGCTGCTGAAACTGAAACGCGGCAGTCCGGCAGCCCTGCGTGTGCTGAGCACCGCAAAAATGGTCGGGTTTACGGACGTTTCCGACCGGGACTATGACAAACTCAGGGAAGCTGCGGTTGCAGCGGGCGCGTACTGAGCGGGAGGGGGGGGCTCATCCCTGCTGCTGTTTCTGCTGCTGGTGATACAGTATCATATACTCTTTTTCCAGATCAGTGAATTTGGTCTGCAATTGATCCAGCTGCTCGCTTTTCTCCTTGAGCGCAGTCTCCGCTGAACCCAGCTGCTTTTTCATATCTTCGAGGCGTTTATCAACAGGGATCGGGTCCGGCGCAGGAGGGGCTGGCGGGGCGGACGGTTTGGCTGCGGGTGCGCCTGGTGCTTTTACCATCTGCTTTTTCAGATCCTCTGCAACCTGCTTTGATGCACTCAGCTCCTTGAGCACGCCGAGATAGAGCTTCCGGAATTTCTTCGTCCTCAGATAAAAGAAAACACTCCCGGCGGCCAGCATGCACGCAAGCTCGATGAACAGCAAAAGGTAAAGTGCGTCGAACGGTATCATTCTTTCTTCCTGGCGGAGCTCATTTTCAGTTTGAGTGTTTTGGTTATAAAAAAGACGCCGATGAGCACTGCAATAGCAATATTAATCAGAACGAACTTTACGAGCACGGAAACCCACGGCACTCCCCCTGCTGCAAAGGCATTCGTTTGGTGCGCATGCTCGGAAATGGCGGCAACGGAAAGCACCAGAGCTTTTTCACGCAAAAAAGACCGGCCAGCTGCAGAAACCTTCACGACGTATTCACCTTCACCGTCGACAGAGAGCGAGCCCGAGTAGACACCGGACCTGCATGCGCCGAATGCAGGATGGGAAGCAGGGGCGAGGGAGAGAGTGCTTTTTTTCCCGTCAGGCCCTTCGACAGAACCGCTGAAGGAGGCAAGGTCCAGCGTTCCGGGATTCGTAACCAGCTCCCCCTTTTTTTCGAACCACGCATCGATCCGGGCAGTGTCTCCGGCGCGGAGCGTCGCTCTGTCGAGCAGCGCTTCAAGGCGAAGGTCTGTCCGCAGGTAGACCTTTGTCTGCCCGTTCCGGCCCATGGCCGCGCGCCATTGCCCGGGCTGCGGGTTCTGAATAACGACGAGGTCGTATGCTTGTGCCGAGGTCCAGACAGTCTGCAGGGCGTGTTTTGCCGATGACTCCTGCACGCCTGCGGGGCCGGTCATGGCTGCGGTGGTGCCCGGGTTTTTGCTGATTACGACCGTCATCTCCCTGACGTTGCTGTCGATCCCGAACGAGTCTCCCGCGACCGGCAGCGAGTCGGGTGATTTGATCTTCTCGTAGACGGCTGCAAGCGCCAGATGCAGTTCGTTCGCCGATCCGACAGAATAAAGAACTCCGGCAGTCTCGCGCACAAGCGATGCAAGCAGCGGATCTTCAGAAGATGCAATGGCATAGAGTTTGACATGGTTTGAAACGAGAACGGCTGCAAGCGGAGCAAGCTCGTCCTTCCCGAATGTTTTTTTATCGGAAACCAGAACAACAGCCCGATTCCGCCTCGATGATCCAGTCACTTGGCGGCAGGCGGCCGGGAGCGGTTCCAGCGGTTCTGATGAAATGCTCCGATCGATCTCCGTAAAAAGTGCTGGCCGGTTTTGCAGGATGTTCTGCAGAAGAGGGCTTACAGCTGCGGTATTTTTTTCAAAAGGCAGGACGGCAAGACGGTCATCTTCGCTGAGCAGCGATATGAAAAGTTTTAGCGCTTCTTTGCGGTACCGTACATACTCGGCCGATGCTCTGCCCGCTGCTGCATCGCTCAGGATAATAATATCGAAACCCTTGTCAGCTGACGGGGGGAAAACAGGCGGCTCCTGTGGCATCAGAGGAGTCGAAGCTGTGCTCTCTGACGATACGACCGAAGTTGTAGTTTTTACTTCCACGGGAACACTTTCATGGGAAGGATTCTGGGTGGCCGCGGCTGGAATCTGAAGACTCATAAGCGCGGCAATTGTACAATAAAGTAGTATGAATTGTTTCATTAGTCTAGTACGCATGGCCTGCTATTTTATCGGCTAGTCACTCAATATCTTTAGACAAAAGTGAACAGTATCCGTTGACATACGCTGCTCATTGAAGCTGCTGCGTACAAGGGTTTACGATTTCCTCAGGAGCCATAGACGGCTAGAAAATCCTTGACACTCTCGCGCGTTAGATGTTATTTTTACACGACAAACACCGGGAGAATATCTTCATGAAGATTGCGATTACCGGCAAAGGCGGGGTGGGAAAAACTACGATTGCCGGTCTTCTGGCGAGGTTGTATGCGTCGGAAGGAAAGAAAGTCCTGGCTGTTGATGCAGATCCGGACGCGAACCTGGCATCAGCGCTCGGAATATCGCCTTCAGATGCAGCAAAGGCCCTGCCACTCGCAGAACAATCAGACATGATCGAAGCACGTACCGGTTCGCGCCCTGGAGCACCCGGCGGCCTGTTCACCATCAATCCCAAGGTTGACGATATTCCTGATGCATATAGTATTTCCCATGAAGGTGTGCGGCTCCTGATCATGGGAAAATCAAAGGAAGCTGCCGCGGGTTGTTATTGTCCCGAGCACGTGCTGCTGAGGAGGCTGATCAGCCACCTGATCCTGCGCCATAATGAGGTTGTCATCCTCGACATGGAAGCCGGCATCGAGCACCTGACGCGGGGAACAGCGAGCGGCGTCAACGCGTTCATTGTGGTGGTGGAGCCGGGGCAGCGGAGCCTGCAGACAGCCCGGCATGTGGAGAACCTCGCCCGGGGGCTCGGCATCAAGGATGTTTATGTCGTGGGCAACAAGATCAAACGCGATTCAGACAAGGAATTCATCACGGCGCATCTCGCGGGGATGAAGATCCTCGGGTTCATGAGCTATGCCGACGACACGGTCAGGGCGGACCTGGACGGCAAATCTCCCTTTGATGCGTCTCCGCAGGCCGTCGCGGAAGCAAAAACAATCAAAGCCGCGCTTGACGAACTGATGAAGAAACCGTAAATCGTTTACATCTGCCCGGTTCTGTCGTACGACCATCCTGCGGCGGGACGAACCGTACGGACAATCCGGACAGTTGGCCATTCCCTTTGAAAAAAAAGATCAGAAAAGAAGTCCTGGCAGTGCGCGACCGCATGCCGCTTGAAGAGCGGCGCGTGAAGAGCCAGGCCATAGAACAAAGGTTGTTCACACTGCCCGAGTTTCAGGCGGCCGGGACAGTGTTGTTTTTTGCCTCGTTCCGCAGTGAAGTGGAAACAGCCCCCATGATCCGGCGGGCGCTGAGTGCGGGAAAGCGGGTGATCCTTCCGCGCGTGAACGGGGGCAAACTCGATTTGTTCGAAATTTTTAATTACGACCACGACACGGCGCCGGGTTGCTGGGGCATTCCGGAACCCAGAATCGCGGAACAGGTTCCCATCGACGCGGTCGACATCATCGTTCTGCCGGGTGCGGCGTTTGACGAGCAGGGTAACCGCGTGGGCTACGGCGGAGGTTATTACGACAAGCTGCTGAGTGCAAGCGCGAAGATGACCGTCGCCCTGGCGTTTGAGTCGCAGATCGTGCCGCACGTGCCTGCTGACCATCATGATATCCCGGTGCAGACGGTCGTGACGGAGCAGCGGGTAATGGCAGCGAAGCAGGCATAGGGCGAAAAGCAGAAATCCTTTGCCCTGCTCTCTGCCGATGCAACGGGTGCCCCTCATGGACATCAAGAAAATCGAAAAAGGTGTGCGGCTCATCATCGAGGGCATCGGCGAGGACCCGGACCGGCCGGGGCTCAAGCGCACGCCGCAGCGCCTGGCCGAGATGTACGGGGAGATATTCTCCGGCATCGCGGCGGATACGAACAAGCTGATCGTGCCGATGGCAGGAGAATCGCACGATGAAATGGTGCTGATTCGCGATATTCCGTTTTACTCCGTGTGCGAGCATCACCTGCTGCCGTTCTTCGGCAGGGCGCATATCGCCTACATTCCCGGAGCTGGCAAGATCGTCGGCATCAGCGCGCTGGCGCGCGCGCTCGAAGTACTCGCCAAGCGGCCGCAGGTGCAGGAGCGGCTGACCGCGCAGTTTGCTGATTTGATCGTGGGCAGGCTCAAGCCGAAAGGCGCCATGGTCGTGATCGACGCCGAGCATTTGTGCATGAGCATGCGCGGGGTGAAAAAACCGGGGTCGCATGTCGTGACCTCCGCGGTGCGCGGCACGTTCCGCACCAAGGAGTCTACGCGCACGGAAATGCTGGCGCTCCTGCGCGAGCACGCATAGTAGTTTCCAAATCGGGAACGTACCGCAAAGGCGCAGAGGACGCGAAGAAACAACGTCCGGTGAAATTTTTTCTGAGCGTTCCGGCGGTTAAAAAACATCTAGGTGTTCTCGGGAAATGAGGTTCGCATGACAACGTCAGTTCTTACCTATGAAACTGCTGCATCCCAATCGCTCGTCGACGAGGTGATGAAGCGCTCAGGCCAGAATATCAAGGCCTGCTACCAGTGCCGCCGCTGCGCGGCCGGTTGCCCCGTGGGGGAGCAGACCGGGGTCACGCCTGACCAGCTCATCCGCCTCGTTCTGTTCGGTGACCGTGAAGAAGCCCTCAACAATCTCCTGGTCTGGAAGTGCGTTGCCTGCTACACGTGCGGTACGCGTTGCCCGAACAACATCCAGACCGCGCGCATCAACGAAACGCTCAAGCACATGTCCAAAGAAGAGCACCGGAAGCCCCTCACCCCGCGCATCGCTGATTTCCACAACGCCTTCATGACTTCCACGGGACATCTGGGACGTGTGAACGAGATCGAGCTCATGGCTATTTACGAGACAAAGACGATTTTCAAGGAGCTCGCGAAGGGGAACGTGAAGGGCATCATGGACGAGCTTGCTGCCCAGGGCAGGCTCGGTGCGACGATGACGAAAAAGAAACGGATGCATATGGGCATGGACAGGATCAAGAACCGTGCCGAGCTGAAAGCCCTGTACAAAAAGTCCAAGGGACGTTAAAGCCCGAGGAGGAGATACACGCCATTATGGAAATAGCCTACTATCCCGGTTGTTCTCTGCATGCTTCATCCGAGCTGTACGATATCCAGTGCAAACTCGTGTTCAGCAGGCTGGGACTCGAACTCAAGGAGATCGAGGACTGGAACTGCTGCGGTGCAACAGGCGCGAGCAAGACAAATGAGTTTTTGTCCTACGCCCTGCCTGCGAGAAATCTCGGCATTGCCGATGCCACCGGCCTGTCCGAAATCATGATCCCCTGCTCTTCCTGCTACAGCAGGACGCTGGTGTCGCAGAAGAAGCTGGCGAGTGACCCGGCACTCAGGGAATCCATCAATGCCGAGCTGGGGCACAAGGTCGAAGGCAAGATAAAAGTCTCGAGCATTCTCGAAGCGCTGAAACCCAAGGTCGAATCGGGTGAGATCGCCAAGAATGCGACCAAGAAGCTGAAGGGGCTCAAGCCCGCGTGCTATTACGGGTGTCTCCTCACGCGGTTCCCCCTCGATGTGGACGTGCCGGACAGTGTGGAAAACCCGCAGGGCATGGAGCTCGTGTGCAAGGCCGTTGGAGCGGAACCCATAGACTGGAGCTACAAGACCGATTGCTGCGGGGCATCCGCAGCGGTCAACGACGCGGAGCAGTCGCTGCTTCTCATGTCCCGCATTTTCGACGATGCGATTGCCCGCGGGGCAAACTGCCTCGTCACCTCCTGCCCGCTCTGCCAGATGAATGTGGACGCGTACCAGAACGAAGTCGGGGCCAAGTACGATTTTTCGAAGCGGCTGCCCGTGTACTTTATAACCGAACTGATCGGCATCTCCATGGGGATCGATCCCGTTGCCATGCAGGTTGACCGGCATTTCGTGGATGCCATGGGGCTATTAAAGGAGTTGAACCTGATATGAGCGCACA
>Ga0187786_10000244_pt1 | contig 17536 bp, 12 predicted proteins | sample 0815_BV2_10_20_M_FD_132449 | JGI IMG/M metagenome (GOLD analysis project Ga0187786, IMG submission 132449) | Tropical peat soil microbial communities from peatlands in Department of Meta, Colombia - 0815_BV2_10_20_MG | ecosystem: Environmental > Terrestrial > Soil > Wetlands > Peat | place...
AATCTTGCCGGTCGTCTGCACCGCGTCGGTATGAAACAGGATATTGCGCTCCCTGAGGATCGCGCCGATCTCCTCTATCGGAAAGACAACACCCGTCTCATTGTTGGCGTGCATGATGGAAACAATTGCCACATGCTCGTCAAGAGACTTCAGGAAGAAATCCATGTCAAACCTTCCCTTGCTGTCCACCGGCACCAGCGATACCCTGTAACCTTTTCTCGCAAGATGCCTCATGAAGCTGAGCACCGCGGGATGCTCGACCCTCGTGCTGATTACATGCTTCTTCTGCGGATACGATTCCACGGCGCTGGTAATGGCGGTGTTGTCGCTCTCGGTGCCGCAGCTGGTAAAGATAATCTCTTCAGGCTCGGCCCCTATCAGCGACGCAACCTTCGCCCTCGCCTCTTCGACATGCCTGTGCAGCTGCCCGCCGAAGGTATGCATACTGGAAGGGTTGCCATACAACTCATGAAGGTATGGAGCCATAGCCTCGAAAACCTCTGGGGCAACCGCCGTGGTCGCATTATTGTCGAGATAAATCGGTTTCATCTGGCCTCCACCACAATGTCCCGGCTGACAAGCTCCTTAAGCTTCTGCTCGATGCTCTGCACTGTAACGCCGCCCATCGGACAGGAAACGCACATCGCGCGCATGGCGATCACAACCTTGTTGCCTTCGATATCGAGAAGCTCCAAGTCGCCGCCGTCTTCCTGCAATCTGGGCCTGATCTCCCTTTCAAGAACATCCTGGATAAGGGCGATCTTCTGGAGGTTCGTCAGCTTCTTCGGCTCCTTCGGCTTGGGCACCTCCTTGAGCGCCCATATGTCTTTCAGTATGGCTTCGATGTCCGGGATGCAGCTGCCGCAGCCTCCTCCGGCTTTCGTGAAGTTGGTGATCTCTTCGACCGTGGTCAGATGGTTTTCTATCGCCACGCGACGTATCTTGTCTTCAGACACATCGAAGCATTTGCAGACGATCTTCTCATGCGACGCCTCTTCGGACGGCTTCGCGACCTCGCCCCTGTAGTCGGCTATCGCTGCTACAAGGGCCTCCTGGCCCATTACCGAGCAATGCATCTTCTCTTTCGGCAGACCGCCGAGATAGTCCGCAATCTCCTGGTTGGTTATACTCTGGGCCTCTTCGATGGTCTTGCCCTTAATCAACTCTGTAAGGGCCGAAGAGCTCGCAATGGCAGATGCGCAGCCGAACGTCTGGAATTTGGCGTCGATAATCTTGCCGGTCTCCTTGTCAATCCTGAGCGAGAGTTTAAGCGCGTCACCGCAGGCTATGCTGCCGACTTCGCCGACTCCGTCCGGGTTTTCGATCTCGCCGACATTCTTCGGATGAAGAAACAGGTCTCTTACTTTCTTTGTATATTCCCACATGCCTTCATTTTACACAAAGGGCCGACAGCGTTCAATAACCAATTCGGCGGCACCGGCATTGACAACGGCAAAGGCAGGCAATTAACCTATCTGAGCTAAAAACAGGAGTCACATTTGAAACAGCTCATCCCTTTCACCAATGGCCGCTACGAAACGCCCGCTCATCGCGCATCCGCAATTGCACGGCTGATGCCAACGGCATCCTTTTATTCCGAATATGTGCAAATCGTCTTCAGGAGCAGCTCTCAGGCCAAGCACAGCCATTACGGGAACGAGGGATGGGCGTCGAGCAGCCGCGAAGTCATGCAGGCCCTTGAAGACGTTGGAGTCAGATTCGAAATCACAGGCTTAAATAATCTCGCAGAGTTCGATGGGCCGTGTGTCTTCATCGGCAATCACATGAGCACGCTCGAAACAATGGTCCTGCCCTGCATCATTGAACCGATAAAGGACACGACATTCGTCGTAAAGCAGAGCCTGATAGACTATCCCGTCTTCAGATATATAATGAGATCGCGAAATCCTATTGTGGTAGGCCGCTCGAACCCGCGCGAAGACCTGAAGGCTGTCCTGGACGGAGGATCCGAGATACTTTCATCGGGCCGCTCGATAGTAATCTTTCCGCAGACAACACGCGCGCCCGAATTCGACCCGAAGGAATTCAATACCATCGGAATAAAACTCGCAAAGAAAGCCGGCGTGCCGGCGGTGCCCGTGGCCCTCAAGACCGATGCCTGGGGCAACGGCAAGAGGCTCAAGGATTTCGGCAAAATCGACCCCTCAAAAAAGGTCTATTTCAGCTTCGGTGCGCCAATGACCATCAAGAACAGGGGCACGGAAGAACACAACGCTATAATTGAATTTATAGAGACAAAATTAAAGGATTGGAACAAATTGTAGGGGCGCAATTCATTGCGCCCTCAAAGCGTTGGCGTGATAAATCACGCCCCGCAATCATGTCAAAAAACCACCTGCAACACCTGGTCGATTTCTTTCAGCGCCCTGATGATCCCGGACGCCTCGGCAGCCGCGACTCCATCAACGTCCAGCCCGGACAAGAAGTCATGCAGCCCGTCGAAGGCCCCCCCGACATCCAGGTCATTATCAATCCTTCCGGCAAATACCTTCTTCAGCGCTGAACTTATCTTGCTCTCCACAGCTGCAATTTTACCCGCACGCCTGCTTATTGCAGCAACCATTCTCCTGAACTCCTTCAGCTTCGACGCAGCCTCTTCCATGCGCCTATCCGAATAGTTCAGCCTCTCGCGATAATGCGCATGCGTAAGGAAGAAGCGCACCTCGGCAGCCGAATACCCGCGCGACATCAGCGTATCGACATAAAGAATATTGCCCTTGCTCTTGGACATCTTCTGGCCGTTCACAAAGAGATGCTGGCAGTGCATCCAGCAGCGCGCCATCGGAAAGGGCCTGATTGATTCAAGAATGGCCAGTGTGTAATCGTGATGCCGGTACAGGTTGTCTATACCGCCGCAATAGATCGAAAGAGTATCATTGAAATAATCCACGATCATGCTCGGGTCCTGAATGTTCCAGGAAGGCCGTCCTTTCCCGATCTTCGTGTCCCAATAAACGTCGTCGCCTTCCTCGTATCCATGCCATAAAATGAAGTCGCCGAGGTTCCACTGGATTCCCGGATAGGTGTCTTTGTGAAATCTTTTTTTCTTCTTCGGCCAGCGGGACATGTCGAGCCCGAAGAGCTTGCCGAAGCCCTTGAACTTAAGCGGATCGAAATAGACGTTGCCCTGGTACCAATAGGCCGACCCTGATTCGAGCAGTTTCCCGATGATATCGACTGCCTGATCTATGTGCTCCGATGCTTTGGGAAGATAATCGGGCACCTTCATCCGGAGGAGCCTGATTTCGCCAATGAACTTCTTGACATTGACATCGGTAAGCTTCTTTAGGCTGACCCCTTCCTTCTCGGCCTCGCGCAGGGCCTTGTCTTCGATATCGGTGATGTTCATGCCGCGTCTGACTTTATAGCCCGAGTATTCGAGATATCGCACAACTATGTCTTCGAAAAGAAACGTCCGCATGTTGCCGATATGCGCCCGTTGATATACAGACGGCCCGCAGGTAAAGACACTGACTATATTCTTGTCGACCGGTTTAAACGCTTCCATCTTTCTGCCGAAGGTATTATATAGCTTGAGCATTCATTCTCCTGTCTCTGAAAGCATTACCTTTTAATTTAACCGAATGGCAAAAATTATTGTAGGGGCGCGATGAATCACGCCCCTACACCTTGATCTCTTTCCACTTGCCGCCGCGAAAGCGCCGGACCATCAGGATTCCCTGGATGTACATCGAGACTATCATCGCGATCCAGACGCCGGTCGCCCCGTATCCGAGCTCCAGCGCGAGCACATACGCCAGCGGCAGCCTTATCGCCCACATCGCTGTGCCGACCACCCACATGGTACCTTTTGTGTCGCCTGCTCCCTGCAGTCCGCCGCCCAGGACGACGCTCAGTGCCATGAAAGGCTCTGAAACCATGTTGAATCGCAGATATCTGACCGTCTCTGCGATTACCGCCGGATTACCCGAGAAGGCTGACGCAATCCTTTCCGCCAATATAAAAATGACCAGCGCCATGGAACTCATAAGGACTACTCCGGTCATTCCGATCTTCCATCCGACCTTTTCGGCGCGTTCCGGGTTACCGGCCCCGAGATTCTGCCCGATCAGGACGGATGCGGCCATGTTGAGCGCAAACGCCGGCAAAAAAATCACCCCTTCGATCCTGAAGCCGTTTGTAATGGCTGCAAGCGCCGTAATCGAGGCGTCCCCCAGCCTGCTCAGGATGTTGTAGAGCACGATACTGCCTGCGTTCCAGGCGATCTGGAGCAGGGCCGAAGGCCAGCTTATCGCAAAGACCCTCCTGATGATCTCGCCCGACAGCTGCCACGGACGGTTGTATATCGGCGACCAGCTGCCGAACCGGAAAAAAGCCAGGTTCATTGCGGTCCCGACAGTCACTGCTATTGCGGATGCCACCGCGATGCCGATATATCCCAGGGCAGGGAAAACGAAAAATCCGAATACCAGGACGAAATTCAGCACGATGTTGATAATGCTGACCACGCTCATCGTCAGCAATGGCTTCCTAACCTCGCCGCATGATCTGAACAGCGCATTGGAGATGATCAGCAGGTAGTTCGAGCCTATGGCCAAGGCAAAGACGCGCAGAAAGTTGCCAGCCATCTCCCTGATCTCAGCCGGGAAGCCGGCCAGGAACACTATTTCCTTATAAAAGATCATGCCGGGGACCGTCAGCGCAACAGCGACTATCGCCCCGAACATGAGTGATTGCCTCGCGACCTCGACAGCCCTGGTATACTCTCCGGCCCCGACGGCTCGCGCCACAAGCGCAAGGCTGCCTATGCTGATGGCATTGGCGATTATGATTGTCAGAAACGACAGCTGGCTGACATATCCCACTGCCGCCTGGACCTGCGGGCTTATGAAACCGGCGACATAAACGTCTACGATGCCCACAAGGAAGTTCAGAAGCATTATAATGAGCATCGGCCATGACATATGCCATATGTTGGCCCACATATTCCCTATAGTTAGATCAATCGATTCATTTTTCATGGCATCGTCGGCTCCACTGATCGCACTATTCATTATTCTACACGAAATTAGCGGACTGACCAGCCGTGCTGATCTTCTTGACAAAGCGGGACCCTACTTTTTATCATAAAAATTGCCGCAATTGGCTTGAATTATGGCGTTAATACAGGCAGACGGGGGATGGACGCCATTTTTTATGAAAGGACAAGAGGAACTCTCATGGACCAGAAAAGCGCCGGACTCAATATCACTATTTTCTTCTGCCAGCAATTAGACCCGCAACAGGATGTCAACAGACGCGCTCTTGAAAAGGAACTCGGCGCGCGGATACGCTTTTTCCCGCTGCCCTGCGGTGGCCGCACCGATTCCCTTCACATTATGCGAGCCCTCGAATCAGGAGCCGACAAGGTTTATGTCATTACCTGTCCGGAGGGCGCCTGCCAGTACCGCGAAGGCAATATCAGGGCCAAAAAGCGCACCGCATACGCACAGGAGCTGATTGCCGAGATAGGCCTTGAACGCGAGCGTGTAGAACTGATCGCCCTCCCTGCGGGGACCTCTTCGACAATAGACAAGCTGGCGAGAGAACTTCTTGCCAGGGAAGCCACTCTCGGACCGTCACCGGTGCGGGCAAAACAGGCCTGATTTATAAACGGCTGACTATAAAGGAGCAAGAGCATGATTACTGCTGAGAGAAAACCGATATCGGAAATCAAGGAAATGATAGCCCCATACAAAAAGGTGCTCATAGTAGGCTGCGGGTCCTGCGTAGCCGAGTGCGCCTCTGGTGGCGAAAAAGAGGTTGGACTCCTTGCATCTGCGCTTCGTATGGATGCCAAAGCCTCCGGCAAGGATATTGAAATAAAGGAGATGACTCTGGACCGCCAGTGCGTCTACGAATTCATAGATCAGCTGACAGACGTGATCGGCCAGTATGACGCAGTCCTCTCGCTGGGATGCGGAGCAGGTGTTCAGGCGGTTGCCGAGGTTTTCCCTAAAGTGCTCATCCTTCCGGCCCTGAATACGACATTCATCGGACAGACGAAAGAAGCCGGCCTCTGGATCGAGAACTGCCGGGGCTGCGGCGACTGCAAGCTCGGTTACTTCGCTGCCGTGTGCCCTGTAACCAGATGCGCCAAAGGGCTGTTCAACGGGCCCTGCGGCGGATCCAGGACCGACCGTTGCGAGGTGGACCCTGACGTGCCCTGCGCGTGGCAACTGATTGTCACCCGACTTGAAGATATGGGCCGTCTTGACCTGTTATGCAAGGTCCATCCGCCTGCCGACTGGTCGAAGCAACAGGGCAAGGGGCCGAGGAAAATATACCGGGAGGACCAGAGATCGTGATGACCGAAAGCCGGCTTAAGAAGATATTGCAGAGTGGAAATTTTGCCGTAACAGCCGAATGCGGCCCTCCGAAAGGCGCTGACCCCGAGGCGGTAAAAAGCAAGGGAAGGATTCTGAAAGGGCATGTGGACAGCGTCAATGTCACTGACAACCAGACAGGCGTAGTGCGTCTCAGCAGCCTTGCAGCCTGTGCACTGCTTATCGCGGAAGGGATCGACCCCGTGCTGCAGATGGTAACACGCGACCGCAACCGCATTGCGCTTCAGTCTGACGTCCTGGGCGCATCCGCCCTCGGCATACGGAACATACTCTGTCTTTCAGGCGACCACCAATCCTTCGGCAACCAGCCCCAGGCAAAAGGGGTCTTTGATATCGACTCGATTCAATTCGTCCAGACAGTGCGCAGAATGAGGGATGCCGGTGAAGTAATCGGAGGCGAAAAACTGACCCAGCCTCCGCAACTGTTCATCGGGGCTGTTGAAAACCCCTTTGCAGATCCGTTGAAATACCGGGCCTCCCGCCTGGCGACGAAAGCGGACGCAGGTGCAGAATTCATTCAGACGCAGTGCATCTACAACATCAAGCGCTTTAAAGAGTGGATGGGAATGGTGAGAGACTCCGGTGTTGACGGCAAGGTCTACATCCTCGGCGGCATCACGCCCCTCAAATCCGTGAGAATGGCGGAGTACATGGCAAAGAACGTGGCCGGCATGGATGTGCCTGAAGAAATAATAAAGAGAATGGGGTCGGTACCCCAAAAGGAACAGCGGCAGGAAGGGATGAAGATAGCAGTCGAAACCATCCAGGAGCTTCAGGCCATCAAAGGCGTCCGCGGGGTCCATATCATGGCGATCGAATGGGAAGAGATAGTGCCGCAAATAGTCCAGGAGGCAAAGCTCTCCCCGAGACCTCAGGTTTAGGAGCAAGCATATGCCCCCAAAATATCATATTCATGCCGGACAGGTAGCCAACCGCTTTCAGTCGATCACCAAGTCGGGAGTCATTGCATGGGAAGAAGGATGTCTGAAATGCCCCCGCTGCGTCAAGAAAGATTGTGTATACAAAGTTTACGAAAAGCGCGGCATCGATCCGCGCCAGATGCTCGAATCCCTCGACAGCGTCTGCAAGGACTGCTTCCGCTGCGTTCAGGGCTGCCCAAACAAATTGATACAGAAGGGGCTCAATCCTTCATATAAGGCCCTCGGCGACCATTACTGGACCCCGGAGATCATATCGGGGCTGTGGTACCAGGCCGAGGCCGGGCGCATCCCGGTATCGGGCGCAGGCTATGGAGGTCCGTTCTCCGGCCCGGGGTTTGACGCCATGTGGACAGACATGTCAGAGATCGTGCGGCCCACGCGCGACGGCATACACGGTCGCGAATATATAAGCACCACAACCGACATTGGCCGCAAGCTGATGGCGCTGGAATTCGACCAGGCGGGTTCTCTAACCGTCAGTCCGCCGCCCGTTGTGGAAATTCCCCTGCCGATCATTTTCGACATTCTCCCGTGGTCGCCTCCGCGAAAGGGCATCAATCTCGCATTTCTGGAAGCTGCGAAGGCACTCGGCACCTTTGCAGTAATCAGTCATAGTGAATTCACTCCAGAGATGAAGGAGTATCTTTCCAATATCATTCTGCATGTCGATTGTCAGTTATCGGATATAGATCCGGCGATTTTAGGCGCACTCCGGATGATCGAATTGCCGTTCGGCAAGGATGTCATGGCAACACAGAACGTCTTGAAACAGCAATATCCGGGCCTCGTTACAATTATACGGCTGGATATAAGCCCTGCGTCCTCCAAGACGATAATGCAGCTGGTAAGCCAGGGCGCTGAAGTGATACATCTCGTTGCCGATGAATACGGCCTCGAAAAGAGCGACAAGCCTCTCTTCATAAAAGAACGGATGAAAGAGATACATCTCCATCTGGTTGAGCAGGGAGTGCGCGACCAGATAACGATCATTTCAGGCGGCGGCATCGCCATGGCCGAGCATCTGGCAAAGCAGATCATTTGCGGTTCGGACCTTTTGTCAATCGATATACCGCTGCTCGTAGCCATGGAGTGCAGGGTCTGCCGACGCTGTAAGGAAGGCATTGCCTGCCCTGTCGATCTCGACAGTGTCGATCCCAAATGGGGCGCGGGGCGTCTGAAGAATCTTATGGCGGGCTGGCACAACCAGCTGCTCGAGATACTTGGCGCAATGGGCATCCGCGAAGTGAGAAGGCTGCGCGGAGAAATGGGCCGCGCCATGTTCTTCGAAGACCTGGAAAAAGATATCTTTGCCACACTGGGCAGGAGGAGTTTATAAGATGGGAACGAAGACAAAAAAACTCGTACTGCCTGAAGTAAAGAAATTGCCGAGCCGCTTCCGCAATGCCCTCGGGAAATACCGCATAGCGGTGACCAAGTCATGCAACAACTGCGGATTGTGCGTTACGCTGTGTCCATACGGCGTGTTCAAGGCCGGATCGAGAAAACCGCGCGTCGCAGCGGACCATCTCTGCCTCGGCTTTCCGTGCAGCAAAAATGATTTTCACTGCGTCAGCAGATGCCCTGAAAAGGCGATCCATTTAAGCCTGAATCCTTCGTTTGAGGTACTTGGAGACAGGCGCTGGTCAGCCGATCTGCTCGCCAGCACATGGCATATGGCAGAGACTGGTGAAATCCCATATCAGGGACTAAATTACAGGACAGGAAATTCCGGCGGCGGCTTCGACAAACTGCGCTTCATCTTCCCTAAAGGAAAAGGGCTGAAGATCTCCGATGACAAGATATCGACAGCCATAGAGCTCAACCATTCCGGCGATTCGAGGCCCGGCGTCGAGATACCGGTTCCTTTCTACCTTGGCGGTATGTCATTCGGGTCGGTCAGTATCGTGACAATGTTATCCCGCGTGAAGGCGGCCGCTGCGCTGAAGACCTTCTGCTGCACCGGAGAGGGAGGGTATCCGGAAGAGCTGATACCTTACGACGATCACATCATCACCCAGGTTGCAACCGGACTGTTCGGCGTCAGGGAAGAGACACTGAAAAGGGTGCGCATAGTGGAATTCAAGTATGCTCAAGGGGCAAAGCCAGGTCTCGGCGGGCATCTTTTGGGCGACAAGGTGACGCCGCGCGTTGCGAAGATGCGCGAGGCGGTCACGGGGAGCGCCCTGTTTTCACCGTTTCCGTTCCACAGCGTCTACTCGGTGGAAGACCACAAAAAGCATGTCGATTGGATAAAGGAGACGAACCCTAAGGCACTTGTCTCCGTAAAGGTTTCTACGCCGACGGACGTGGACATGGTTGCCGTGGGAAGCTATTATGCAGGCGCCCACATCATACAGCTCGACGGGAGCTACGGCGGGACCGGTGCGGCGCCCGATATTGCAAAGAAGAATATCGCCATGCCCATTGAGTACGCCGTGCCCAAGGTGCACAAATTTTTGACCGAGGAAGGCATAAGGGACAAGATAACTATCATCGCGAGCGGCGGGATACGCTCCGCCTACGATATGGCGAAGGCAATAGCCCTGGGCGCCGATGGAGTCTGTCTCGGCACCGCCGACCTCGTGGCGCTTGAATGCATCCGCTGCCACCACTGTGAATCGGGTCGCGGCTGCGCAAGGGGCATCGCGACAACGGACGATCAGCTGACCAACCTTATGGAGCTCGACTGGGCTACACAGCGCATCGTCAACATGTATCTCACCTGGCGCCGCCAGCTCATCGCCATACTGAAGAGGATGGGAATGAAGAGCGTCAAGGAACTCGTGGGGCGCTTCGATGTTATCGGCCATCTCGATTACATCAGGCAGGAAGAGATAGAGGGGGAGCTGGAACTATGAAACAGAAGAGCATCTCGGATGCTATTATAAAATCCCGCCACTATTTCCGGGAAGCCGACAGGCTCGTCAAACGGGAAGGGAGCGAAATTGAAGAAGGCGGCTGCGGCGTTACCGGCTTTGTATGTAACATTCCGGTCGGCGGGCGCCACATATTCACGCCTTCTGTGCAGATGCACAACAGGGGAAACGGTAAAGGCGGAGGACTTGCTGCCGCCGGCCTCACCCCGGCGACATTGGGGGTCGATCAGGACACGCTCGATAATACATACATTTTGCAGGTTGCAATTCTCGACGATTCAGCCGCGCACGATATGGAAGCCCGCTTTATTCGCCCGCACTTCAACGTTACGCATGAAGCCTTCATCGACACGATCGACGATTACAGGGACATCGCCGGACTTGAAGTCAAGCCGCCTGCGGTAAAACGCTACTTTATACGTGTGAAGCCCGATGTCCTGGCTAAATTTCAAAAAGATCGCGGATTGGAAGTGCTGTCGGCTGAAAGGGCCGAGGAAGAGTTCATATATCAGAACAGCTACCAGCTGAATCTCGCCTTTTACAGTTCCCTCGGCGAGAAGAAGGCCTTTGTGCTTTCTCACGGCAAGAACATGATGATACTGAAAATCGTGGGCTACGCCGAACAGGTTGCCCAATACTATAAGCTGGAAGATTTCAAGGCGAACATATGGATTGCGCATCAGCGCTATCCCACCAAAGGCCGCGTCTGGCATCCGGGCGGGGCTCATCCGTTTATCGGACTGAATGAAGCCCTGGTGCACAACGGAGATTTTGCTAACTATTATTCCGTCACCGACTATCTGCGCCAGCGGAATGTATATCCTCTGTTCCTCACGGATACGGAAGTCTCAGTGCAGGTTTTCGATCTGCTGAACAGGGTCTACGGATATCCCCTTGAGTACATAATCGAAGCGCTCGCCCCCACGGCCGAGATGGACTTCGATCATCTGCCCAGAGAAAAGCAGCTGATCTACAGACAGATCCAGGCTGCCCACATTCACGGCTCTCCGGACGGTCCGTGGTTCTTTATCATCGCCCGCAACGATGTCATGAACAAACAACTTCAGCTCATCGGAATCACTGATACGGCGATGCTGCGGCCGCAGGTGTTTGCCCTCCAGAAAGGTGAAGTTGAGATAGGCCTGATCTGCTCGGAGAAGCAGGCAATCGATGCCACTCTTGAGAGTCTGGCGGCGGAAGACCCGCGTTTCGGCAAAATAGCGGACCACTACTGGAACGCGCGAGGCGGCAGCTACACCGACGGCGGCGCATTCATTTTTTCGATTAAAGAGTCCGCGCCGGGAGTAATGAATCTGACATGCACGGATAAATTCGGACGGCTCGTTGACGTTCCGACGGACAAGGCGCCTCTTGACAGCCGGATGAACTTGAAGGCGGCAGCGGCTTCCGACCCTGCTTTATTCGAAATCGTTACTAAAGACCTGACCGAGGGCAATACGGAAAAGGTCGTTACAGAAATAAAGAATCGCATGGCTGCCTGGGATTACGCGCATTTATCTTCATTCCTCGACCATGTCACAGCTCTTGCCGCAAAAGACAAAATGCGCGAGAAATCGATACTTGTTTTGAGGCTGCTGCTTGATCGGCGCTACTCCACGGGCAATCTGAGGCGGCGGTCGATGCTTGAGATGGTATCCGGCGCTCTGGACTCCATTTTCAGGTCCATGCCTGCGATCTCAGACACCAGGGAAGCTTCGTCATACCGCAGGATCGAATTCGATACCCGGAGTGCATTACGAGCGCCGCAGAAGGGAGAAAAAGTCCTTGCAGCAGATGCAGGCCTGTTTCCTCCTGAAGGCGACGACTCGTTCGCCCGCCTCATATCGGACGCGTACAAACTCGGCTGGAAAAAGTTTATCTGTTTCGGTCATCGCGGCCAGCGTTTTCTGGGGTGCGGGTTGGGCCCCGACACAAGCGGTGTGCGCATAGACGCTTTCGGTTCTTCGGGAGATTATCTCGGCTCAGGCATGGACGGGCTTGAAATCCAGGTTCACGGCAATGCGCAGGACCAACTCGGGCAGATCATGAAATCGGGCAAACTCGTCGTGCATGGAGACGTCGGACAGACATTCATGTACGGCGCCAAGGGCGGAGAAGTCTACGTTCTCGGGAATGCGGCAGGGCGTCCTCTTATCAATGCCTGCGGCAAACCCAGGGTGGTGATAAACGGCACCGCGCTTGACTATCTGGCAGAATCCTTCATGGCTGGTGACCCGTATAAGGGCGGCGGATTCATTATCCTCAACGGCGTGACCTTTGACAAGAACGGCAAGATGATGGAGCTTGAAACGCCATACCCAGGGTCGAATATCTTCTCGCTCGCTTCGGGCGGAGCGATCTTTGTCCGCGACCCGAAACATACAATCGTAGACGAACAGTTGAACGGCGGCCAGATATTTCCGTTCAGGAAAAAGGACTGGAAGCTGATACTCCCTTATCTTAAAGAGAATGAAAGATTGTTCGGCATCAGCATAGATGACCTGTTGACCGTTGACGGGGAGCTCCGCAAGCCCGAAGAAGTCTATCGGACGATCGGTGCGGTGAAGCTGTCCGTACTTTCGGGGTCGGCCGCCACTGCCGTTGCGATGAACGAAGAGTGGGAAGAGGAAGATTGATATAATCTCTTTCCAGCTGATCTGATATAATTAAAAGCTTGTTCCGGCGTCTCTACCAGAAGCAGGGTCGAGACGCTCTTTTTTCAGAAACCTGACCACGAGGTGATAAACAATGTGCAGACTTGCTGCAATAACGTCCGACGAATATTTCTCGCCTATAGAGAACATCCTGGCCCTGGAGACGATGAAGGAAGGCAATGACGGAAGCGGCCTCGGCATTACCATGAGGGACCTGAGCGGAGAATTCGAAAACCTCAAGCAATTCCCGATACTCTCAGGCATATGTACGAGAGACGGCGGGCGGGTCGTCGATGACTACATGGACAAGCTCGGCTTCGAGCTCCTCTATGTCTGGGCCCCGAAGATAAAAAAAATCAAAGGCGTCGTTCCGCATGAATATTATTTCGCAAGGGTTTACAACTATCCGGACTCCTTCAGGCATAAATCGACTGAGGATAAAGAAGACCTTCTCATGAAAACCCGGCTGGCGCTGAGGAAGCTTGGCGAATCAAATGAATCCATTTTCGTGTTTTCTTTTTATCCAGATGTGATCACTTTGAAAGAAGTCGGCGATCCGCTTCAGGTGGGCGAGTTCTTCGGCCTGGACCGTGATGAGATAAAGGCAAAGATAGTCTTTGCTCAGGGCAGACAGAACACTAATTACGCAATTTACCTTTATGCGTGCCACCCTTTCTTCATACAGGGATTCTGCTCGATGACAAACGGCGAAAATACGGCCTTCGTACCTATAAGAGAGTTCCTGACGAGCAGAGGGTTCCCGGGGTACAGCGGATACAACAGCGACAGCGAAGTCTTCACGCACATACTCCATTACACCGTGAGAAAGCTTGGCCTGCCGCTTCGCTACTACAAGGATGTGATAACACCTCTGAATAAAAGCGAGGCTGACAGGCGATCAGATGCGGAGGCGCTTCAACTGCTGAGACATTCCCTGCGGCCTCTCTGCATCGACGGACCGAACTGCGTCATCGGCTTCACGCCTGACGGCGCGTGTTTTATGGCTCATGACTCGAAGAAACTGCGTCCCGGAATTGTGGCCGGCGGCAAGGGGAAATTCGCCCTCATGTCGGAGGAATGCGGAGTTGACCGCGTGCTGCCCGGCAGGGACAAGAGCAAGGATATATTTCCGATGAAATATGACCTGGTAGTCGTTTCACCACGGGCACAGGAGGTTAAGGTATGGAACCAGCTGCAAGGTTAGACAACAATCATGGCCTCTCGGTAAGAGAGATGCCGTATATAATCCGGTGGAGAGAAGACCGCTGCAAGAGGTGCGGCAGATGCACCGCAGTCTGCCCGGTAAAAGCGATACAGCCTGCCGTAAAGGTCCGCAGGATCGTCAGATCGGAAGGCCCGGTTCCAGCTCCGACTTCGGAGAGAAGCGTGGTGCAGGTAGTAGAACAGGTGCTGGACATGGAAAGATACTGCACCGGGTGTGCAACCTGCGTGCTGGTATGCCCGAATGAGGCCATAGAGCCTGAATTCAATTTTCAGAATAAATTCCTTCATTACAAGAACAAGGGTGGAGACGGCTATAAAAGGGGCGGGAGGAGAAACGATCCATCCATCTCTACCCTCGACAGACTTAAATTCACGAGGATATCGATGCTTACCGACCCTGCGCTGGATGCCGGAAGGCATGAGTTCAGAGTGAGAAGCCTTCTTGGCAGAATGCTCTCACCTGAAGAGATGCCCCTTATCACAACCGACGGCAAGCTTTCAGTCGACAAGAGCGAAAAGTTCATGCCACCGGTAAGAGAAATTTATCCCATCATGATCGGAAGCATGTCCGTAGGCGCACTCTCTCCGCCGATGTGGGAGGGCTTGGCAATGGGCATCACTTATCTTAATGAAGTCGAAGGGCTTCCTGTTGTAATGGCCTCTGGCGAAGGCGGTATGCCGGAGAGGCTGCTGAAATCGAGGTTCCTGAAATATTTCATTATCCAGATCGCATCAGGCTACTTCGGGTGGGATGAAATCGTGCGCGCGCTCCCGCACATGATAGAAGACCCGGCAGCCATAGAGATAAAGTACGGCCAGGGAGCAAAGCCGGGCGACGGCGGATTGCTTATGGCTGAGAAGGTGCTGAAACTCATATCGAAGATCCGCGGCGTTCCGCAATTCATAGACCTGGCTTCGCCGCCAACACATCAAACGCAGTATTCAATCGAAGAATCCGTCACGAAGATGATCCAGTCCATGTCCATGGCTTGGGGGTTCAGGGTCCCGGTATACCCGAAGATCTCGGGGACGCAAACAGCACGGGCTGTTCTGAACAATCTCGCCCGGAACCCGTACGCTGCAGCCCTGAGCATCGATGGTGAAGACGGCGGAACAGGCGCCGCATACAATGTCTCGATGGACAAGATGGGGCATCCTATTGCATCGAACCTCAGGGAATGCTACCTCGACCTGGTGAAGCAAGGCAAGCAGAACGAGCTGCCTCTCATCGCTGCCGGAGGAGTCGGTAAAAAAGGCAACCTCGGAGCAAATGCGGCGGCTCTGATCTTGCTGGGGGCATCTTGCGTATCCATCGGCAAATATATCATGCAGGCCGCTGCGGATTGTTTCGGAGATGAATACAATCGTTGCAATTTATGCAACACCGGAAAATGCCCCAGGGGCATAACAACGCAAGACCCCAAACTATATCGGAGGCTCGATGCAGACAAGGTCGCCGAGCGGGTTGTGGAAGTATTCAAATCGGCCGATGTGGAGCTGAAGAAAATATTTGCGCCGATGGGAAGGTCGACCGAATTGCCGATCGGCATGTCCGACGGCTTGAGCATTGAAGACAAAGCAATAGCCGAAAGGTTGGAGATAAACTATGCCTGCTAAAAAGAAAGTCAAATCAAACGTAGGGGAGCAATTTATTGCGCCCAAATCGCAAGACAGAGGCATGAGATCCTCAGGGGCGAGTTCGAAACCAGCCACAATAACACCCGTTGAAATGGATATGACGTCAAATAATGCCGTCATTTACGGCAACGTCAACGGTGAGCGCGTCCCCTCCCGCATACTCGAGGAGCGCATTCAGCAGGCGGTTGCCGACGGTGCACGAAACATCACTATCAAATCCGACGGGCAGCACGGCATGGGAGGCCGCATCTGGCCAAAAGACGGCGCGGTGAAAATAACGATTGACGGTCCGGCAGGCCAGAGAGTCGGAAGCATGGGAATGGACGGCACAGAGATTGTTATCAGGGGAGGCGCATCGGACGACGTAGGCTGGATCAACTGCGGCGCAAAAATAACCGTCCTGGGCGACGTGACCAACGGAGCGTTCAATGCCGCTGCTCAAGGCATCCTCTACGTGCAGGGAAGTGGTGGAGCCCGATGCGACACTATGACCAAACGCAATCCGCGCTTCGATCCCCCGCAGTCCTGGTACTTCAGAAGTGTAGGCGACTCCTTCGCCGAATTCAAGGCAGGCGGCATTGCGGTCGTCTGCGGTATCGAACCGAGGAACCCTGACAATGTGCTCGGCTACCGCCCGTGCGTCGGAATGGTTGGCGGGACCGTCTACTTCAGGGGCAATATACAGGGCTTCAGTGAGCGTGATGTTAAACTTCAGGAGCTTACCGCGCAGGATTGGGAATGGCTGACTGAGAACATGAAGCCATATCTCGAAGCGATCGATCGCATGTCCCATTATGAAGAGCTGACGCATTCATCAGATGACTGGAAGAAGCTCATCGCTTACACCCCTCAGGAGAAGAAGACCTTTAAGGGCAAGAACAAGCTCAATACCGTAAAATTCAGAAAGGAAGTCTGGGAGCAGGAAGTCGGACAGGGCGGCATCTTTGCAGAATATCTCGACCACGACCTTACAATACTGCCGTACATCACGACGGGCAAGGACAGGCGTAACAAGCCGCTATGGTCTAACGAGAAGTTCCTTCCGCCATGCGCGTTTGCATGTCCGACAAAGATACCGACCCATAAACGCACTGCCCTCATCCGCCAGGATAGGCTTAACGAGGCCCTGGAACTGGTGCTTCAATACAGCCCGCTACCGGCCACGGTCTGCGGTGAAGTATGTCCGAACCTCTGTATGCAGAGCTGTTCGAGGGCGCATTTCGACAAGCCGGTCAATATAGATGAGATGGGAACGCTCGCGCTTGAACTTCCCGCGCCGAAAAAAGCAGAACCGACAGGACACTCCATTGCCGTAATTGGCGGCGGACCAGCCGGAATGAGCGCTGCCTGGCAGCTCGGACTTAAGGGCCACACCGTTGATATTTATGAAGCAGCAGACAAGCTCGGAGGCAAAGTGGAGCTCTGCATCCCTCGCGAGCGCCTGCCGCATCAGATACTCGAAAAAGAGGTCTCGCGTTTCAGAGAGATCGGTGTGAATGTGCATCTCGGATTCACTGTTGATAGGGAGAAGTTTGAGGATATCTACAACAGCCATGAGATAGTCGTGATCGCCTGCGGAGCTCACAAGCCGCGGATGATCCCCATCCCCGGGGCTGAGGATATAACCTCCGCTTATGATTTCCTCCGCAACATAAACAGTGGCAGGCATCCGAACCTGAAGGGCAGGAAGGTCGTGGTTATCGGCGCTGGAAATGTCGGAATGGACGTGGCATCCGAAGCCTATAATTACGGCGCGGCTTCCGTAGTCGCAGTCGATATCCAGAAACCGGCGGCCTTCGGCGTTGAAATGGAAACCGCTACGGCAAAAGGCACGC
>Ga0187786_10000245_pt1 | contig 17533 bp, 19 predicted proteins | sample 0815_BV2_10_20_M_FD_132449 | JGI IMG/M metagenome (GOLD analysis project Ga0187786, IMG submission 132449) | Tropical peat soil microbial communities from peatlands in Department of Meta, Colombia - 0815_BV2_10_20_MG | ecosystem: Environmental > Terrestrial > Soil > Wetlands > Peat | place...
CGGGCGGAACCGAGCTTCAACGCCTTTGTCTGGAGCATGATCGGCATGGTTGCATCCATGACGGTCTCGGTGGTCCACGGCACTTCCTGAATGTACAACGCACGCGCCTTCGCCGCCGCGACATCGGCCGTGCCGTTCAGCATGCCGCCCTTTTTTGAAAAATCGCTGTGTGCGAACACGCGGCCTTCATCGTCAAGGATCATGGCATACACCACGTTGTCGCGTTTCATGATGTCTTCGATCGTTGATACGACGGGCAGCTCCTGCTTGGTCAGCAGCCCTTCCTTGCCCACCGCTGCCAGTTCGTGCGCCATCGTTATCGCACGGCTCATGATCTCGTTGCGCAGCATCTCGTTTTGACGATGGAACGTGACTATTCCGAGCGTTGCCACAGTCATGGTCATGATGAGCAGCAGCGTGCCGGCGATTTTGTAGCGTACTTTAATGGAAGAGAGAAGTCTGAGAACGCTTCCCGTGTTCGCCGGCTGCATGCCGGCCGCCTTTACGGGCTGAGATTTCATGGAAGAGCTTTTCTTGCCGCGCGCCGCCCGCCGCTCTTCCTTCGGCGGGGTGCATGCGGGAGCAGTCTCCTGACTGATGGTTCCCTGCTCTGTTTTTGCATCGTCGCTCATTTGGATTCAATGTCCTCCAGCGTTTTGAGGATCTGATCAATCTTCGTGATATTCTCCTGAGCCTTCAAGCCCAAGGTCGTGTTCGGTCCGTTATCTACTACCGTTTCAAAGGCTTCTTTCGCTTCTTTATAGCTTTCCTTGGAATACAGCTGCAGCCCCTGGTCGTAGTAAAATTTTTGCGCCTTGGGATTTACCGTCTTATTCTGCTGCCGCTGCTGCTGACGCTGTTGCTGCTGGGGAGAACGGTAGGTGAACGCCTCCCGAAAGGAGGTGCATGCCCCACCGCTGAAGAAAGCGCCAGCTGCAACCAGCAGCACCATTGCACGAAACACTGTTGCTCTTTTTTGCATAATGCGCAGAAATCCTGACCGTCATCTGATGTAATGTGCCCGGTAATCAAGCGGATACTGAATCCTTCGACTTCAGTACTCGTTCACTACTCGTATGTCTCTTATGTCTCTGCCGGACCCCTGTACATGGCTTTCCACCGGTTGTCCAGCTATACGTTTGAAGTTTAGCACACATTATTATTTGCTGTCAACATAAATCCTTGTTTTTACGCCCTCCGGTCTGGAGCGAGAGCTGATGGGCATGCGCATTGACACCTGCAATGTGAATCCATTCCGGTACGCCAGACAGTGAGTCAGGCAGTACTGCCCCCGGATTCTCATGCCGCCACATTACTCCGTAACGACTGTTCTCTATAATGTCCATTAGGAAAATCGAAAACACCGCATGGAAACGGACCCGTACTGGAATCCCTCGTGAATGAATGAAAGCGGTTCGTTCGCATGCTGCAGGGCAAGCACATAGATCAGCGGCAGATAGTGGTCGAGCGTTGGTACAGCCAGGCGTGCTTCCTGACCAAGGTCATGATAGTGGAGCAGCGCATCATGGTTTCCGTTCAGAAGATGGGCTTTTACTCTTTCGTCGAATGTTTCGGCCCAGTCGAACACCGGCGCACCGATGTTTTCGAAGTCGATCAGTCCGAGATTATGCACGATGTTGCCGCTGCCGATGATCAATACGCCCTGCTCCCGGAGCGGTCTCAGTTCTCTTGCAAGATCGTAGTGATACTGAAGCGGCTTGGGATGCCATTCGTTGTACGAGTATGCAAGGCTCATCTCGAACACCGGGATGTCCGCACGGGGGTACATGTGCTTCAGCACGGCCCAGGAAGCGTGGTCGAGTCCCCAGCCGGTAGAGCATGAAACGTTGACCCGCTTCACCAGCTCGACTACCTTTCTCGCAATGTCCGGCGCTCCGGGACTGGGATAGCGCACGCGATAAAGCTCGTCAGGGAAACCAAAAAAATCATAAATCGTTTTCGGCCGATCCTCGCACGATACGGAAGTATTCTTCGTGAGCCAGTGCGCGGATATGACCATAATGGCTTCAGGCCTCGGCAATTCACCACGCAGCGCAGAAAGGCTCCGCGTGTATGCGTTGTCCAGGATGATGTTCATGGGTGAGCCGTGACCAATGAAGAGAGCGGGCATTTTTTCCGGCATGAGAAATCCTTCCTCTCCTTCAGCAACGATGTTGTGATTATAGCATGTCCCCCCATTCATTTTCTTGACAGCGCATGTCGCGCATGATAGTGTATCGAACGTTTGTCCTTTGTCATCTTCTGCCCTTATGACTCCGGTCATTGAAATCCAAGATCTCGTGAAAATCTACCCCGGCGTGCGCGCCGTCGATGGCGTCACTCTGTCCATCGCACCGGGCATCTGCTTCGGCCTGCTCGGGCCGAACGGCGCCGGGAAAACCACGCTCATCGAGATCGTCGAAGGCATTCAGCAGCCGGACTCGGGTTCGGTACTGTACAAGGGCGCGGCTGCGGGAGCCCGATTCCGCAAGGAGGCGGGCATACAGTTTCAGGTTACGTCGCTGCAGGAATTCCTCACCGTACGCGAAACGCTCCTGCTGTTCAGCAGGCTCTATCCGCGCACCATGGAGCTGAACGACATCATCAGGCTGTGCAGCCTGGAGGAATTCCTTGACCGGGACACGCGCAAGCTGTCGGGCGGTCAGCGCCAGCGCCTGCTTATGGCCCTGGCGCTCGTGAATGATCCCGAAGTCCTGTTCCTCGATGAACCGACAACCGGATTGGACCCGCAGGCACGCCGGAATTTCTGGGACCTCATCTCACTCATCCGATCAAAAGGGAAAACCGTCGTATTGACCACGCACTACATGGACGAAGCATATGCCTTGTGCGACAAAATTGCCATCATGGACCGGGGCAGAATCATAGCGCAAGGAACGCCCGAACAGCTCCTCAAGGAGCACTTCGGCGATATCGTGCTGCAGTTTCCCGAGGAAGAAGTAAAAGATAAACTCGAGGATCTGCAGCTGTGTGTATCGAAGCAGCCGGGATGGTGCGAGATCCAGACCCATGATATGAATGACACGATCAAGACCCTCATGGACCGCGGCGTATCCCTCTCGCGCATGAACATGCGCTCCTGGAGCCTGGAGGATCTTTTCATAGCCCTCACGGGCAAGGATCTGAGAGGCTGATCAGTATGCTCCGGCAGACGTGGGGGCGTTTAAGGATGCGAATGATGATGCAGATCCGAAATCGTGCCGTTTTATCGCGAGTCGTCGAATCCGCAGACATACACAGGTATACCGAAATGACACGGCGTTTTTTCTTCATATCACCGCGCCTGCGAAGTGGATCCGCTTTGTCGCACGGGAGCATCAATTGAAAAAGTTCCTCGCCATCCTCCATGCGCGCAACATGGAATTCATCCGCGACAAATCGTCGCTGAGCTGGAACATCCTGTTTCCGCTGCTGCTCGTGCTTGGGTTCGCGTTCGTGTTTTCCGGCGGGCCGAAACCGCTTTTTAAAGTCGGTGTGCTGGGCGACCCCCCAAAAGCGGCGGCGCCGAACCGTGCGTTCTTCGAAACAAAGTATGTACAGTTCATCCCCCTTACCGACGAGCAGCAGGCAATCTCCAAGGTCGAACACTTCCAACTCGATATGCTCGTGGATGTCCGCGGGAACCTGCGGTACTGGGTGAATGAAAACGCTCCCAACGGTTACATTCTCGAGCGCATCCTCTTGGGTTCGGGCGCTTCGAACGGTGCACGGACCGCGGTCCGCGGCAGCGAGATCAGATACGTTGACTGGGTTGTACCCGGCATCCTCGCTATGAACATGATGTTCAGTTGTCTTTTCGGCGTGGGGTACGTGATCGTCCGCTACCGGAAGAACGGTTTCCTGAAGCGGCTCAAAGCCACGCCGCTCACGCCGTTTGAATTCCTTTCCGCCCAGATGGTATCGCGCCTCATACTTATCCAGACGATCACGATTGTTGTGTATGGAGGCTGCAATTACTTCATCCATTTCCAGATGCGGGGGTCGTATGTGAATCTGTTCCTCACCTCGCTGCTGGGTGCGATCTGTCTTATTTCGCTCGGTCTGCTCGTTTCGTCGCGGCTTTCAAGCGAGGAACTCGCGGGCGGAATCCTGAACATTCTTACCTGGCCCATGATGCTGCTTTCCGGCGTCTGGTTTTCCCTGGAAGGTACGAACCCCGTCGTCAGGAAAATAGCCCTGTTCCTTCCCCTCACACACCTCGTTGACGGTGCCCGGGCGATCATGACCGAAGGCGCAGGGTTGTTGGATGTAGCGCCGAATCTGCTCGTTCTCGGGATCATGAGCATTGTATTTCTTGCTGTCGGCTCTTTCATTTTCAAATGGGAGTAAGCGGACCGTGCAGGACGTTTCGGCACGATCCGCAAGATAATCCACATGATTTTTATAAACAAATCAAATGTGGTTCTCACGGCTGTTCTCCTGGCATTATATGTGGTTGTTTTTGCCTGTAGTTCCGGCAGCACGATTTCGTCGGCTCCGACGACGACTGCAGTCTCGTCCGGGCCCTCCGCTACGTCGATCTCGCGTGTCGATACAGCCAGGCTGGGCAAGATCCTCCACAAGCGCGTGAATCAGGAGCGCATCAGGCAGAAACTCCCTACTCTGCGATGGGACAGCGCATTGACACGCATTGCAGCTGCACACAGCAGGGATATGGCATCAAGAAATTACTTCAACCATACCTCTCCCGAAGGACAGGGACTCCCGCAGCGCTTCATAAAAGGCCATTATGCCTGCGGCATTACGATCAAAGGCGTCTTGCATACCGGCGGGGAGAGTATCGCCCGCGTTCCCGCCCTGCCTGACGTCCGCAGTGACGCGGGCAAAAACGACAATAACCTGTTTGCCGACCGGTTGATCGGTGAAGTTATTCAGCAATGGCTGGCCGCTCCAACAGACAGGTTGAATGTCCTGTCTCCTCACTGGCAGCGTGAAGGTGTCGGCATTTCAGTCAGTCCGGCCGGCATTCTTTTCGTAACCGTCAATTTTTGCTGAAGGAGTACTGAACCGCCGTGAATCCCCTATTCTTCTCCCTGTCCCTTTCTGACCAGTTTGCTTCTGCCAGTTTAACGCTGATATATGCAACTGAAGAATGATAGTTGCAAAGTTTCTTGACAATCTACAAAAACGTGCTAGCATTATTTTAACGACATTGATTCACAGCAAGCTGTACTAAAGAGGGAGGTAAATATGAAAAAGCTCCTGACATATACAATCGCATTGGCGTTCGTACTTTCGCTTGGTGTAACGTATGCAATGAGTGGTGTAGCGTATGCAATGAGTAAAGAAGCTGGCAACGGCATTACAGTATTTGATCGAGGTCCGGCAGTATTCGACATCGGCCCTACGCTTTCTCTGGAAGAGACCTATGAACACGGCGCAGCGGCTGGCGGGATGAATTTGATGGAGTCCGAGCTTGGCGCATCCAATGGTGTGACGCTCTTTTCGGAAGGTCCTGCAGTATTCGATATCGGACCGACAAAGCCGATCATCAGCGGAGCAGCAGCAGGCGGTGTGAGCAGAGAGGAACCTCTAGGGCTGTATAACGGAGTTACGGTTTTTACGCGGGGATTGGCAGTATATGACATCGGTCCCATCGAGTAGCTAGCGTTTTCACAGACTCAATAAAAAAAAGCAGGCTTTTTTAGCCTGCTTTTTTTTTCAAACATCGCGATGCTCAGGATCGGTCAGGGAAAGACCGCTCCCTGCTCCACGCCGTGCCGGGTTTTAAGGTCATACTTCCACGTGTCATCATTGAGCTGTCTGATGCGACTGTCTTTGATTTTCTCAATCTCCTGGTCAAGAGCCATACAATTCGGTTGGGGAGGGAGCTTCATTACGGCTATGGTCACGTCGCTCACCGCCTCCACGATAAGAGCAATATGCCCGTTTTCGTGCGTCTTGAGATTTTTCATGAACTGTTCCCATTTCTTCTCAAGCGCGGCGGGAGGATTGCCCGTTTTTTTCCACCGCGGATAACGGACGCTTATATTGACGACGGGCTGAAAGGAAGCCGTTGTACAGAAGTTGGCAGTCTTGCGTTTTTCATAATTCCATTTGAAGTCCCATGACGTGAGCGAGTGATACCTTCTACCGTCCTTCCACGGGCAGCCATTTTCTTTCAGGCAGTCGCATAGGTCTTTTTCGCAGTCACCCATGATATCATAATATTCCACGTTTTCGCTGATGACCGGCCGAAGCACGTGGTTTCGTTCCCCTTCCTGCACGGTTGCTGCGACTTGCGATCTTTCAGCTGCATATGCGGATGCTGCAATAGTAACCAGGAAAACGAGTGCGGCGGCCGTTTTCCCGGACAGCAGCGCTGATGATGCTTTTTGTATTCGAACCATTATTCTATAATACTTCTTTGTGAGTTTATATGCAATACAGGAACATCGTCCAATACCAGGTAGGGAGGGACAGGTGTGTACGGTTCATTCCGTGCGGACTTTGGCGAGAACACGGTTCAGCAATTCGTTCACTCCATTAACGCTTGATGCTCTGATTACACCAGCAATAATACTGTACTTCTGCCTGGCCAGTACCGCTCCGTACAACGGATCGTTTCCTTCAAGGGACAAACCCGTTTTTTCTTCTTGATAGGAAGCGACACGCCCTCCGGCGGCAAGATAGTCCCTATAGTTCCGGATTATTTTCTTCGCCTCCTCCGTTGAGCGGCCGAACACGATAAAAACCTGCTCCTCCGTACCGTTGGAAAACCCCGCGAGGAGCCCCCGTGGAAAGAATTCATATCCCAGCACACTCTGTGCGATGTACCGTTCCGTGCCCTGTGCAATCCCGGGGACACCGAACAGTTCAAGCTCCCTGGGTCTGTTTGCATTCGCAGGGAGACGCTGAGCGATCGCTTTGGCGCACTCGAGGAGCGTTGCGCGATCGATTGCTGTTGCACCGGTGACCTGCAGGCGGACAAAATACCGGTCATCATAAAAGAAGACCTGCGACTCCGAAAGCGTGCCTTCAGCCCCCACCGCGATGATTGTATCCTGTTTTTTCCGGTAATTGGCGAACATGCCAAAGGCATCCAGCAGGGACCCCATTTTATACACATCCGCATCGATCGCAAGAGATGGATGGCGCTTGCTTTCGTACCGGCCGTAGGCCAGACGTTCGAATCCGTAGGGGAAGTACAGCTCCGATTCACCATTGATGCGGTCGAACAGGGATTCCTTGTCGAAATAGGTGATACTCCCGTCGATGGTCCAGCCCGCGGTGCAAGCAGGCACGGGGAAAAATTTTTCCATATTCTCGGCCGAGACGGTCACCGGAGTAAATGCGGCGGCCACCAAGCATGCGGCAAGAAGCTTTTTCACATTCATGTTTATCACTGTGATTGACTCCCGGGCAAGGGGCCGGGATTACAGGATTCTTCCGTATCAGACGTCCTCCTGTAATCCTGTCAAGAATATCGCCTGGCCGGGCTCCGATTCTATGCCAGCATGGTCCGTGCTTGTTCCATCTTCCCCGCAATATTCAGGCCGCGAACACAGGATGCCGTGCACACGGGACAGTCCACGCACGCGGCAGCAGAAATCTTGCTTGGAATCTCCCTGTACGTCGATTTCGCCAACCCGGTGTTCCGGTATCCTTCCGCATACATGAGCGCACGGTTGACCGTACTGATGTCGACGCCCTTCGGGCAGGTTCCTTCGCAGGTTCCGCAGAGATCGCAATAGAAGCCCGCGACAGCGGTATGATATTCCTTGAGAATGCGCCTGTCCACAGACTTGAACTCCATGCCCATGACTGCGATGTTTTCCTTGAGCTGGGAGAGATCCTTCATGCCGGGGATAGCAGTGGTGACATGTGGATTCTGGAGCGCCCATTTAAGCGCAGCCTGGTGAGGACTGACCGCACCCAGGGCGTTTGTTTTGTATCCGCCCGCCTGTGTCTTCATGGCGATGACGCCGACTCCCGCTTTTGCCGCCCGCTCGATCGCGGCGCCGATCTCCTTGCTGCTCTCGAAGTTATATGCAACAAGACACGTGTCGAAGAACCGGTCTTTATCATCAACGAGTGCATGCAGCACCTCTGACTGGTTCTTGTGCGTCGTCACGCCGCAGAAGCGGACTTTGCCCTGCTTTTTCAGTTCGAGCAGGGCTTCCCGGGTTTCAGGAACAAATATCCGTTCCTTGTCAGTAAGATTATGCAGCTGAATCACGTCGATATGGTCTGTTTCAAGTGTTTTCAGACTCGTCTCGACATCACGCATGATGTCGGCTTTGGACCGGGAGCCCGGCAGGGTTTTTGTGGCGACCGTGATCTTGTCGCGCCGCCCTTTGAGAGCTTTGGCCACAATTTCCTCGTTCTTGCCGTCCATGTATTTGCGGGCAGTGTCAACATAGTTGACGCCGTTGTCAAAGGCGATCTTGATTACTTCCGGCTCGGGGGTCAGCATTGCGCCGAAGCTGACCAGGGAAATGCGCAATCCCGTTCTTCCCAGCGTACGGTATACGGGTGTGGGGAATGCGAAGGGCTCCACAGCAGCCAACTGCTCCACGGTGCCGGCAATCGCACTTCCGGACAGAATGGCGGATGTTGTCCCCACCACGCCGCTCTTCAAAAACTCTCGCCTGTTCATTCCCGTTGATCGTTCTTTTCCGCTCATGTGATCCCTCCCGGAGAAATTGCATGTGCTGACGCATCATGCAGATATACAATGGTACGGTACCAGTTCAGGCCCTGCAAAAAAAGCAATACAATTGCTGCATGTCTATTGACCAGCTTTCTCGCGTTCGTCCAGCCATGCGCCCAGTTCCTGCAGATCGAACGGTTTTTCAAAGCAGGTATAGCCCAGTGCGTGCAGCTTCTTCAGTACGATTTCATCCAGGAATCCCGAAATAATGGCTTTGTTGGCGACCGGCATCCTGCATTTCCTTCGCGACTGGGCCATAAGCAGTTCGACACCGTTCATCTCGGGCATGATGTAATCGGTGAGCATGATATCCGCGCATGCATCGTCTTGAGGGCATTGTGCGCTGAATTCGCCGAAGGGGCATACAATCGGACGCCTGAATGCAAGCACCTCATATCCGCGCTGGATAAAATATGTTTTAAGAAGGTTTAAGACAGCGTCGTCGTCATCGTATATAATTACTTTTCTCTTTTTCATACACTGATTCCGCGTTCCGACATCTTACGCAGCACCGGTCATCACCGCCGCTTCATTGTCGCGGTCGAGCAGCTTTTTATTGATGTCCATGGCCGCCACGGCGCCCTCCCCTGCAGCGATGACGACCTGATCCTGTCCGGTGTTGAGGGGGCCCACGATATAGAGTCCGGCAGTCGATGATTCAAACGTTCTGCTTACAACATATTTAAACCGTTCCGCGTCCTTTTTCAAGGATAATCCCGCCAAATATTCATCGTTCAGGATGACGCCGAATGACGCCATGATTGCTTCACAGTCGATGCGTTCACCGTTCGTCAGCTCCAGAGCTTCAATTGCGTCCGTACCGATAATCCTGTTCGGCTCAGCCGCAACGCTCCGTATGCCTGCTTCCTCCAGTACGCTCCTTGCCGTTTCCGGAAGTTCATACCGATAGGGAAGGTAGGTGATATCGCGTGTGTACATCCGCCCCATCGCAAGCGCGATAGATACACTCTCCAGGCGATCACCCATCACCACGAGTTTTTTATTCGTTGTTTTATACCCGTCGCAGTCTATGCACGTGAAATATCCGGCCCCCAGGAACGGCAGCACGTTTTCGATTGCCGGGATGATATCAGTAACACCCGACGCCGCAATCACCTGACGCGATAGAAATTCTCCCTCCGTTGCCGAGACAGTGAACAGTTCCTCTTTTTTTATGCTCGTCACCCGCGTCTGTACGATGTGTACACCGAAGCTCCTCGCCTGTTCCATCCCCCGCTCTATTATTTCCGCACCGCTGATGTCACGATGCGTAAGAACATTTTCAATATGCCGCGCGTGCCAGGTTCTTCCCCCGCTCCGGTCGAGTACCAGCACGTCCCGATTATAGCGCGCAAGGTAAATCGCGGCCTGCAGTCCGCCTGGTCCGGCGCCGACAACTATGCAGTCATAGACATGATCGACCATGCGACATCCCACTCCGTCACCGCTGCCCTGCACGTGCTTATGCAGGCACCCGTTCTCCGGCGGGGAGGGTGCAAGGCCCTCCCCTGGCCCGCGTTCTGGCCCGGCGGGAGATTGACGACCGCTGCGCTTGCCCCGAAGTAAAATATGTCGCGCGCTGCGCCGTATATACTTTTTCAAGATGCGAGTACTGCATCAGATGCCGCAAAATAGATGCGCCGATGCCTTTTCTTCGGCTGTCTTCGAACAGTGAAACACAGCTGCTGGAGTGCTCCCTCTTGAGGAGACCGAACCCGATGATGCGTTCATTCTCAGCGGCAACGGCGACCACGGCGTCGTGTAACACGGACCGTGCGCCTGCCTGCAAGAGATACCGTTCGACGATCACTCGATCCCGCTCGGATGCATGCCGGATCACTACCATTTTGCCTGTAATACCGGACAAGCCCGTTCGTTTCGGATCCGCCATAATTCATCACTTCCTTTACTTCATGCGCGAAATCTGTTTTTCCGGTGAAAGCAATATGCTAAATTTACTGTAACACCGCACTGCAAGGGTGTCAAGGACGGGGCCTTTTGCTCTATTTCCGGCGCGAACCAGCTGCGATCAATTAGGTCGATGTGACTTTTTCTTAACGAAGGAGTCGATGGCCTTGCGCGCATCCGACGCGATTTGATCGAACTTCACTCCGTATTTCATACGGGATACGTCGCCCGCAGCTGCCATTTTCCTGACGATATTTCCGCTCACCGTTATCTGTTTCGAATCGGGGAGAAAAAATGCGCAGGTCAGCCGATCTCCCTCTTTGAGATTCCTGTCTGTCTCGAGCAGGAGACCGGTGGAACTGATATTCTCCGATTTGCAGAAAAAACTTTGTTCACGATTCATCCCTTCAATGCTGACGCTCAACAGCACACGGTATGACTCGCGCCAGGGGATATTCAGTATGTGGTGCGTTTTTTCGAACAATGCGGTTTTATCGAGCGGCAGGGTCAGCACTGCGTTTACATTGCAGTGTTGAGCGCGGCTTGTATCCCCCGGCCGGTCCGTGCACAGCATGATCAGGGCCACCGTCCGGAGTTCCCTCTCTCCCCTGATGGATGTAAGCAGATTTTCCGTCAACATGCCGGGAAGATCGAGATGAGTAATGATGAGGTTCGCCTTTTCCACCCGATGGAGCGCGAGAATTTCATCATTCGACTTCGCGGTTAGTACTTTCAAGTCTGCCCGATGCAGGATGTTCTTATCACCGGCAAGGAGCAGTTTGATCGTGTCCGCGATAATGACTTTCTTGATGCTCATGGACATCCTCCTGTGAACCGCCGGGTGTTGACCGGCTCGGCTTCTCTCGCCTCAACATTTTGCATTATAGCATAGGAACGGGTAAATCAGTAGACGATCAAAGACTGCGTAAAACCCGGCTAAGAAAAGTACGTGTCCGTTCATGTTGCGGCCGGCTGAACAAACGCTCCGGCGGCCCAGTTTCGAGGATCACACCCTGGTCAATGACGACGACGCGGTCAGCGATCTCGCGCGCGAAGTGCATCTCATGGGTCGCGATGACCGTGGTCATGCCCTCGCGTTCGATAAGGTCCCTGATGGACAGGAACACCTCGCCGACCAGTTCGGGATCAAGTGATGCCGTTGGCTCGTCGAAGAGCATGGCCTTCGGTTTCATTGCGAGCGAGCGTGCGATGGCCGCGCGCTGCTGTTCCCCGCCGGAAAGCTGCCCGGGCATGCATCGTGCCTTATGGGCGAGATTGATTCGTTCGAGGAACGCGAGGGCCTGCGCTTCCGCGCTCCGGCGGTCGATGCCGAGTACAAGCGTAGGCGCGAGCGTTATGTTTTCGAGCACGGACATATGCGGGAACAGGTTGAACTGCTGGAATACCATGCCCACGCGGAGCCTCACCTGCCTGATCGTTTCGAGATCCTGGCGCGACGGTCGCACCCGGTTGATCGAGTGCAGGGCGATGTCCCCGACATCGATTTCCCCCTGTTCGAACCGCTCGAGTCCGTTGATGCAGCGCAGCAGCGTGCTTTTACCGCTGCCCGATGGACCGATGAGTACGACCGCTTCCCCCCGTGCCACGTCGAGATCGATCCCGCCGAACACCGAATGAGCCCCAAAGGATTTGTGAAGGTTTCTCACTTTAATCATGATGATTCCGAAACGGGAGAGAACGGCTGTTTCCTGCTTCCCTTCCCTAGTGTCAGCGCCCGCCTTTCAGTCTTTCTTCCAGCCGCTTTGCGAGAAGCGACAGGGGATAGCTCATTCCGAAATACAGCAGCGCAACAATGAGACCCAGTTCGAAATATCGGAGCGTCGTCGCCGCAAGAATGCTGTAGGTTTTCGTCAGTTCGACCATCGCAATGACTGAAACGATGGAGGAGTCCTTGAAGAGGGCGATAAAGTCGTTCGTCATCGCAGGCAGACTGATCCGGAGCGCCTGGGGCAGGACGACACGCCTGAGCGCCAGGGTGTGCGGCATGCCCAGAGACAGCGCTGCTTCCATCTGGCCGGCAGGCACGGCTTCAATCCCTGCGCGATAGACCTCCGCTTCATACGCCGCATAGTTCATCCCGAGCCCGATTATTGCGGCGGCAACCGGCGTGAGCGTGATGCCTATGTTCGGCAAACCGTAGTAGAGAATAAATAGCTGTATCAGCAAAGGAGTGCCGCGATAGACCTCGATATAGGCGTTCGCAGCCGAGCTGAACGTTTTTCCGTGGGACAGCCGTGCGTAGGCGAGCAGAAGTCCCAGCGCTATCGCAAGTGCCATGGATGCTGCGGACAGGAGAACCGTTATCCCGGCTCCCTGGAGAAGCAACGGGAAAAATGTGCGAAGCGGCGCATCGGCGCTCTCGGTCCTGAGGCGGTCGGCAGCATCCCTTTCCGGAGCGCCTGCGGACAGCCTCGCCTGCGCAGCGTCCCAGAGTCCCCAGGTTTCATAAATGCGCCGGAGTTCGCCGGAGCGCAAAAGCCTGCTGATGACGTCATCGACGACCTGTTTCAGGTCCCCGTCCTCCTTGCGCATCGCAATGCCGTAGAATCCGCCCTCTTCCGGCGGGCCGGCGTATTTGAGCCGCTGATCGGGTTTTGCGTAATACGCGATGATCGGCGTATCCATCAGTGCCCCGTCAAGCCTACCGAGCGCCACATCGTCGAACGGCCACGTCTGAGAATACGCTCTGATGTCCACACCACCGATCTTTTTCAGCAGAGCATCCGCCGAGGTGCCTGCCATGGTGCCTATTGACATCCCTTTAAGGTCAGCGACGTTCCTGATCCTCTGTTCATCCTTTCTGACCACAAGCTGAAGCGTATATGCGTAATAGGGCCTGGACATGAGCACACGCTTTTCGCGCTCGGGTGTGATCTCAAGGCCGTTCATGGCAATGTCGTAATTGCCGCGCTCGAGGCCCGGGACAAGACTGTCCCAGTCGGTTTGGACAACCTGCGCCTTGACACCGAGTTCCCGTGCAATGGCCTGCGCGATGTCGACCTCGAATCCAAGCAGTTTTTCAGGGTCCTTGGGGTCGACGAAAGCGAGCGGCGCTCCACCGGAGACGTCGCACCCCCAGAGGAGAACGCCCCGCGATAGAATCACTTCCGTCGTGGAACGGGATGCGGAAACGGAGCCGGGGAAAATAAGCATCAGGGAAATCGGGAAGCTCAGGAGCAAATACCGGAAGCGGGCTTTTGCCATGATGAAACATTAACATTGATGAAAACCCCTGTCAATCAGGATTAAACCTGCTGCAGCGGGGCATCTCACGCTTCGCCGAATTTCAGGATCCTTTAGCGGTCGAAGTCGATAGCATAGTCAGGAGCCGTCCCGTCATGATTCTTTTCGATGGCATCGGTGGACTTGCCGGGATGCACATCGAGCGCGGCGGAATGTCTGCGCGGATACTCTTCATAAAATCACTTTACCCCGTCCGTGCAATCACATACAATAGGGGCATGGTTAGCCGAGGAGAGAATATCATCCGGGGGGATGCATGAAAATTGATATTACGAAAGATGAATACCGCAATTTGCTGGATGTCCTGTTTATTGCCGACTGGGTCCTGCATGCATTCGATACGGGAAACAGGGCACGTGTAAAGCGCTATGATATGGTTGTGCAGAAGCTCTATGCCTATGCCGCGGCCTTCGGTTTTGACCGCCTCATTGACGTTGATCGGACCTCGAAGAAATATTTTGTGAGCCAGGAATTCGAGAGCACTACGGACGCATGGGGGCTCGTCGATGATTTCACAAACGATATCTTCTGGGACGAGTTGATCCACCGGCTTACAGAGCGGGATATCGTCCGCAAGGTCGGGGGCTACGACCATATAGACAAACTGCCTGCGCAGGAGTATATGGATATCGAAACACCCCTCCTGGAGCGGTATTCCGCGGAATTTGACGAAGCTGGACTGGAGCGGCTGGAAATCGTCGGAACCTTTTCTCCACCGCCTGCCTCCAGGCCGGAAACTCATGATTGACCGGTGTGCGGGATGGGCTGGGTACGGGCCTCTTGTGCACTGCATCGCCGCTGTTCAGTCATTGGCCGTTACAAACAGGTTTCGTTGGGAGGCTTTCTGCATGCTCAATGATTTTCGAGGTTCAGTCTGTTCGGGTATGGCCGTGATGAAAAATTACCTTTTCTTTCTCCTCCTGTTCTGCCCGCTCCCTGCATATGCATCCAGCCAGATTCACCACGCCATCACCATTACGCTTTCACCTCAGGAAAAGCGATTGTCAGCTGTGGATACGATTACCGTACCAAGGGGTTTTCCCCGCGACCTGCAGTTTACCTTGCAGAGGGGCCTCACGCCCCGCTCTCCCGAACCGCAAGTTCATATCGTGAAGCAGCGGGATCAGAATCCGAAAACCGACCTCGAGACATACATTCTTATTCTCCCCCGTGACGTACAGACGATTACAATCAGCTATGAAGGGTCAATTTACCACCCCGTCGATAAAGCGGAATCGGTACAGGGTGTTTCTGATACGCCGGGCATTATCTCTCAGGAAGGCATCTATCTTACGGGGAGCACGGGTTGGTATCCCGGCTTCGACACAGACTTCGTCTCCTTCGATCTCGACGTGCATCTCCCGGGGGGATGGGACTGCGTCAGCCAGGGCGAACGCGTACGCGCCGACAAAGAGACAACCATGTCGTTCGTGCGCTGGCATTCGCCGGAGCCTCAGGAATCCATCTATCTCATTGCCGGAGCATTCCACGTGTACGAAAAACCGGGCAATCGGATGCAGGCAATGGTCTTTCTCCGCACGCCTGATGCCGCCCTTGCTGAAAGCTACCTTGATGCGGCGATCGGCGACATCGCCATGTACAGCAGGCTTATTGGCCCGTATCCGTACGCGAAATTCGCCCTTGTTGAGAACTTCTGGGAAACAGGCTTTGGCATGCCGTCATTCACGCTGTTGGGATCCACGGTCATCAGGTTGCCGTTTATCATCAGTTCATCCTACCCGCATGAGATTCTTCACAACTGGTGGGGCAATAGCGTCTATCCTGTCTATGACAAGGGCAACTGGTCCGAAGGGCTGACCGCCTATCTTGCCGATCACCTTTTCAAGGAAGTCGAAGGCACTGCGGCAGACTACCGCATGGCAACACTCCAGAAATATGCGGACTATGTCTCCGGAACAAAGGACTTTCCCCTTTCACAATTTCACTCCCGATACAGCCATTCGACTGAGGCAATCGGATACGGCAAGTCGCTCATGTTTTTCCACATGCTGCGGCGAGAAATGGGAGACGATGTGTTCCGTCAGGGGCTGCAGAAATTGTATCGTGATTTTAAATTCCGGTTTGCATCATTTGACGACATTCGCACTTCGTTCGAAGCGGTCTCAGGCAAGCGGCTGAAACAGGAATTCGAGCAATGGACAACACGCATCGGGGCACCCCGTCTTGTTCTCGGCGAAGTGAACATGCGGCCGGCGGGCGGAGAATATCTTCTTCGGGCCTTACTCGAACAGACACAAGAGGGGCCGGCGTACAAACTCCTCGTGCCTGTTGCTGTCACGCTTGGAGGACAGGTTCACGCGTTCATGACGACCGTTGACATGGAAACAAAAAAAGCCGAGATAAACCTCCGTCTTCCGCAACGGCCCCTCCGGTTAGACATTGATCCAGAATTCGATCTGTTTCGCCAGCTCGACCGCGGTGAGATCCCCCCTGCTCTTTCGACCGTTCTAGGATCAAGGAAACTGCTTATCCTGCTGCCAGCTGCCGCCGGGAAAGGGCTGCTGGAAGCGTATCAGGCGTTTGGCCGAGCCCTTGCTGGCTCAGGTCCTGACGAGGTAGCAATAAGGCTCGATACTGATGTGTCGTCGATCCCGCAGGACAGCTCGGTAATGATTTTAGGATGGGAAAATCGTTTCCGGGATTATGCCGCAGCGTCAGTGTCAGCCTATGACGTATCGATCGGGACAGAAATGGTCAGCATCCGAGAGGAGGCTCTGCAGCGCAGGAACCGCTCCTTTGTGCTGCTTTCACGTCATCCCGGAAATCCCGACGCTGCAGTGGCCTGGATTACTGTCGATGAAAAGGCTGCGCTCCGCGGTCTTGCCAGAAAACTCCCGCATTACGGCAAATATAGCTACCTTGTTTTTGACGGTGCAGAGCCGATAAATATTGCAAAAGGGCAGTGGCGTGTTGCCGGCACTGCGCTCACGAAATATTTCCCCGACGAAAAAGGCGGCATGCATCAGGCGCAGCGCGGGGCTCTTCCCGCACGGACGCCGTTGGCCGCGCCCCGTTAATGAAGCTGTCCGGAGGCCATTTCGTTGTCATGGATGTCTATTTACAATTTTGTCCCCGCAGGAGCTTTCTTTTACGTCCGTTTGTTCGAGGGAGTGGCGCGGTGCCGCGAATATGCGGTTGCTCGGTGTCGGGGGATGATGCTGGAAATACCGGGTCGCGCACCTGGATCCACAAAACGTCCTCTACTGAGTTCTTAGTTCCGCGGCACCCTCAAGCGTGAATACAGCTTTGATCGAATGGGCGGTCACGCCCACGGCAACCGGCTGTATGCGCGAAATCGTCCCCGTCAGGTATAGGTGGCTGGTGAGTTCGCGATTGAGCGCTTTGTTCAAATGCCTGGCCGCGTCTTCCATTCGCTCGCCGAGAGGCCACCGAGCCTGCTCCTCCATTTTCCCCCGAATCTCCGTGTGAAGCATCCACTCAGCCGCTCTGTCGAGGACATTTCTCGTGTCCACGGTATAATCGAGATTCCGGAGATACAGTGTTTGCGATGCGATATCATAGTCCGGGACCCCGCTCAGGTACACCGTCCCCTCCTTGTCCCCTGTCACGTGGACTTCCAGAACGACGTCTTTTCCGGAAGGATACAAGCGGACGCCTGCAATCTGAACCACGCTGTTGCCGAGGCGGTAGATCTTGCCTTTCTGC
>Ga0187786_10000246_pt1 | contig 17512 bp, 15 predicted proteins | sample 0815_BV2_10_20_M_FD_132449 | JGI IMG/M metagenome (GOLD analysis project Ga0187786, IMG submission 132449) | Tropical peat soil microbial communities from peatlands in Department of Meta, Colombia - 0815_BV2_10_20_MG | ecosystem: Environmental > Terrestrial > Soil > Wetlands > Peat | place...
ATCGCCGAGTCGCTGGAGCGCTTTCGCCCGGTCGTGGCGGCCGCCCGGCAGGCCGACGTGAAGGTACGCGGCTACGTCTCCTGCGTGCTCGGCTGCCCCTATGAAGGCAGGATCGCGCCGCTTGCTGTTGCCGAGGTGGCGTGGGCACTGTTCGACATGGGCTGCCACGAAATCTCGCTCGGCGACACCATCGGCACCGGTACGCCGGGTGCGACGAAGGAGCTCATCGAAACCGTGGCGCGGCGGGTGCCGCTGAAGAAATTGGCCGGCCACTTTCACGACACTTACGGCATGGCCATCGCCAACATCTACGCTGCGCTGGAAACCGGTGTGGCAGTGTTCGATGCATCGGTCGCCGGGCTGGGCGGCTGTCCTTACGCCGTCGGCGCTTCCGGCAACGTCGCCACCGAGGACGTGGTCTGGCTGCTTCAGGGGTTGGGTATCGAGACCGGCGTCGACCTCGCCGCGCTGGCCGAAACCGGCGCCTGGATCAGCCGCCAGCTGGGTCGCGAGAGCGGCTCGAAGGCCGCGCGGGCGTTGCTGGCGAAGCAGTGAGCCTGCCCGCGCAGATCCGCGTCATCGAGCGCGGCTGGCTGTCATCGAACAACATCGTTTGCCTCGAAGGCGATGGCGCGACGCTGGTGGACAGCGGCTACGTCGGTCACGCCGCGCAGACCGTCGAGCTCGTAAAGTCAGCCCTGGCGGGACGCCGGTTGAGCCGCCTGATCAACACCCATTCCCATTCCGACCATATCGGTGGCAACGCCACGCTCCAGCGCGAGTTCGGCTGTCGCATTGCCATTCCCGCCGGTATCGAGGCACACATCCGCGATTGGGACGAAGCCGCTCTGCTGCTCACCGTCGCCGATCAGCGCGGCGAACGCTTCCGGCACGATGGCGTGGTAACGGCGGGCGAAACGTTCAGCATGGGCGATCTCGTCTGGGAGGCGCACGCCGCGCCCGGCCACGACATGGATGCGCTGGTATTTCATTGCCCGGAGGCGCGGCTTTTGATCTCGGGTGACGCTCTTTGGGAGGACGGCTTCGGCATCGTTTTCGGCGAACTGCTGGGACAGCCGGCAGGGCAAGGCGGCTTGGCCGCGACGCGCGCGACGCTGGAAATGCTCGCCGGTCTCGACGTCGACACAGTGATTCCCGGCCACGGCGCGCCGTTCGCGGACTATGCCGGGGCGATCGAGCGCGCCTTCGGCCGGCTCGAAGCCTTCGAGCGCGACCCACGCCGCGTCGCCCGCAACGCAGTGAAGGCCTGCTTCATCTTCAACCTGCTCGATCTCCAGGGCTTGCCGCGCGCTGAACTGGAAAGCTATCTGGATCGTGTGCCGCTCTTTGGCCGCGTCTGTGCGCGTTTGCTCGACATGGATACGCCGGCACTCGCCGCCTGGCTGTTCGCGGACCTGATGAAGGCCGGGGCGCTGGAAGAGCGCAACGGCATTCTGCTGCCGACGATGGCGGCCTGACGCGAGCTCGGCTATTCTTCGCACCATGCAACTCATCCTGATCAGCGGTCTTTCCGGCTCCGGCAAGTCGATCGCCCTCAACGTGCTTGAGGATGCCGGCTATTATTGTGTCGACAATCTGCCCGTGGCGCTGCTGCCGCGTTTGGTGGAGTCGTTGGCCGGCAGCGGCTACGAGCGGGTGGCGGTGGCCGCCGACATGCGCAGCGGCTCCGGCATTGCCGAGCTGCCTCAGCAGCTGCGCGATCTCGGCCAGGAGGCGATTGACCTGCGCTTCATCTTCCTCGATGCCCGCGACGAGGTGTTGATCCAGCGCTTCTCGGAAACGCGGCGGCGTCATCCGTTGGCCGTCGGCGATACCACGCTGGCCGAGGCGATCGCTCGCGAGCGCGATGCGCTGGCGGCGCTGGCCAGCCTCGGCCACCATATCGACACCAGCAACATGCGTCCCAATGCCCTGCGAGACTTCATCAAGGACCTAGCGCAGTTGAACGATGGCACGGGGCTGACGCTGATGTTCGAGTCCTTCGGCTTCAAGCACGGCCTGCCCATGGATGCCGACCTGGTCTTCGACGTTCGTTGCCTGCCCAATCCCCATTACGACCCTGAGCTGCGGCCGCTGACGGGGCTCGACCGCCCGGTGATCGAATTTCTCGAAGCGCAGGCGGAGGCGATGCGCATGCTCGACGACATCGGCCGCTTTGTCGAGAACTGGCTGCCGGCCTACATTCGAGATAACCGCTCCTACCTGACGGTCGCTCTTGGTTGCACCGGCGGCCAACATCGCTCGGTGTATTTCGCCGAGCGGCTGGCCGCCCGTTTCCGCAACATCGTCCGTGTCCTGGTGCGTCATCGCAACCTCGGTCGCAATGAAGGCGTGGCTGGCGCTAATCCGCCCCGGTGACTGGCTGGTAGCCGGCGTCGGTGCCCTGGCGGTGGCGGCAGCCTTCCCCTTGCTTTGGCGCGGCGGTCCGGCCGACCGGGCGGTGATTCGGCTCGATGGCCGCGTGGTGGCCGAATACCCGCTCAACGACGCCCGGCGCATCGAGGTGCCAGGACCGCTCGGCACGACGGTGGTGGAGATTCGGCCGGGGCGGGCGCGGGTACTCAGCGACCCCGGGCCGCGCCAGTATTGCGTCAAGCAGGGCTGGCTGACACAGGCCAACGCGGTGGCCATCTGTGCGCCCAACCATGTCAGTCTTGCCTTGGCAGGCCGGCAGGCGGCCTACGATTCGCTCAATTACTGAAGGCCAGCAGGCTTTGCCAGTGCTGCCACTCCTCGCGGCAGCTATCCGGAACGGGGATATTGGTGGGGATCGCCAGATACTCCAGGGGCGCCAGCGCCTGGGCAACACGCACCGCGCTGGCCAGGCAGTCGAACCATGCCCAACCATCCTGAATCGGTGCCCGCGTGATCGCCGAGCGAACCGTTTCGGGAAACTCGAAGCGCGCCAGGTAGGTCTCGGTGACCTGGTTCAGCGGAGCCGGGAAGATATCCTTCTGCAAGCGCGCCTTGGTCAGGACATCATGGCCGCGCGACTGGCTGATGTAGCTCGACATGAGCGACGGGAAGGTTTCCGCGATGGCCAGCCAGCCGATGCCCGACACCAGGCCGACGGTAAAGCCTTCGTCGGCCAGGCGGCCCGGAATCTCGAACTTTTCCATCAGGCCCCGCATGGCGGCCGCAGTGGCGACAGCGTTGTGCCAGTAGGCCCGGTAATCGAAGTTGGGGCAGAAACCTTTCTGGTAGCGGGCCATCATTTCGGCAATGAAGACGACACGCCGCACCTGGTTCATGCCCAGACGCTGGATCGCCTCTGCCACCGAGGCGGTCCTGCCGGCATTGGCGAAGGCGGCGGCATTGGCGTAGTTGATCAGCGTCGCCGAGATCATCGGATCGGTCTGGATGGCCTTGACCGCCGTGTTGATGTCGCCGGTGACGGCAGCGGTGCTGACGGCATGAAACAGCGCGCCCGGCGCCGGCAGGTTGCCGTGCGACTCGATGGCGTCGAGGAACTGCCGTGCCGAAGCCGGGGTCCCCTCCGGCACGCCGCCCTCGATGACGGTGGACAACATTTCCAGGCCGACTTCACCGACGGCACCCATTTCGTTCGCATAGGCGTCGACGCCTATGCCGCCCGGGAAACGCCTGAATTCCATCACCGGTGGCATGTCGGCATCGGCCGACCAATGCGGCAGCGCCTCGAAGAAACGCCCCCAGTTGTCCACGATCACCCAGCGCAGGTCAGCAGGCTGGCCTAGCTTGCGATTGATGTAGTCGAAGGCCGGACCGGCCAGGCCTTCGATCGGTCGGCCAGGATCGCGGCGCGGATCGCAACCCGCCACCACCAGCGCCGACAAGCCCGCGCTGGCTGGCACGAAGGCCGCCAGGACGCCGTAACCGGGCGTGGCGACGCCGTCGGCGGAAACCGCCAGCTCGAATACCGCAGGATTCATTGACCGCTGCTCAGAATCGCGATCAGGAGCAGGATTTCTTCCGCCACTGATAGCGGGAAGCCGACACGGGTGCCTTCGCGGTTGTCGATCAGCAGGGACTGGAGGAGCGGCGCACATTCCGGCTTGCGCCACAGTTTGACGAGTTGGGAACGGATATGGGGGAAGGATTCCAGCGATCCGCGAGCCGAAGAGCCGGCGTCTTGCGCCCAGTCATCGGCCTGGACGTTGAAATGTTGGCGCATTTCGTTCGCCGAACGCTCGAACTCCGTCCGGTTGCCATTCAGGCGATGAAGTTCGAGCAACTTCAACCAGTGGCCGAGCGACTGGCGAGGGTTTTCGCGTATGTGTTCGACCAGAGTCTGGGCCGCCGATTCGGCCAGTCCCATCGAGGTCATGATGTTAGCAAGCTCGATCGCGGCGGCAGCCGGATCGTCAGGCTTCTGGTCGTGAGAGTGTGACGTTGGAGACTGCTTCGAGTCCTTGCCGGTCGACAACGGTGGCTCGAATTCGATGGTCCTTGCCGGTGGCGCAGCCGGCATTGCCGCGAGGGCCGCAGGCGTCGGGGGCGGCACCGTCGCGGTAGCAGCTACTGCCGGTGTGGCGGCAGGCGCCCGGGCGGGCGACGATATATGCCGCGGATCGTCATCCCAGCCGAATTCCGTTAGCGGACCACTCTCGTTGTCTGCTGCTGCATCACCGGCAGGTTGGCCAATTGGCGATCCACCGAGATCTGTCACGGCATTCTGTTTCCGTGCCGAAAGCAGGCGGCCGCCCAGCAGCAGTCCGGCACCCAGAACGCCGCCGGCAACGACAGCGAGCAGAAGTTGCGTCCAGCCGCGTTCAACCTCCTGTTGGCGCGCCTGCTTTTCCGCCTGGCGTTCGGCCTGCCACTGGGCATCCCGCTGCTGGGCCTCGGCTTCCAGTTTGGCAACGTATTTGCCCAGGTCGGCGACGGTGGCTTCGAGTTGCTGGATCTTTTCGTTGTTGGCGGTCTGGGCGCTTGCCTGCTGTTCCATTACGCCGGTCATCCGCTCCACCAGGGCCATGGTCAACTTGAGGTCGCGCCCGCCGCTGCCGCCGACGACCAGTCGATCCTTGCGGCCATCGGTTGCGGACCTGGTCGGTGGCGTTTCCACCGCAGGACCAGTTGCCTTGCGGGCGGGCTTGGCGGCCGGTGCGTCCGGTTGGGCCGCGGCCATCGGCTCGCCCAGCGGAGACTTGCCGTGCTTGTAGTCGTCTGGCCGGCGTGGCGGCACCCCGTCCGGGATCAGCAATTGGAGCCCGCTTTGCAGGCGTTGCTGGCGGAGTTTGCCGGTACCGGCGAAATACTGTGGGTTGGCCTCGATCACCCACCGCATGAAACGCTCCTGGCGCAGCGGGCCCGGGAAATGCCGACGCGCGAGCTGCTCGAGGGTCATGTCCTTGTCGAGGACGACGGTCTTCGCCGGCAAACCATCCGGCAGGCCGGCCGACGGCGCCGCGATGACGGGCGACTCCGCCGTCGCCGGCTGCGCCTGAACTGCCGGGACAGCCGATCGTGCCGGCGCGTCAGCCTGGGCGACTGGCGCAACGCCCGACTGCGCACGCTCGATGCGCGGCGAGACCATCAGCAGGTAATCGTGCGACAGGTTGTAACCGCAACTGACGGACACGCGGAATTCGACCAGGGGCTGGCGCAGGGCCGATCGCGTGCTCAACAGCAGGCGCGGAACGCCGGACTGCCTGTCGATGCGGGCGGTCAGATCGCGCGGGAAATACTCGGTGTCGATAGTGTCCGGTGGCCGGCGCAGGATGATGCATTCGCCTTCCAGCGGCCGGTCCATGCTGCCCGTCAGGGGCACCTCGAGTTGCAGTGATTCGCCGAGGACCGCTTCGCCAACGACGCGGCCCAGCCCCAGCGCGTGGGCGGCGGCTGGCAAGGCGAGCAAGGCAAGAGGCACGGCGTGGCGAAAAAGTCTCATAATCTCGTCGCTGCTCCGCCGCAACCCGCATGGAAAGCGGCAAAGTTAATGGGGCGGATTATATGGCAATGCCGTTTCTGCCGGCACATCTATTTCAAATAATCGTTACGTGAGCCAGTCGACTATCCGCCTTCAAGTCACGCCCGCCGATCGGCGCGTGGCGCGCTACGCTGCCGCCGCCATTGCACTGACGATAGCCGAGGCGGCGATCCCGACGCCGCTGCCCGGCGTCAAGCCGGGGCTGGCCAATATCATTGTCCTGGTCGTGCTGGCGCGCCACGGCTGGCGGGAGGCCGCCTGGGTATCCCTGTTGCGGGTGGTGGCGGGCAGCCTGCTGATCGGCCAGTTCCTGGCGCCGGGATTCTTCCTCGGCCTCACCGGTGCCCTGTTGAGCCTCGCCGTGCTGGCCGGCGCCAGCCGCCTGCCGGCCCGCTGGTTCGGACCGGTGAGCCAGAGTATCCTCGCTGCATTCGCCCATATTGGCGGCCAGGTGCTGCTGGCACGGGTGTGGCTGGTACCCCATGACGGGGTGTTCTATCTGGTGCCGGTATTCGCGCTGTTTGCGCTTGTCTTTGGCATCATCAACGGCCTGATCGCAGCGAAACTGCTGGAACTCGAAAAATGAACAAGACCATCGCGCTTGCCTTTACCGGTGCTTCCGGCCTGCCTTATGGTCTGCGTCTGCTCGAATGCCTGCTGGCTGCCGATGCGCGAGTCTGGCTGCTCTATTCGCAGGCAGCGCAACTGGTTGCCAGGCAGGAACTGGACATGCTCCTGCCTGTGCAGCCCCGTGAAGCGCAACGGGTGTTCACCGAACGCTTCGGCGCCAGGGAGGGTCAGCTGTCGGTATTCGGCGCGCAGGACTGGAATGCGCCGCTGGCGTCCGGCTCCAATCCGCCCGATGCCTACGTCATCTGTCCGTGCAGCATGGGCACTCTGGCGAAAGTGGCGGCGGGCATGGCCGACGACCTGATCGCCCGCGCCGCCGACGTCGTGCTCAAGGAGGGTCGCAAGCTGGTACTGGTGCCGCGCGAAACGCCGTTCTCGACCATCCATCTCGAGAACATGCTGCGCCTGTCGCGCGCCGGCGCTGTCATCTTGCCGCCCAGCCCGGGCTTCTATCATCATCCCGAACGCGTGCAGGACCTGGTCGATTTCGTTGTCGCGCGCATTCTCGACCAGCTCGGCATTGTCCACGCCCTGATGCGCCCCTGGGGCGCCGACTAGCAGTTTCCTCGTATGCCAGCTTGACGGCGGCATTGCATCCGTAGTAACTTACCGACTAGTCAGTAATTAGGTATTTGTCCTATGGGCGTCGCCAAGCCCCGCCAACGCCGCAAGGATGCCCGCCCCGGCGAGTTGATGGCTGCCGCGCTGGAGGTGTTCGCCGAGCACGGCTTTACTGCCACCCGCCTGGAGGAGGTTGCCCGCCGGGCCGGCGTGTCGAAAGGCACGGTCTATCTGTATTTCGAGAGCAAGGAAGCGTTGTTCAAGGCAGCCGTCGAGGCGGCGATGACGCCGGCTCTGGAGGCGGCCGAGGCGCTGGCAGCTGATGCCACCAAGTCGTCGGCCGAACTCCTGCGCTGCTTCGTCTTCGGCTGGTGGCAAATGGTCGGTTCGACCACCCTCGGCGGCCTGCCCAAGCTACTGGTCGCCGAGTCGGCCAACTTTCCCGAACTGGCGCGATGGTTCCACGACAACATGATCAAGCGCGCCCAGCGCGCGGTTGCCGGCATCATCGAACTCGGAGTGGCGCGCGGCGATTTCCGGCCTATGCCGCCGATGGTTGCGGCCCGCATCGTCTTTGGGCCGATGTTTTCATACCTTCTCTGGCAGCGTGCGTTTGGCGCCTGCATGGCCGACCTGCCCGATCCGGAGACGTATTTTTCACTTACCGTGGACATGCTCGTCCATGGCTTGGCCGAACCACGGGAGTCTGTCTGATGAAAATCGCCTTTGCCTTGCTGCCCGCCCTTTTTCTCCTGGCCGCCTGCGTCGAGAAGTCACCGCCCGCCGACAACAAGGTGGCAGCATTGAAGCTGGTCACGGTCCTGAAAGTCAGTGATGGCGGGACGGCGGCGGAGCACAGCTATAGCGGCGAAGTGCGTGCGCGCTACGAATCCACGCTGGGCTTCCGGATCGGCGGCAAAATGACCGAGCGCCTGGTCGACGCCGGCGCTCGGGTAAAAGCGGGGCAGCCGCTGGCGCGACTGGATCCGGCGGATGCCCGCCTGGCCGCTGCTCAGGCCGACGCCAATGCCGCGCTCGCCACCGCCGATCTCAAGCGTACGCAGGATCTCAGGACGAAAAACTTCGTCAGCCAGGCCGCGCTGGATGCCCGGGAAGCAGCCGCCAAGGCGGCCGAGGCGCAGGCACAGCTGGCGAAAAATCAGGCCGCCTACGCCACCCTCTTCGCCGATGCATCGGGCGTGATCGCCGCTGTGCTGGCCGAGCCGGGGCAGGTGATGAGTTCCGGCCAGGGCGTACTGCGCCTTGCCCGCGACGGCGAGCGCGAAGTATCCATCTCCCTGCCGGAGACCGATCTGGCTGCTATTCGGCCCGGCACGGTGGCCAAGGTCAGTCTCTGGGCGGACGGCAAGAACTATCAGGGCCGGGTGCGCGAGATCGCGCCGGCCGCAGATTCGGCGACACGCACATTTGCTGCAAGAATCACTATCACCGGTGCTGATCCCCGACTACCGCTAGGCATGACCGCGACCGTGAAGTTTTCGCGCGCCGGCGACCAGCGGATCGTCGTGCCGCTGCCAGCGATATTCCAGCAGGGTGATCGACCGGCGGTATGGGTGATCGACCAGGAGAACACCGCCACCTTGCGGCTGGTCGAGGTGGAGCGCTACGGCGACGACGGCGTGGTCCTGAAAAGCGGCCTGAATGCCGGCGAGCGCATCGTCGCCGCCGGCGCCTTCAGGCTGACCGCGGGCGAAAAGGTGCGGATTGCCGAGAAATGAAAAACATCAATCTATCCGCTTGGGCGCTGGAGCACCCGTCGATGGTGCTCTACCTGATCATCGTGCTCATGGTCGCCGGTACGCTGTCGTTCTTGAATCTCGGCCGCGCCGAGGATCCCGACTTCACATTCAAGGTCATGGTAGTGCGCACGATGTGGCCGGGCGCCACGGCCAGCGAGGTCGAAACCGAACTGACCGAGCGCATCGAAAAAAAACTCCAGGAAACACCCTGGGTAGATGTACTGAGGTCGGCGTCGCGGTCCGGCGAGTCGCTGGTATTCATCATCCTCAAGGACTACACGCCGAAAGCCGAGGTGCCCGAGGCTTGGCGCCAGGTGCGCAAGAAGCTCGACGACATCCGGCAGCAGTTGCCAGTCGGCGTCCAGGGGCCTTATCCCAACGACGAGTTCGGCGATGTCTATGTCACCATTTTCGCTCTCACCGGCGCCGGCTACGACATGGGCGCCCTGCGGCGCGAGGCAGACCGCCTGGCACGAGATCTGCGTGCCCTACCCGACATCAAGAAGGTCGATCTGCTCGGCGTCCAGGATGAAAAGATCTACATCGAGGTGGCGCCCTCGAGACTGGCGGCACTGGGCATCACGCCCGCACAAGTGGGCGAGGCGCTGGCCAAACAGAATGCCGTGGCGTCGGCCGGCTTCGTCGAGACGCCGTCGGATCGCGTGCGCCTGCGCGTTACCGGCACCTTCGACTCGGTGGAGCGCATCCGCAATGCCGACCTGGCCGTCGGTGGCCGCCACTTCCGGCTGGCCGACATCGCCGAGGTGAAGCGCGGGCAGGCCGACCCGCCCAATCCGCGCATGCGGGTTGGCGGCCAGGACGCGATCGGCATAGCCGTGGTCATGAATCGCGGCGCCAACGTCATCGAGCTCGGCGACAACCTGACGCGCGAGGTGGAGCGGCACGCGCAGGATCTGCCGCTGGGCATGGAAGTGCGCAAGGTGGCCGACCAGCCGACCATCGTCCAGGTATCGCTGAAGCTCTTCCTGCAATCGCTTTCGGAAGCGCTGATCATAGTGCTGGCGGTAAGTTTCCTGTCGCTGGGCCTGCGTACCGGCATGGTGGTGGCGCTGTCGATACCGCTGGTGCTGGCGATGACCTTCCTGCTCATGAAGGTGTTTGGCATCGACCTGCATCGGATTTCGCTGGGCGCGCTGATCATCGCGCTGGGCCTGCTGGTTGACGATGCCATCATCTCCGCCGAAATGATGGTGGTGAAGATCGAGCAGGGCCTGGATAAGTTCAAGGCGGCCACTTTCGCCTACACGTCGACGGCCTTCCCGATGCTCACCGGCACGCTGATCACTGCCGCCGGCTTCACGCCGGTCGGCTTCGCCCGCTCCGGCGCCGGCGAGTACGCGGGTGCCATCTTCTCCGTCACCACCATCGCCTTGCTGACTTCATGGCTGGTGGCGGTGATCTTTACGCCCTATCTCGGCTTCAAACTGCTCGACGTCGAGAAGTTGAGAAAGTACGGCGAGGATCACCACGGCGACATTTACGACACACCCTTCTATCGTCGCGTGCGCGCCACGGTCGAGTGGTGCGTGCACCACCGCTGGAAGACGATCGCCATTACGGCCGTGACATTCGTGCTCGGCATCGTCGCTTTTAACTCCGGCGTGCAGAAGCAGTTCTTCCCGCCGTCAAATCGTCCCGAACTGCTGGTCGACCTCTGGCTGCCGCAGGGCGCCTCGCTGAGGGCGACCGAAACGGCGGTGAAAGGGGTCGAGGCCCTGCTCGAGAGCGAACAGATCAAGGACGGCATCGCCAACCACTCCTCCTACATCGGCAACGGCGCGCCGCGCTTCTATCTGCCACTCGACCAGCAGCTGTTCAACGACAACTTCGGCCAGCTGGTCATCGTCACCAAGGGCTTCGACGAGCGCGAGGCGATCAGAAGCCGCCTGATGCAGGCCTTCGACGCCAAGGACGGTTCCTGGAGCCACTTGCGCGCCCGCGTGCAACGGCTGGAAAACGGCCCACCGGTCGGCTACCCGGTGGTGTTCCGCGTCATGGGCGAGAATTACGAGACGCTGCGTCGCATCGCTGGCGAGGTAGCCGAGGTGATGCGCGCCAACCCGAACGTCCAGGATGTGCACCTTGACTGGAACGAGAAGGCGAGGAGCGTGAAGGTCGAGATCGACCAGGACCGCGCGCGGGTGCTCGGGGTTTCCAGCCAGGACATCGCGCAGGTATTGCAGGCGCACGAGGTCGGTGCGACGCTGACGCAATTCCGAGAGGGCGACCAGCTGATCGACGTCGTTTGGCGCGCCGGCGGCCCGGATCGGGGCAGGCTCGATCGCCTGGCCGACCTGCCCGTGCCCGCCGGCGGCAAATGGGTGCCGCTGACACAGGTGGCAAAGCTGAAGCCGGTGCTCGAGGAAGGCATCATCTGGCGCCGAGATCGTCTGCCGACGATCCAGGTACGGGCAGACCTGGCCACCAATAACATCACCGGGCCGACCGCGACGATGCAGATCGATCCCAAGCTCGCCGATATCCGCAAGGCGTTGCCGCCAGGCTATCGCGTCGAGATAGGCGGCACCATCGAGGAATCGGGCAAGAACGAGAACGCGCTGAAGTCGGTGATGCCGCTGATGCTGGTCGGCGTCATCACCCTGTTGATGATGCAATTGCAGAGCATGCGTCGAACTTTCATGGTGCTGCTCACCGCGCCGCTCGGCTTGGTCGGCGTCGCCATGGCGCTGCTGGCCTTCGGCAAGCCCTTCGGCTTCGTCGCCAACCTCGGCGTCATTGCGCTGATGGGCATGATCCTGCGCAACTCGGTCATCCTGGTCGACCAGATCGAGCAGGACGAGAAAGCCGGCAAGAGCACCTGGGACGCCATCGTCGGCTCGGCGGTGCGCCGTTTCCGGCCCATCATGCTGACGGCCGCCGCGGCGGTGCTGGCGATGATTCCGCTTTCGCGCCAGATCTTCTGGGGCCCGATGGCAGTCGCCATCATGGGTGGCCTGATCGTCGCAACGGTGCTGACGCTGCTGTTCCTGCCGGCGCTCTACGCGGCGTGGTACAAGGTGCGGAAACCGGGATGATAATATTCACGGCCTATGCAACAACTGACCGCCGCCCAACTCAAGGAATGGCTCGACGACTCCGCGCGGGAGAAGCCCGTGCTGATTGACGTGCGCGAGCCATGGGAATTCGACGTTTGCCGCATCGGTGGCGCCAAGCCCATGCCCATGCGCTCTATCCCCGCCCGCTATCTGGAATTGAAGCGGGATGCCGAGACAGTGGTCGTCTGTCATCACGGCGCGCGCAGTTATCAAGTCTGCATGTTCCTGGAACATCAGGGTTTCACCAAGCTTTTCAACCTCTATGGCGGCATGGCGGCGTGGTCGCGGGACGTAGACCCGACAACGCCTACCTATTGAATCTACATTGGAGTCGGTGATGAAAAAGACGCTATCCGTGCTGCTGTCCGGCATGTTTCTGGTTGCCTCCGCCGAGATGGCAAGTGCGGCCGACCTGCTTGCGGTCTATCGCGATGCGGCTGCTTACGACGCCCAGTTTGCCGCCGCCCGTGCCAGCCTGGATGCGGGCCGCGAGAAGCTGCCGCAAGGCCGCGCGGGCCTGCTGCCCAACATTGGCCTGTCAGCCAACACCACCTGGAACGATACTGACTCGACGACCCGTACCAATCCGGCGAGAACCATTTCGGGCCAGTACAACAGCAACGGCTGGACGGCAAATCTGACCCAGCCGCTGTTCCGCTGGCAGAACTGGGCGTCCTATCGGCAGGGCGATCTCGCCGTTGCCGTCGCCGAAGCCCAATTCGCAGCGGCGACGCAGGACCTGATGGTGCGAGTTGCCCAAGCCTATTTCGACGTGCTGCTGGCGCAGGAGACCCTCGCTACCGCAGGTGCCCAGAAGACGGCCATTGCCGAGCAGCTGGCGGCGGCCAAGCGCAACTTCGAGGTTGGCACCGCGACCATCACCGACACCCACGAAGCCCAGGCTCGCTACGATCTGGCAGTGGCAACCGAGATCGCGGCCGACAGCGACCTGACCGTCAAGCGGCAGGCTCTGCGTGTCCTCATGGGCAAGGAACCGGACACCCTGAAACGCCTCAAATCCGGAACCGAGATCGGTCGGCCGCAGCCGGACGACATGGCCAAATGGGCGGAAACGGCCGAGAGCGGCAACCTCACGGTGGCCCAGGCGCAGGGCGCATTGGAGATCGCTGGTCAGGAAGTGAGCAAGCAGCGCGGCGGGCACTTGCCGACCCTCGACCTGGTGGCGAGTTATGGCAAGAGCGGCACCGGCTACAGCCCAACCCTCGGCACCGGCGTGGACACCACGACCGGCACCGTCGGTATGCAACTCGCGGTGCCGATCTTTGCCGGCGGTGCAGTGTCATCCAAGGATCGCGAGGCCGTTGCCCTGCGCGAAAAGGCGCTGGCCGACCTCGAGAACGCGCGCCGGCTGGCAGCGCTCGGTGCCCGCCAGGCCTATCTTGGCGTCACCTCGGGACTGTCGCAGGTCAAGGCCTATGAGGCAGCGCTGGCTTCGTCGCAATCGGCCCTGGACTCCAACAAGCTCGGCTATGAAGTCGGCATTCGCATCAACATCGACGTGCTGAACGCCCAGAGCCAGCTCTACGATACCCGCCAGAAACTGATGAAGGCGCGTCTCGATACTCTGGTGGCGCAACTGAAACTCAAGCAGGCTGCCGGCAACCTGACCGACGGCGATCTGGCGGCCATCAACGCCCTGCTGGAATAAACCGTTCGATCAACGCTATAGTCCGTGCCGTGGCGCCGCGATGGCGCGCGGCGAAAGCGCGACCAAAGTCAGCCATGGCGGCACGCCGATCGGCGTCGCTGAGCAGTGCCAGCGCCTGCCGAACCAACGTCGCCGCATCGCCCACCTGAATTGCCACCCCGGCGGCAATCGCTGCGCGCGCCGCCTCGGCGAAATTGAAGGTCGACGGCCCTATCAGCACCGGCGTCCCCACCGCGCAAGCCTCGATCAGGTTCTGGCTGCCGTAGTCGAGCAGACTGCCGCCGACGAAAGCCACGTCGGCAGCTGCGTAATAAGCGAACATCTCGCCCATGCTGTCGCCGAGCCAGACCGATGTCTTCGAATCGACTGCCGCAGCGTCGGAACGCCGCTGGAGCGTGAATTCGTGCGCGGCCACGAGTGCCGACACTTCATCGAAGCGCTGGGGATGGCGCGGCACGATGATCAGCAGCGCCGGGTGGTGCTTCGGCCATGCGTCGAGGATCAGCGCTTCCTCGCCCTCGCGGGTGCTGGCGCAGAGAAAGACAGGCCGTGCGCCGATGCGGCGGCGGAATTCCTGCCCGAGCCCGAGCTGTGCCGACGCCGGTTCGATGTCGAACTTCAGATTGCCGAGCACGGCAACTTCGGCGGCACCGAGCGCGCGCAGTCGCTGCGCGTCGGCCTCGCCCTGCGCGGCGATGGCGGCAAGCCTCTGCAGCGCTTGTCGGGCCAGGCTGGGGAACGTCGCATAGCGTCGCGCCGAGCGTTCGGACAAGCGCGCATTGACCAGCAGCAGCGGCAGCTTGCGCTCATGGCAGGCTGCGATCAGATTCGGCCACAACTCGGTTTCCATGATGAGGCCCAGCGATGGCCGGAAGCGCGCGAGGAAGCGAGCGACGGCCCAGGGTGTGTCGTAGGGCAGATAGACGCGCTCCACGTCTTGGCCGAACAGCGCGGTGGAAGTCTCCCGTCCGGTCGGTGTCATGTGCGTGAAGACAATGCGGCAATCCGGATGCCGCTCGCTCAGCGCCACGACGAGCGGCTGGGCGGCGCGCGTCTCGCCGACCGAGACGGCATGGATCCAGATGACTTTGCTCGCTGGCTGAGGGCGGTAGTGGCCGAGACGCTCGCCCCAGTGCCGAAGGTACTCGGGTTGCCGTCTGGCGCGCCAGAGCAAGTGCAGAAAAGCCCAGGGCAGCAGGGCGAGGACGGCGAGAGTGTAGAAGAAGCGCGGCATCAGCCCAGCAGTTGCAGCGCCTTGGCGACGACCGCGCCGGCAGCGGGTGGCGCGCTTGGAGCACCGAGGTTGATGGCCTGCGGGCCGGCGAGAACGCCGGTCAGCGCGGGGTCCGAACCGCAATAGAGCGCCAGCGTCGGCCGGCCCAGCGCGGCGGCGAGATGCACGAGGCCGGTGTCGACGCCGACGACCAACTTGGCCCCGGCGAGCAGTCCCGCAAGTTCGGTCAGATTCATGGCCGGCGCTGCCATCGCGCGTCCGAGCGACGTGGCAAGTCGTGCCGCGCGGGCGCGTTCGGCTGGGCTGCCGCCGGGCAGGATACAGCGCAGCCCGGTGGCGATCAGTGCCATGCCCAACCCTCGCCAGTCGTCCTCGGGCCACTCCTTGTCGGCCCGGCTGGTGGCGGTCAGCAATACCGCGTGGTCGCCAGCCGGCAGCCAGCCTGCCGAAAATGGTGGCGCGACAATGCCGTAATCGAGCGCTTGGTCGGCGCTGTAGCCGAATGCCTGCGCGGCGAGGAGTCGGTTGCGCTCGACGGCATGGAGATTCCGGGGCACCGTGATACCCCGGTCATGGAAACGAGCGGCGAACGGCTCACGGGCGCTGTCGCGATCATGGCCGATGCGTTGGCCGCGAGCCTGCGCGGCGATGAGGGCGCTCTTCAGGAGGCCCTGGCTGTCGAGCACCGCATCGTAAGAGTCAGCCCTGATGGCACGCCGAAACGCGCCGATCTCGCGCCAGGTCGCGGCCGAGAACGGCGTCTTGCGCCAGCGGCGGACGGCGACGGGAATGACGCGCCGCACGGCCGGGTGCAGGCGCGGAATTTCGACAATAGATTCCTCGACCACCCAGTCGATTTCGGCGCCGGGAAAATGACGCGCGATGTCGCTGACCACGGGCAGATTGTGGACGACGTCGCCGAGGGAGGAGGTCTTGACGAGAAGAATGCGCACCTGGCGCGTACCGGTAGAATCGAGGACTGCCCGATTATAGCGATGCCACCCCGCCAGCCGTGCCGCGCCAACCGCTTTCCGCAGTCCTCATCACCCGCAACGCCGCCACGCAATTGCCGGCCTGCCTTGCCTCTGTCGCCTTTTGCGACGACATCGTCGTCGTCGATTCGGGCAGCAGCGACGATACGGTGGCGATCGCCCGCGCCCTTGGTGCGCGTGTCGTACCGCAGGACTGGCTCGGTTTCGGCCCGCAGAAGCAGTTCGCCGTCGCTCAGGCAAACCACGACTGGGTGCTGTGTCTCGATGCCGACGAGCGCGTGAGCGACGAACTGCGCGCGAGCATCGAAGCCGTGCTGGCTGCGCCGACGCACCAGGCCTATCGCTTCCCCCGCTGCAACCGCTTCATGGGCCGTAATCTCCGGCACGGCGAGGGCTATCCCGACTGGAGCCTGCGCCTGTTCGATCGCCGCCAAGCCCACTGGTCGGACGATGCGGTGCACGAGAAAGTTCTCACCGATGCCACCGTGGGCGAATTGCGCGGCGACATGCTGCATGATTCGGCGGAGACGCTGGCGACCTATCTTGCCAAGCAGGACCGCTACACCACGCTCGCCGCCGAAGAGGCGCTGGCGCGCGGCAAGCGGGCCACCTGGTTGCATCCGCTGCTGTCGCCGCTGATCCGCTTCGTCAAGTTCTACGTCGTCCGCCTGGGCTTTCTGGACGGCATTCCCGGCCTGATGCACATCCTCATCGGCTGCCGGAACAGCCATATGAAGTATGCGAAAATGCGCTCCATTCTTGCGGAGCGACAATGAAGGTTCTGATTACGGGTTGTGCCGGCTTCATCGGCATGTATGTCGCGGAGCGGCTGCTGGCCCGTGGCGATGAAGTGGTCGGCGTCGACAACCTCAACGACTATTACGAGGTGTCGCTCAAGGAGGCCCGGCTGGCGCGGCTGCGGCCAAAGTCAGGCTTCGCGGAGCGCCGCCTCGATATCGCCGACCGCGAAGGCATGGCCACGCTATTCCGCCAGGAGCGTCCCGATGCCGTCATCAACCTCGCCGCCCAGGCCGGCGTGCGCTATTCGCTGAAGAATCCGCTGGCCTATGCCGACAGCAACCTGCTCGGCTTCGTTAATGTGCTCGAAGGCTGCCGCCACAACGGCGTCAAGCATCTTGTCTATGCGTCGAGTTCCAGCGTCTATGGCGGCAACACCAAGGTGCCGTTTGCCGAGGACGACAACGTCGACCACCCCGTCAGCCTGTACGCGGCGACGAAGAAGGCCAACGAGCTGATGGCCTATAGCTACAGCCACCTCTACGGGATTCCCAGCACCGGCCTGCGCTTCTTCACCGTCTATGGACCGTGGGGCCGGCCCGACATGGCCTACTTCAGTTTCACGCAGGCGATCCTCGCCGGCCGGCCGATCGATGTTTTCAACCACGGCAGGATGCGGCGCGACTTCACCTACATCGACGATATCGCCGAAGGCGTCGTCCGCGTGCTCGACAAGCCTGCAGGCGGTCAGCCGCCCCACGCCGTCTTCAATATCGGCAACCACCAGCCGGTAGAGTTGATGGAGTTCATCGGCATCCTCGAGAATTCGCTCGGGCGCAAGGCGACGTACAACTTCCTACCGATGCAGGACGGCGACGTGCCGATCACCTACGCCGACACGGCCAGACTTCAGCAGGCG
>Ga0187786_10000247_pt1 | contig 17511 bp, 16 predicted proteins | sample 0815_BV2_10_20_M_FD_132449 | JGI IMG/M metagenome (GOLD analysis project Ga0187786, IMG submission 132449) | Tropical peat soil microbial communities from peatlands in Department of Meta, Colombia - 0815_BV2_10_20_MG | ecosystem: Environmental > Terrestrial > Soil > Wetlands > Peat | place...
GGTTGCGCCGGCTGCGTCGCAAAGTCGCGCGGCTGGCTGCCCGGTTTGAAGAACTCGCGCACGCTGCTGCCGGGATCATTCGACAATAAACCGGACGAAGGATCAACAGGAATCTGCACAATGCCATCGGGCATCGGGAATGCACCGCCCGTCGAGGCGGTTTTCATGAATGCGCTCCAGATGGGCGCCGCGGCGCGACCGCCGACTTCTCCCTTTCCGAGCGTCCGTCTCATGTCGTCGAATCCAACCCAGACACTTGCGGCGAGATCAGGAGTATATCCTACAAACCAGGCGTCCTTGTAATCGTTTGTCGTTCCGGTCTTGCCGGCAGCAGGACGCCCGATGCCCGCCCGTCCGCCGGTGCCGTAATTGATGACATCCTGCAACATTGTCGTGAGGATAAAGGCGTCCTGCGCATTCATCGCCACCGTTCCCTGCGGGGTATTTGTTTCCCGAATATTGCCTTTCGCATCTTTAACTTCAATAATGGCAGCAGGCTTCATGGCAACCCCGCCGTTCGCAAATGTAGCATATGCCGCCGTGAGTTCGAGTGGGGTCACCGCGACCGAACCGAGGGCGATTGAAAGCTCGGGTGGAATTTCCTGCTGGATGCCGAGGTTTTTTGCAAGCGTTATTACCTTGCCGACGCCGACCGATTCGAGCAGCTTGACGGTTATGATATTGCGGGAAAAAGCGAGGGCATTACGCAGACGTGTCGGGCCGTAATATTTGTGATCGTAATTCTCCGGAGACCAGGAACCGTATGTAACCGGCTCGTCATCGACAATGCTGGCCGGTGTAAAGCCGTTCGCCAGGGCCGCGGCATAAACGATAGGCTTGAATGCCGAGCCGGGCTGACGCCGAGCGAGTACGGCGCGATTATATTCGCTCTTCGAAAAACTGAATCCGCCGACGAGCACCTTGATGTGGCCGGTCTTCGGATCAATCGCAACTACCGACCCCTCGACGTCGGGGTCCTGTTCCAGACTGAAAGCGACTTGCTTCCCGCCGATAGATTTAATACGAACCCAGATGATATCGCCGGTGCTCATAAGGTCCGTCAACTTCAGATTCTTGAGCGTGCGAGTCTTTCCGCTGCTGTCAAGGACGGTACTTGCCCATTTTGCATCGGCAACCGAGAGGGTTCCTGTGAGGCCCCGGCTCTTGATTGTTGCTTCCTTGGCATTGACACTGAGGACGACGCCGCGCGAGATGTCGCCGACCGTGGGCGAAAATGCAACCTTCGGCTCATCGGCATCATTCTTGAGGTTCTCACGCTTCCCGATTGCTCCGCGCCAGCCCCGCCGCTTGTCGAACTGGCGAAGACCGTCCTGCAGGGCCTTTTGCGCCTGCAGTTGGGCGGTCCTGTTCAGGGTGGTATAAACACGGAGGCCACCCTTATATACGGTTTCGACTCCATACTTTGCTTCAAGCTGCTGACGTACATATTCGAGGAAATAGTTGTTCGTCTCTGCCGCCCCCCGGAAAGCCGCAAGCGTTATGGGCTGCTGGCGGGCTGCATTTCGCTGCGCGGGCTTCAGGTATCCCTCTTCCTCCATGCGGAGCAGGACGGTTTCCTGTCGCTCCTTCGATTTTACGAGGTCATTGTACGGTGAATAGGTGTTGGGGGCCTTGACGAGTCCGGCAAGGAGTGCGGCCTCAGGCAGTGTCACTTGCGTAATCGACTTGCCGAAATAGACGCGCGACGCCATTTCTACACCATATGCGCCATGGCCAAAGTAGACATTATTCAGATAGAGCTCAAGGATTTCGTCCTTGCTGAGCTGCTGTTCGAGCCTGATGGCGAGCTGCATTTCCTTGAGCTTGCGTGTAATCGTTTTTTCCGGGGTCAGGAACATTACCTTCGCAAGTTGCTGGGTAATAGTGCTTGCGCCCTCCTTGAAGCTCGTATGGAGGACATCCTTGATGACGGCGCGCGCGATGCCGAGGAAATCGATCCCCTTGTGACTGTAAAAACGCGAGTCTTCAACAGCCACGATCGCGTCTTTCATAGATTTCGGGATGGCCTTGAGCGGCTGGTGAATGCCCTTTTCGATCCTGAACTCGCCGATAACCGTGTTGTCGTCGGCATAGATCTTCGCGCCGTCCGAAGGCCGGTATTTTTTCAGGTCATCGACCGACGGTATGCCGGTTGCGACCGCGAGAAAACCTCCGGCAGCGACGCCAACAATCACCACGGAAATTACGAAGAAGAGCTTCCAACGCATTTTTGCATTATAGAACAGGGGCTGATAAAATTGCAGCAGGAAATCGGTCATGAAGTCAATGCGGCGCAGCCGCTTCGTCAGCCGAGCACCAGGAGGTTCTTATGAGACAGGAATCCTACAGTTACCGGAGCCCGGTCGGGTATCTCAACTGCCGCTTCAACGAATCGTTCTTGATTGCCCTGGACATTCAGCCTGATGGGCGGGCAACACCCGAGTCGAAGCTTCCTGTTTCAGTTCGGCTGTTCTGGAAAGAACTGGATTGCTATTTCGAGGGGGGCATACAGCGGTTTGTCCAACCGATCAGATTTGAGTCAGGCACCCCATTTCAGCGTCGGGTCTGGCAGGCACTTCTCAGAATACCGTTTGGGGAGACGCGCTCATATGAATGGCTTGCCACAGCCGCAGACAGCCCGCACGGCGCCCGCGCGGCCGGGCAGGCTGCCGGGAAAAACCCCCTGCCGATTATTGTCCCCTGTCATCGCATAATCCGCGCCGACGGCGGACTCGGCGGTTTTTCGTGCGGCGTGGAGGTGAAACGGCGGCTTCTGAAACACGAGGCGGCGAAGGCAAAAGCGTAGAAGTTGGAAGTCCGGAAGAAATCTAGCAAAAGAGCTTCATTAGTTTCTCGCCTTCCGGCTTCCATTCTTCTGGCTCGCAGCTATCTGATATATGCTTCCGTTACATAGAGCCGCATCATCCGGTGCGTGTTGAAATAGTAGGCGTTTTTGCTGATCGCGTTCTCCATTATCTTGATCCACATGCGGCGGTTTTCATAATACGTGGGGACAATGACTGATTCGAGCTTGCCGTAAAGGTCATCGGCATCGCGTGCAGGATCGGCCGGGACATCCGGCGACGGCCCGATCGACCAGCCGGTTATGCCTTCGATATGCCCTTCTATCCACCATCCGTCCAGCACGCTGAAGTTCGGTACGCCGTTGTGCGCCGCCTTCATGCCGCTTGTGCCCGATGCCTCGAGCGGCCGCAGCGGGTTGTTGAGCCAGACATCCACTCCTGAGATCAGCTTCAGTGCAACGTCCATATTATAGTTGCCGAGGAAGGTAATGGTAATCTTCCCCTTCAGCAGATTTCTCATCTGGAAAATGCGCTGAATAAGCTGTTTCCCCGACTCGTCGTGCGGATGCGCCTTTCCAGCATAGATAAGCTGGATACGGCCTTCACCGATACGCGCGAGACGCTCGATATCGCTGAAGAGCAGGTCCGCCCTTTTGTAAGCCGTTGCCCTCCTGGCAAACCCGATGGTGAGAATGTCCGGTCGCAGTTCGGTACCGTATTCGTGATTGATGAACTCGATAAGCCTGCTTTTTGCCTCCATGTGCGCGTCCCAAAGTTCATCGTCAGGTATGCGGCCTGCACGCACAAATATTTCAGGTTCGTTTGCCCATCCCGGTAGGTACTTATCATACAGCCGTCTCATGCTTTCGCATACCCACGTATAGGAATGTACCCCGTTCGTGATGGCGTGGATCTCGTACCCGGGGAACATGTTTTGGGAGACCTCGCCATGCTTCTTTGCAACCCCGTTGATGTAGTTGCTCAGATTGATGCCGAGCAGGGTCATGTTCAGGTCCTGTTTGCCTGCGAATTCCCTGATCACGTCAAGCGGCAATACGTCGCATATGGTTTTTTCCGCGAGTTCATACGGGAAACGGTCGTGTCCGGCGGCCACGGGCGTATGGGTCGTGAAGACGCAAAGACTGCGGACCTTTTCGACATCCCATACGAGCCGTTCGTCCCAGACCTCTTCGATATCTTTCTTGTAGCGCTTCAGAAGCTCGAGCGTCAGAAGGCTCGAGTGGCCTTCGTTCATGTGGTATTTCTTGATCTCAAACCCGAGTTCCTCCAGCATGCGGGTGCCGCCGATTCCGAGCACCACTTCCTGTTTGAGGCGATAGATGGAGTCGCCGCCGTAAAGATAATGGGTAATTGTCCGATCCTGCGGGTCGTTTTCGGGCAGATCGGTCTCGAGGAAAAAGACCGGCACCGTGCCTCCCGTAGCACTTTGAACCAGGTGCATCCATACTGCGACAAATACCGGGCGGCCCTCGAAGCAGACGCCGACGCGCTGCGGCAGGAGAACCGTAAAGTCGGCGGGGTTCCATTCGTCAGGGGCTTCCCTCTGTCTGCCGTCCGCATCGAGTTCCTGGCGGAAATATCCCTTCCTCATGCTGAGCGTGACAGCCACCATCGGCAGGCGCAGGTCCGCGGCCGACTTGATGGTATCACCGGCCAATACGCCGAGGCCGCCGCTGTACGTGTGCATTTCGGTGCGGAGGCCGATCTCCATTGAAAAGTATGCTATTTTCGGGTCTTTGGTGAAGCGTTCCAAAATATCCTGATGCATGGGTAAGCTCCTTTTTGTCAGAATCCTGCTGCTGATGCGCGGCGGAGGAGTTCGTCGAGCGCCGCCGTACCTTCATCTCCGATGTCCATGCTGAACTCGTTGACATAGAGTGCAATATGCTGCCTGATGACATCGTCCGCCATCTCTTGCGCATGACGCCGGATGAACGGCATAGCCTCGCCGGGATGGGCGGATGCATACCCGACGCTTGCCCGGATGAGACCTTCCAGGTCCTGCAGGGTCTTTTCCCCCAGCGCCTTTTCTGCGACAATGCCGCCCAGGGGGAGGGGAAGGCCGGTTGTCTTTTCCCACCAGCCTCCGAGATCGATCCATGCATGGAGGTGCCATGAACCGAAGGTGAAACGGCCTTCGTGAATTATGACGCCTGCGTCGACGCGGCCTGCAGCCACTGCAGGCATGACTTCATGAAAAACCATCGGGACGAAAGCCTTCGGAGCGACGCCCGCGGCATCGCAATACAGGCGGATAAGCAGGTGAGCAGTAGTCGCTTCACCCGGAATCGCAATGGTCCGGCCCTGCAGAAACGACGCGTCCACTTTTTTCCGACCGACGACAAGGGGTCCGCATCCGCGTCCGAATGCGCCTCCGCTTTTGAGAAAACGGTATCGGTCCCGCAGACGGATGAATGCGGCGCACGATACCTTTGAGACCGGAAGCTCTCCCACCATGGCGCGCCGGTTCAATGACTCCACCTCGTCAATGACAAACTCGATGTCATAGCCGCGTGAATCGATGAGATGATTGGCCAGGGCATAGAAAATATAGGTATCGTTCGGACAAGGTGAAAATCCCAACTTCATCATATAGCCGTCATTCTAGCACGGAGCTTTTTTTGGTGTCCAAACCCGAAGTGCATGCATGTACATCGCATTGCGTGAGAATTGAATTGTGCTATAATGGGAACGATTATGAGTACTGAAACCGGAAAAGAACGGGCGCTCAGAATATTTGTCCAAAAGATCCCGAAATTGCCGACTCTGCCGTCGGTTGCGGAGCGAATACTCGGCATGGTGGATGACGATTCAGCGAGCGTCGAAAGCGTTGTCGATACCATCAAGCAGGATCCCGCCATTGCCGCGAAGGTGCTCAGTTTTGCGAATGCGGCGTTTTACGGCGGAGGCAATCCCGTGCTGAGCGTGCGCGATGCGGTGATGAAGATCGGGTTCAAGAATATCCGCAGCATCGCGCTCGGCATATCACTTATGACAATTTTTTCGGACAGCAAGGACAACCATGCGTCGGCATATCTGCGTATTTTCCGGCATTCTCTTGCCGTTGCGTTTATCGCGAACCAGGTTGCGTGCAAGTCGAGCCGTGATCTCTGCGATAAGGCGTTTGTCGGCGGGCTTTTGCATGACATCGGCCAGCTGGTCATCAACAAGTACTTCAACGAAGAGTTTGCCAGGATCATGGATGAGCTCCCACGGGCCGCGTCGCTCGTCGATGCTGAGCGGACGGTGCTCGGCATAACGCACAGCGACATAGGATTGTGGATAGCGGACAAGTGGAATCTGCCGAAGGTCCTTCTTGACGTCATCGAATTTCACCATGCCCCCGCTGAAGCTCGCGACAATAAACCGATGGTTGCGCTTGTCCATATCGCCAATGCAATTGCCGGCTGGAAAGGCTTCGGCATGCTTGAAAGCGGTCTTGCCAATCCGTTTGATAATTCCGCGCTGGCGGTGCTCGGGCTTTCGGAGCAGGATCTCGAAGAGATCTCATCGTCCTTTGACGGGGACGTATTCCCGCCGGATCTCCTGCAATAAATGGCCTCGCCCGGTTTCCCGGTATCACTTCTGCTGGAACGCCTTTACCGCTCCTGCCTCTCGGGAACTTCGACCCCCATCCTGCTGGAAGGATTGAACGAACGGGAACTGCTTGTCGCGCAGAAATTGAATGAACAATGTGCCGAGGGAGAGCGAAACAAGCTCGTTTCGAAGGCATTGCACCGTGCTTTGAATGAAGTGGATCGCTTCTACGAGTTTTCGATCAGGGCGCTGTCGGCACTCATCAAGGTAGGACGTATTGACGGCAATCTGGTCGAAACCGACCATTTCTGCAGAAACGTTCTCGATATATTCGCCGAAGAACTCGATTTCGAGAACTGTTCCATCATGTTGAAGGAACAAGACGGCACGTCGCTGCGCCTTATGGCCGGGAAGGGAAAGGGCGACCGTTATGCCAGCGCCAGTTTTTCGAACAAGATCGGCAGTGTCTTTCCGATAGGCGAGGGGATCGCCGGCATGGTTGCGCAGACCGGCACCTATGTGTTTATCCCCGACATTTCGAAGGATGCGCGCTTTAAGAGATTCGATATGAAGGTTGAGGTGACATCGCTGCTTTCGGTGCCGATTCAGGCGGAAGACGAGATAATCGGCGTCATCAATTTCAGCCACCCCCAGGCAGATATCTTCGACGAGAATATGGTCAATGTCGTCATGATCCTGTCGAGCTTTGTCGGCCAGATGATCCTGCTGAAGCAGCTCTACGCGAAAATAGCGAACTGGAATGAAGAGTTAAAGAAAGAGGTTGAACGCAAGACCGAAGACCTCAAAAAGAAGAATGCCCAGCTGCGCCGAACAACGCTTATCGACCCGCTTACCGGAATATTCAACCGGCGTTTCTTCTTCAAGAAGCTCGATGAGGAGTTTCTCCGCCATCAGCGCTATAATGAGCCGTTTTCACTCCTTGCCCTCGATATCGACAACCTGAAACCGGTGAACGATACTTACGGCCATCTGGCCGGGGATACAGTCATCAAGGGCATCGTACACGTCATGAAACTGGTCGGTCGGCGGGGTGATGCGCTCTGCAGGGTCGGAGGCGATGAGTTCGCCTATATCCTGTTGAATTCGGATATGGAAGGGGCAAGGAAGTTCTCGCAGCGGGTGCAGGATCGTTTCAGAAAGCTGGAGTTCAAAGGCATCAGCGTGCGCCCCACCGTGAGCATCGGTATCGCGAATACCGGCGTCGCAAAGTTTCTTGACAGTCTCGATATGTACCGGGGCGCCGACGAAGCGCTCTATCGGGCCAAACAGCAGCGGGATGCAATCTGCGCATTCGGAGAGCCAATCGGGTAAGCAGTATCCGCCTTTTCGTGTCGTTCATGCTGTTCTTTCATGTGTGCTTGATAAAACAGAAAAAATTGTGCTAACCTTCGAAGCTAAAAAACGCACGCCCGAAAAATGCCCTTTTGCTGGTCTCCTGTCCTTGACGGGAGGGAAAAAGGGAGGGCGGAGGCAAAACCAGAGGAGGACGTACCATGAGTGTCGTAACAATGAAAGAACTGCTTGAGTCAGGTGCGCATTTCGGGCATCAGGTCAAGCGGTGGCATCCGAAGATGAAGAAATACATCTTCGGCGAGCGCAACGGCATCCACATTGTGGATCTCCAGAAGACCCTGAAGGGCATAGAAGAAGCTTACCACTTCGTCAAGACCATCTCCGCCGCCGGCCAGTCGGTCATGTTTGTTGGCACCAAGAAGCAGGCCCAGGATTCGGTTTCCGATGAAGCCCGCCGTTGCGGATCTTTTTATGTGACGAGCCGATGGCTCGGCGGCATGCTCACGAACTTTGCCACTGTGAAAAAGAGCATCGACCGTTTAAAGAAAATCGAGCGTATGAAAGAAGACGGCACATACGCTGTTCTTACGAAGAAAGAGGTTACGGGTCTTGAGAACGAGCGGATGAAGCTTGAGAAGTTTCTCTCCGGCATCAAGGATATGGCGGGGTATCCGGGTGCGGTCTTCATCATCGATCCCAAGAAAGAGCGCATTGCGGTTGCCGAGGCGCGTCGCCTTGCAATTCCGGTGGTCGCTGTTGTTGACACCAACTGCGATCCTGATGATGCGGATTACGTCATCCCGGGCAATGATGACGCCATTCGCGCCATCAAGCTTATCTCGTCGAAGATGGCCGAAGCGGTTCTCGAAGGCAAGGGTATTCTCCAGAAGAAGACGGAGGAGGCTGCCGAGGCGTCCGCGGCCCAGCAGAAAGCTGCCGCAGAGGCCATTGTAGAGCAGGCTTCTGCAACGAAATAGATCAGGCGACCAGGAGGAAGACAGATAATGGGTATTTCCGCTGAAGCAGTACGTGACCTGCGCGAGAAGACCGGTGCAGGCATGATGGACTGCAAAAAGGCACTTACCGAAACAAACGGTGATATGGAGAAGGCGGTAGATATTCTTCGCCAGAAGGGGCTTGCATCGGCTGCCAAGAAGTCGGGGCGTACGGCCAGCGAAGGACTGGTAGGCTCTTATATACATATGGACAAGATCGGCGTCATGGTCGAGATTAACTGCGAAACCGACTTTGTCGCCCGTACCGACGACTTCCGGGGGTTGCTGAAGGACATTGCCATGCATGTGGCCGCGGCGAACCCTCAGTACGTCACGCGCGAGGAAGTGCCGGCTTCGGTGATTGAGCGCGAGAAGGATATCTACCGGGCTCAGGTGACGAACAAGCCGCCGCAGGTGGTCGAGAAAATTATCGAAGGAAAGCTCGACAAGTTCTTCTCGGATATGTGCCTGCTCGATCAGATTTTCATCAAGGACCCTGAAGGCAAGAAGAAGGTCAAGGACCTGGTGACCGAAAAGATCGCTAAACTCGGCGAAAATATTGTCGTTCGCCGTTTCGTCCGCTTCCAGCTCGGCGAAGGGCTGGCAAAAAGCGAGACCTGTTAGGACCGCGTCGATATGAAACCGAAATCCGCGACAAACGTCAGCAAGACCCCGTTGGCTTACGGGCGAGTGCTGCTGAAGCTGAGCGGTGAAGCGCTCATGGGTGACAAGCAGTACGGTATTGATCCCGCTACGGTCGATTATATGGCGCGGGAAATCGGGGAGGTATTTTCGCTCGGGGTCGAGGTGGCGGTTGTCATCGGCGGCGGGAATATATTCCGCGGAGTTCAAGCGTCTCTGCAGGGGATGGAGCGGGCATCCGCCGATTATATGGGGATGCTGGCGACAGTCATCAATGCCCTCGCTCTGCAGAATGCGCTCGAAAGACTCGGGTTGCAGACAAGGGTTCAGTCGGCGATCGAGATGCGGGAGCTTGCTGAAACCTATATCAGAAGGCGTGCGCTGCGCCACCTTGAGAAGGGACGCATCGTCATCTTTGCTGCTGGTACCGGAAATCCGTTTTTCACGACGGACACTGCTGCCGCACTGCGCGCCATGGAAATCGGAGCGGATGTAATCTGCAAGGGGACAAAGGTTGATGGCGTCTATACTGCCGACCCGAAAAAGGATTCGAGCGCCAGGAAGTACAGCACCATCTCGTATTTAGATGTCATCAGGCAGAATCTCAAGGTGATGGATTCAACGGCCATTACGCTTTGCATGGACAACAAGCTTCCGATAGTCGTATTCGACGTCATGAAGCCGCACGCTATCAGACGTCTTGTCCGTGGCGAAAAGGTCGGCACCTTGGTCAAATCCTAAACGGGGTGGCATATGCAGGAGATCAAGAAGAAAACTTCCGAACGGATGAACACTGCTATCGAGTCGCTCAGGAAAGACTTCGGCGCCATTCGGACGGGCCGCGCATCGCTTTCACTGCTCGACACCATCAAGATTGATTATTACGGGACGCCGACGCCGCTTGCCCAGGTGGCGACGCTCGGCATCCCCGAAAGCCGCACCATCACAATCCAGCCGTGGGAACAAAAACTGATTACCGATATCGAGAAGGCGATTATGAAGTCTGATCTCGGACTGACGCCCGGCAACGACGGCAAGATTATCCGAATCAATATTCCCACACTTACGGAAGAACGGCGCAAGCAGCTGGTGAAGGTGGTCAAGAAAAGGGCTGAAGAGGCCAAAGTGGCAGTTCGCAATATCAGACGGGATGTCAACGACGATATAAAAAAATCAGAAAAAGAGCAGCATCTCAGCGAAGACGATGTGAAGAGACTTCAGGAAGAGATCCAGAAGATAACGGATCAATTCATCGCAAGGGTAGACGAGGTGCTCCACCATAAAGAAAAAGAGATTATGGAGGTCTGAGATGCCGATGAATTCCAATTTCCTTGTAAAGGTCTCTGATGCCAAACTCCCTGATATCCAGAAGGCGCTCCAGGCTGCGGGGATAACGGTGCGCAGCATCATAGAAGTCTACAAGGAAGAGACAGAGGCTGCGACAAAATAAAAACGATCGCAGTTGCCCTGACAGGTTCTGCATGTCTGTAGCCATGGAGGGGGATTGAACAAATGGCGGAGGGCTGTGTATGACGAAGAAAAAGACGAAAGAAACCGAAAAGATGGCGCTGAAAACCGCTCCAAATCCGTCAAAAAAGGGTGCGGTCAAGGTATCGAAGAAGGCGGATACATCAGAAAACGAGAGTGAACGGAACGAGCGCCTGAGGCGACAGCTGGTCCAGCGGCGCGACGAGATACTGAAGGAGGCAAAGTCCGAAATCAAGAAGCAGGTCTCGGGCGAGAATCGGCAGTTTGTCGAGACGGTGATGGATGACGGCGATCTTGCGGTAGTCGATGTTTCAGAAGACATCAACCTGCGGCAACTGACGACTCACCGGCAGACCTTGATAAAGATTGATGCCGCCCTCAACAAGTTGCGTGAAGGTTCCTACGGCATCTGTGAAGAATGCGGCGGCGAGATCGAGGAAGGTCGGCTCAGAGTGATGCCCTTTGCGATATGCTGTCGTGACTGTCAGGAGATCCGCGAAGAGAAGGACAAAATGGAGGCGCAGCACGATTAATCAGTAATTGACGTGTTCGAGAAAGAGACCGCAGGCCGGTGCCGTCCGGCCCGCCCGTGAGCGATCGCGGGCGAGGAGAAGTTCAGGGACGGCGTCGGCTTTTCTTTTGCCGAGGCCTATCTCGACAAGTGTCCCGACGATATTCCGTACCATGTGGCGAAGAAAGGCATCGGCCTCGATGCGAAAGACGAAGAAATCCCCTGCAATTGAAAATCCGAGAAAGTCGAGTGATGTGTGTTGAGATATGGCAAGCGAGAGTACTGTCCTTACCGTGCTCCTGGCCTCGCACCCGCTTGCGCGAAACGACGTGAAATCATGCCTGCCGACAAGACTGCCGCCTGCCGCCTGCATCACCTTTCCGTCAAGCTTTTGGGGAACGGTCCATGCATATCGGGCTATAAATGGCGAAGCATCTTTTTCATTCACGACGATGTACGCATACGATTTGCTTTTTGCATCAAAACGCGGATGAAAATCGTCGGGCGCCTCTTCGGCGGTCAGGATGCGAATATCGTGCGGAAGTGTTGCGTTTAAGGCGCGTCTGAAAACGTCAGGGCTATGGCGGGTCTCTGTACGAAACGATACGGTCTGGGCGAGTGCATGGACGCCTGCATCGGTCCTGCCGGCGCTCAGGACAGAGGTCTTTGCGTTTGTTATCAGAGCGAGGCGTTCCTGGAGGATCTGTTGCACCGATATGCCGTTCGGCTGGATTTGCCAGCCATGATAGGCAGTTCCGTCATATGCAAGTTGCATGCGCACGGTCTTCATGCCATCTAGTTTATCATCGGTCTTCAGAGCGAGTCACGGAGAAACGGCCCTGCCGTGCAGGCGTGCATCACGCACAAATTCCCGAGCCTTGAATAGCGCGAGCTAATCAGTCGACGATTGTTTCAACCATCCGGTCAGCTTCCTGATTCTCTCGGTCAGCTTTGCATGCATCGGCGATCGGTATTCATAGAGGTCGGAAGCAGAGGGCGATCCAGACGAAATCGCCGAGAGGTCATTGCTCTCCGAGTGGAGAGCGAACGGGCGCAGTTGTCTCAGCTCCCGGGCGGCATGGCCGTCCATATTGTCTTCCGTCCTGGTAATGCATAAGCTAACGAAAAGCCCGTTTTCGTCGGTGTCGTCGGGTGGCTTCCCGAAACATATTCTGGAGGGAACCTGGGAAGGCTGCTCAGCTGCGGGATTATGTCCGAAACGCGTTTCCCTTTCAGTTCCGGCTATCTGCTCCGGGGAGGGGGAGCGGAATGTCTTCGGCATATCTTTCGGCAGTGATCGGATATCGCTTATGCGAGCCCACGTTTCCAACTGGACGACATCGCGATATACGTCACTTTCCTCTTCAATCATGCAGAAAACGGCATCAAGAAACTGCCTCGCAATGTTGCGTTCAAGAGTGCTGTTCCACTGCTGCGAGACGAATCTGCAGTCATGTGCACTTGGAGTGTTACCTCCCTGGCAGAACCGTACCAGCAGGGAGCAGTCCAGCATGGCACAGTGAAGATTCTCCGCGCGTGATGAGAAGAGCGCGACGAGCATGGCCGACTTCAGCAATTGTTCGGATGAAGACGCGGGACGGCGGATGGTTCTGCGATACTCTTCAAACAGCGGGGAGAGGCCTTGCAGAATGCTTGCGATATTCGGTTGGGTATTTGACTGAACGAATGCTCCGTCGCTGCTTTTGAGGGAAAGACAATGAAACATGACGCCTTGCGGGGGCAAGATGTCGGGCATCGGCCGCCCCTTTTGCTGCATGTGATTGTCGTTCACCGCTGTTCCCTCAATGTGCCGAAAAGCCTCGTCTGCAAATGCATCGATAATGAAAACATCTTCCTGTGGCGAACAAAATGCTGTGCAAGCGCTTTATGACGACCTCGACCACCTGCCACAATCGGCTAACTATATCTGATAGGATTTAGTATATAGCAATGCAGGCATCTTGTCTGTCAGGTAAATCCCTGACAAGAAAAAAAGACCAAATATAGGTCTTGTGGCAAAATTAGCAGTTAAATTAATTAGTTATGAAAAAGATAACTATTCGTCGACTATGCCCTGACGGACAGCGAAACGAACGAGATCAGCGGTTTTATTTTTTTTGAGCTTGTACATGACCCTGCCCTTGTGGGTTTCGACGGTCTTGATGCTGACTTGCAGTTCATTCGCTATCTCCTTGTTTGTCAGCCCCATGGCGATGAGTCTCACTATCTCGGTCTCTTTCAGAGTTAGGGCGCATAAGTCGGAATCGCCGCGCATTTCCTCTTGCTGCGACGCGCTGACAAAAGTGCCGCCGTCCGCGACAACATTGATGGCATTCAGCAGCTCGTCAAAGGCGTTGTCCTTGGGAATAAATGCGGCAGCGCCTGATTTCACCGCCAGTTCTGCAGTTGAAGGGTCATTGTGCATAGTCAGCAGGATTACCTTTGTGGTGAGCCCGTCCCTGACGACAGCCTCGGCAACCTCAAGCCCTCCCGTGCCCGGCATGGAAATATCCACGATAGCCACATCAGGCTTCCTGCTTCGTATGAGGGCCATAGCCGCCGAACCGGTCGAGGCCTGTCCTTCAATCAGAATGCCGCTTGAGCTGGAGAGGAGCGAGCAGAGCCCCTGCCGAAAGATCATATGGTCATCCGCTATCACAACCCTTATCATCGTGCCGGCACCTCAACCAATATCTGCGTCCCCATTTCCGGAGAGCTTTTTATTACGCATGTCCCGCCGAGCATTTCAGCCCGCTCCTGCATGGTTTGCAGGCCGAGGCCTCCATCATCCTGCACCTGTTCGCGAACGAATCCGCGCCCGTTATCCGCCAACGTCAAGGCAATCATAGTATTTCTCCGCTGCAGTGAAATTCTCAAGGTGTCTGCTCCCGAATGACGACAGCAGTTGTTGACTGCTTCCTGGCATATACGATAAAGATGCTCCTTAACGGTCCGATCAGCTTCTCCCACAGATACGCCGGATTCAAAAAAAACCTTCAGCCCGGTTTGGCGTTCTACACGGCGTCCGTACCATTTCAGCACCTCCTCGACGGACATCTTGTCGGGAAGTGAGGGCCTCAGGTCGCGGGATATCTGGCGAAGTTCTCCGATAGTATCAGTGACGTCGGAGAGGACATCCGCCATTTCGCGGCCGGTCTGCGGATCGCGTTTCCCTCTATTCGCCATGAACATCTGAATTTTCAGCTTCAGTGCGAGCAGCGACTGGCCGAGGCCGTCGTGGAGGTCATAGGCTATTCTTCTGCGCTCTTCATCATGCGCCGAAATAATTCTTTGAGAAAATGCGCGCATGGTTTTCAGACTGCGCGCGAAGCGCATATCCATGGAATATGCGGCACAAAATATCCAAAACAGGACGCCGAACTCGACTCCTGCCGTGAAATAATAGCTGCCCACATCCATAACACCCTGCCATGCCAGGACTTCGGAAATCACCGTGAATCCCATGACAACGACCCCGATAATAAGCGGCGTTGATTCCGGGACCTTTCGCTGATAGGCACGTACCGAGAGATAGATGGCGCCGACGACATTCCCCACACAGATAACTGACCACACGAAGTCAATCGTGCGGAGCCAAGCCGGGTTGTGAAGGAGAAAAAGATCACCCAGTAAGACAACAACGGTCAGTGCCGAGATCGTCCTGATGAACAAGGGCGGCCAGTCCCTGAAGGCGGTCGCCATGAAAACGGCAATGCTTATGGGCACAAGAGAACGAACGACATAGATAAATTGCTGCACCTGAGGCGACTTCAGGCCGGATTCATAGAAAATGAGGCTATGAAATGCCCAGTAAAAACCGGCCAGAAACACAAATATCGCAAATGCCACATATTCTTTTTCCTTCACACCCGCCATGTATCTCAGGATGACAAAGATGACAAAAAGCTGAATTATCAGAAAATAGGTGAGTTGTATCTGCCTGCGTGCCGATTCATTCCGAATCTTTTCCCGATACAAATCGTCATAATCACCGATGCGGATGCTGCTCTCAAATATACCGCCCCTGACGAACGTGTTCATCACCCTGACCGCAAGGAGATTTTCTTCATCATATTTCATGAGGCCCTGCGGTATCCTATACAGTCGTTCTACATCGGCAGCTTCTACAAATGCCGCACCGACGACCCCCTCGCCGCCTATTTTCATGCCGTTCAGATAGACTTCATCGGAGTCTCCTATCCTGCCGAGGAAGACGCCCAGATTCTCTTTCGTAATATTATCGTCGGGAGTGAAGTGTATCCGGTACCAGCCGATCTTGTTGGGTAGCCTAAGGTGTTGAGACTGCCAGCTTCCTGGGATCATGACGCTCCGACATGACGAGTCGTCTTGCCCAGGGATTGCCCACGCTGGATTATCCTGTTCGCACAGCTTTTGCATGCCGTTTATGGTTTGCTGGGGGCTTGGGGCGGCGGCATAACAACAATCCACCGGGCCGCCCGCCGCAACGAACAGCATCAGCAAGCAGCAGAGGGCCGCGATACGCCTGCTCATCCGTGGTCTTCCGGCGCACATCGATGAATCATTTGTGCCTTAAAGGGCGTTCTTCTCATGATTATGGGATTCGGCTGTCGCTTAAACCGAGAAAGACAGCCGGAATATGATTGCACGCATTGTAGCAACCTCTTGAAGTACAAGGCAAGATGTTTCAGGAATCGACATCGGAGAGCAGGCCGAGCCTGCCCGGATAACCTCTGATGTATAATTCGAGTTTGGGGCGGTATAATTGAAAAAACAGCTTCATTGCGGAGGCCTTTTGATTGAACATACCTTTTCTGTCCTGCCCGGCATCGGGGAGAAGCTTGAACAGAGAATCTGGCAGCAGAGCATTCTTTCCTGGAATGATTTTCTTGCACAGCCTTTTGTCGAAGGGATAGCACCTGCGCGAAAGCACCTTTACGATCTGCGACTGCAGGAGTTTCAGGGGGCATTGCATGCCGGAGACGCTCCCTATTTCTCGCGGAACGTAAAACGCCGCGAGCACTGGCGACTTTTCGAGCGCTTCCGGGGCGATGTGGTCTGTCTCGATATCGAAACGAACGGATTTCATCCGGCACAAGGCGGGTATGTGACGGTAATCGGGTTGTATGACGGGTTTGAGAGCATTACGCTTGTGCGCGGAGAAAACCTTACCGTTTCTGCGCTCAACCAATGTCTTTTCGGCTATAAGTTGCTGATCACCTTTTACGGGGCAGGTTTTGATGTCCCGTTCATGCTTGCTGCGCTGCCCGGGGTGAGTTTTGAGATGCCTCACTTCGACCTCTGCTTCGCGGCCAGGAGGCTCGGCATTGACGGCGGGCTGAAGCGTATCGAACAGCAATTCGGCCTTTCCCGCGACACCGCCGTCGAAGGGATGAACGGGTACGATGCCGTGCTCCTCTGGCAACGCATGCAAGCGGGCGACCCGGAAGCCAGAAGCCTGCTGCTTACCTACAATCGTGAAGATACGGTCAATCTGCTTCCGCTGGCGGAGCTTCTGTACGAACGACTTCGCGCATCGACTGGTCTTTCCGAATATTATTCCGGGGCGGCGTATGGATGCCCTTAAATCTTTTCTTTCCTATGCTTCGGTCGAGAAGGGGCTTTCTCTGAACACGGTTCAGTCCTACCACGCCGATCTGCGGGCATTCGAGGCATTTCTGGAGAAGCGGGGCCGGAGCCTTGCGGAACCCCGCCGTGAAGACATTGTCGATTATATCGGACTTCTCCGCAACGACGGATACGCCGCTTCCAGCGTGGCGCGCTTTATCTCGTCGGTAAAGGCTTTCTGCAAATTCATGCTTACGGAGAAATGGATGCATGAAGATCCGACCGAAACACTGCGGTCGCCGAAGCAATGGGAGCGTCTGCCGAAGGCGCTCGACGTGACGGATGTCAAGCGGTTGATCGGTGTCGAACTATCGACCCGCATGTTTCTTCGCGATACCGCTATGCTTGAACTGCTATATGCTTCTGGCCTTCGTGTCAGCGAAATCGTCTCCATCCGCGTGCAGGACATGAACTTTGAGGGGGGATTTCTCCGTGTACTCGGGAAGGGCTCAAAAGAACGCGTCGTGCCGATGAACCATCGGGCTGCAGACAAGATTAAACAGTATGCGTCGGAGTTACGGCCGAAACTTCTCAGGGGCACGACGTCTCCCTTTCTGTTTCTTTCTCAGCAAGGACGTCCGATGACGCGCCA
>Ga0187786_10000248_pt1 | contig 17473 bp, 12 predicted proteins | sample 0815_BV2_10_20_M_FD_132449 | JGI IMG/M metagenome (GOLD analysis project Ga0187786, IMG submission 132449) | Tropical peat soil microbial communities from peatlands in Department of Meta, Colombia - 0815_BV2_10_20_MG | ecosystem: Environmental > Terrestrial > Soil > Wetlands > Peat | place...
GAAATGAATCTGGCCTGGGGCGGGATGAGGGCGAGAAGCTTCTCGTCATAATGGAATTCTATCCTCATGCCGCTGCGAAGCTCAGCCGTGGCCTTGCGGAGTCTTTTCAGTTTTTTCCGCTCCCAGCCGAGCCATACCGCTCCTTTGTTCATGGCGTCCTTGATCCGGGCTTTCGAGAGCCCGGTTTCGGCAGCCAGATAGTCAGACAGTCGTCCGGTTTCTTTGGCAATAATCTTTTTGAGGGAAAACCTGTTCATCGACGATAGCTTATACGGTTCACAGCTCTTTGACAACTCTTCCGCCTACAATTTAAATTATCACTTACTATTTTAGAGGAGGACGACGTGGCAGAGAAGATCAAAGTTAGAAACCCTATCGTCGAGATGGACGGCGACGAGATGACGCGCATTATCTGGCAGATGATAAAGGACAAGCTTATAAAACCGTTTCTTGATGTCGACATCAAATATTTCGATCTGGGCATCAGGCACAGGGATGATACCGACGACAAGGTGACGGTGGATGCGGCCAACGCGATCAAGGAGTTCGGCATCGGGGTCAAGTGCGCTACCATCACGCCCAATGCCGCGCGGGTCAAGGAATACACTCTCAAGAAGCAGTGGAAAAGCCCTAATGGGACCATCCGCGCGATACTGGACGGAACCGTGTTCAGAAAACCGATAATCGTAAGGAACATACCGCCGCTGGTTAAGCCGTGGAAGAAGCCGATCATAATTGGCAGGCACGCTTACGGAGACATTTACAGGAACGCTGAATATGTAATCGAAGGTCCCGGCACGGCAGAAATCGTTTTCACTCCTGCGGGAGGCGGCGAGAAAAAAACGCTGAAGGTTCATGATTTCGACGGCAGAGGCGTTGTTATGGGCATGCACAACACCGAGAAGTCGATCAGGAGCTTCGCGCGTTCGTGCATCAATTACGCCATCGGCGAAAAGACGGACCTCTGGTTCGGAGCGAAAGATACAATCTCCAAACAATATCACGGTTTCTTCAGGGACGTCTTTGCAGAAGAGATAGCCGAAGCGAAGGACAGGCTGGAGCAGGCGGGAGTGCAGTACCGGTATATGCTCATAGACGATGCCGTGGCGCAGGTGCTGAAGTCTCAGGGCGGAATGCTCTGGGCATGCATGAACTATGACGGCGACGTGATGTCAGACATGGTCGCAACAGGCTTCGGAAGCCTGGGCCTTATGACATCAGTCCTTGTTTCGCCGGACGGCAAATATGAATACGAGGCTGCGCACGGGACGGTGACACGCCACTATTACGAGCATATGAAAGGTAATCCTACGTCGACGAATTCGATCGCTTCAATATTTGCCTGGACGGGCGCCATCGCCAAACGCGGAGAGCTGGACAACAGCCCCGACGTAGTCTCTTTCGCCGGGAAGATCGAGAAAACGGTTATTGACACGGTAGAAGGAGGGGTCATGACCAAGGACCTTATGCTGATAGCAGAGCCGTGCGTTACCAAGTTCGCGCTGACAGAGGAGTTTATCGATGCTGTGGCGGGAAGACTGACAAAGAATTAGATTGAGGCCGGGCCGCCGTGCCGATGTGATACTGCGGCCCTCCCTGCTCTAACTTTTCACGCTCTTCTGCAGCTTTGCCCACTCGTCCTTCAGGGGCACTATCCTGTTGAACACGGGTTTGCCTTCAACCGTATCGATGGCATCTGCGCAGAAATATCCCATCCGCTCAAACTGATAGCGGGTTCCCGGGACCGCGTCGGCAAGCGACGGCTCAACCATGCTGCCGCTGAGAATTTCGAGTGATTTCGGATTGAGATAATCGATGAAGTCCTTGTTGTCTTCGGTATCATTCGGGTCGGCCTTTGAGAACAGTGTATCGTAGAGACGCACCTCGGCCCGAAGCGCGTGTCTTGCGGATACCCAGTGGAGGGTTGCCTTTACCTTGCGCCCATCAGGGGCATCGCCGCCGCGGGTAGCGGGATCATACGTGCAGTGAATCTCCGTAACCTCGCCGGTGTATGCATTTTTCAAAACGCTCACGCACGTCACGAAATACGCATATCTGAGCCTGACTTCGCGACCCGGGGCCAGGCGATAAAATTGCTTCGGAGGGTCCTCCATGAAATCTTCCCTCTCTATGTATATCTCACGCGCGAAGGGGACTTTTCGCATTCCTGCTCCGGGATCTTCCGGATTGTTGACCGCATCCAGGAATTCTTCCCCATCTTCCGGATAGTTGTCGATGACGACCTTCACAGGCCTGAGCACACCCATCACGCGCATAGCCTGTTTGTTGAGGATTTCCCTTACACAGAATTCGAGAAGCCCCATATCGACCAGGCTCTCTTTCTTGCCGACCCCGATTCTTTCACAGAAATTGCGTATTGCTTCCGGTGGATAGCCCCTGCGCCTCATGCCTGCGAGAGTAGGCATGCGCGGGTCATTCCATCCGGAGACATGCCTGTCGCTTACAAGCTTAAGCAGCTTTCTTTTGCTTAGGACCGTGTTGCTCAGATTGAGACGCGCGAACTCATACTGCCTTGGATGGTAGATGCCCAGTTCATCCAGATACCAGTCATACAGTGGCCGATGGTCTTCGTATTCCATCGTACAGATGGAGTGCGTAACACCTTCTATGGAATCACTCTGACCGTGGGCGTAATCGTACATCGGATAGATGCACCACCTGCTTCCGCTGCGCTGATGCTCTTCATGTTTGATTCTGTACATGACAGGGTCCCGCATATTGATGTTGCCGGATGCCATATCGATTTTTGCTCTTAGAGTTTTTGAGCCGTCGGGGAATTCTCCCGCCCTCATGCGACGAAAAAGGTCCAGGTTCTCTTCTGCAGAACGGTTCCGGTAAGGGCTTTCCTTTCCGGGATCCGTGAGAGTGCCGCGGTATTCGCGCATTTCATCGAAGGTGAGATCGCAGACGAATGCTTTGCCCTTTTTGATCAACGCCTCGGCAAACTCATAAAGACGCTCAAAATAATCTGACGCATAGTACAGACGGTCTCCCCAGTCGAAACCCAGCCAGCGCACGTCTTCCATGATAGAATCGACATATTCCTGTTCCTCTTTGCTGGGGTTTGTGTCGTCAAACCTGAGATTGCAGTGTCCCCGAAACTCAGCAGCCAGGCCGAAATTAAGGCATATTGACTTCGCATGGCCTATGTGAAGATAACCGTTTGGCTCAGGAGGAAACCGGGTTATTACCTTGCCGTTGTTCTTTCCGGCCTTAACGTCCTCGGCTACGATATTGCGTATGAAATTTGGCGGCAGTGTTGCAGCTGCATCTCCGGCTTCCGATTTTTTCATTGGTCATTACCTCGTACTTCTGGTCTCTTCAATACTTTATTATTGCGCTTTTATAGTCAACGCTAATGTGCTTACGATAAAACATATTTTACCATAGAGACGCATGGCGTGCTGATTTCAGGGGCATTTAAAGATATTTTTTGGCCTGATACTTATGCTAAAATATCTGACATGCCGAAGTGGCGGAACTGGCAGACGCGCTAGGTTCAGGGTCTAGTGGTCGCAAGGCCGTGCGGGTTCGAGTCCCGCCTTCGGCACCATCTTTTTTTCCTGCGGCTGTAATTGCCGAATCCCGCTAGTCAATATTGATAGAATCGACAACATTGATACCTTTTCAGTCCGGCCACCAACTTTACCATTTTACCGTCACAGGGTTCCTGCAGGGCGATAAGCCCATCGTTGCCGCAGCACCATTCCGATGAGACCGATTGTTCCACCGATTAGACCTCGATTCGCCCGCTTGACATATTACGCATAGCGTAATAGACTATTGGAAGTGATCAGATCATTTCGCGATGCAAAGACCGAGATGTTGTTCAATGATCAGGCGGTACCGAGATTTCGTGCGATTGAACGGGCTGCGCGGCGTAAGCTTTTATACCTTAATCAGGCAAGACAGCTGGAGGACCTGAGAGTGCCGCCAGGCAACCGTCTTGAAGCATTAAGGGGAGATCGCCGACTGCAATACAGCATCAGAATTAGCGATCAATGGCGAATCTGCTTTTATTGGAAAGACGGAGATGCGTATGACGTAGAAATTGCAGACTACCATTAGAGGTGCGACATGACAGCTAAACAAAAGAAACTTCTCGAACCTATTCACCCCGGAGAGATTCTTCTGGAGGAATTCATGAAGCCCTTGGGGATTAGCATCAACAGGCTTTCTCGTGACATCTCGGTTCCGCCTGGGCGCATAAGCGCCATAGTAAACGGTAAACGTGCGATAACTGCAGACACTGCACTGAGACTGAGCCGCTATTTCGGAACATCTCCGGAGGTGTGGATGGGGCTGCAGGCCGATTATGAGATTCGAACGGCACAGCGCACTATCGGCCCCGAAGTGGAAAAACGAGTGCATCGCCACGCGGCATAGTCGCCGTCGAGCCCGGCAGTCCTGTTTAGCAGCATGTGTAATTCGTCGGCAGATCCCCTCCAATGTGGTAGTTTGGTCTTCCGATCGTACGCCGGTCCGGTTATATCGATCCTTGTCGCTGGCGTATGATGTGCATGATTTCTCTGGCAAAGGCGCATTCGCATAGTGCGTCGCAGCGACTGAGCTGTTTTTCGTCCGTGCAGTAACCGGGACACTCGTCGCTCAGCGTCTTGCGATCGGTGTACATCTTGCCTGTATATATGCCGAGGAAATCCTTCACTTCCAGCGCCATTGTGGAGCAGCAGCCGTCAACTTTGTGCGTGAAGAAAAAGAGGCCGTATTCGAGCTTTTCAAAGTCGGCCTTGTAACCGTTCAGTTCGAGGGAATTATCGGAAAGGAAATCATCCCTGGTGGACCAGTCGCGGAAGCATCCAGGGCATTTCTTGAAGACAGTCTCACCGCTCACAATTATCTCCCTCGACCGCCTGGAACGGATGGCTGTTTCGGCAGCTATCATGCCGAGCCTCTAATTCCCGGCGCATAAGCGCCTGCTGATCATAGTATAGTATTGTCGGGGAGGGTTCGCTACCTGACGTGGCTTCCTTGCCGTCCCGATCGCTTCAATAGATTCTACGATTGTGAATCCTGTACCTCGACCTGAACCGTTTCCAGGCCTACGGGCTGATCCACATTAACTTCTGTTTCCTTATTCAAAACCTTGTTCATTCTTGCAACATCAAGTTCCCTGGACCACTTGGCAACCACAACGGTTGCCACGCCGTTGCCGACCAGGTTGGTTAATGCGCGGGCTTCGGACATAAAGCGGTCAATGCCGAGGATAAGGGCCATTCCTGCCACGGGTACCGTACCGGTTGACGCAAGCGTCGCTGCCAGAACTATGAACCCGCTGCCTGTAACACCGGCTGCGCCTTTGGAGGTGATCAGGAGTACGGCCAGCAACCCCAGCTGGTCCCAGAGGCTCAACGGTATGTTCATAGCCTGTGCTATAAATATGGCCGCCATCGTAAGGTATATACAGGTGCCATCCAGATTAAAGGAATACCCTGTTGGAATAACAAGACCCACTGTTGATTTTGTGCAGCCGAGGTTTTCCATTTTGGTCAGCATGCGCGGCAGTACTGACTCAGAGGAAGAGGTGCCGAGCACAATGAAAAGCTCCTCCTTGATGTATTGGACGAACTTCCAGATGCTGAAACCATGCAAATAGGTAATAATACCGAGGGCGCCGAAAACAAAGATCAGACACGTCGTATAGAATGTGCCCATAAGCATGCCGAGCTTCAATAAAGTACCTATACCGTATTTCCCGATAGTGAATGCCATAGCTCCGAACGCGCCTATCGGGGCTGCTCTCATGATGATGCCTACAACGCCGAAAAGTACATGGGATACCTTTTCGATGACCTGATATACAAGCGAACTTTTCCCTCCAAACTTGTGCAATGCGAAACCGAACAGGAGCGAGAAGCACAGGACCTGTAAAATTTCACCTTGCGCAAACGCTCCAACCGCGCTGTTGGGTATGATATCAAGGAGTGTATCAACCAACCCTTTCATTTTTCCAGGCCCGGTGTAAGCGGCAATGGACTTGGTATCGATCGTTTTGGGGTCGATATTCATACCGACGCCGGGCTGAATGATCGCGATCGTAGTCAATCCAATAATCAATGCAATCGTTGTAACGATCTCAAAGTAGAGAAGGGCCATTCCTCCGGTCTTCCCGACCTTCTTCATGTCTTCCATTCCGGCAATCCCGAGCACTACGGTGCAGAATATAATGGGAGCAATAATCATTTTGATGAGTTTGATAAACCCATCTCCCAACGGCTTCATCTCTGCTCCCGTCTCCGGGTAAAAATATCCCAGAAGGACACCTATTGTAATCGCCGTGATTACCTGAAAATACAGCGACTGATAAAACTTTTTCTTCTTTTGCCCCTCCACGTTCAGAACCCCCTTAGTGTTTTTAGCAGTCTGGGATATGAAAATCCCGTTATTCTAACCGGTGTAATGCGCTGAATCAGTGGCAAGTGATATGCCAACCTTTCCAAACTTACAAACCTCTTGAAGCAGCAGGGGGTCTCTATCAATCCGGTGAAAATGTCCGTCATCGCACGAGGACAAAAGGTATGAGAAAAGGAATAGAATGAACAAAGTAAAATATGGTCAACCGCTTGAATAAAATCGGGATTTTATTGTTCCAATGTTTTGTTATCCCTATTCCTGTCGGCATAGGGATAAGGCTGTTAGCTGCTCTCGGTACGCTTGATGCGTTTATTCAGAGCAGATTGTGACATCCCCAGCAGACGGGCCGCGAGAGACTGATTCCCTTTTGACCTTCGCATCGCTTCATCAATAAGGAACTCGTATGCCTGTTCGGGTGTCGGCAGCGTATCAAGGCCGGCGAAGATATTATCCGAGGTGGCGTGTACGGTATCGACCGCCGCCACTGGGATTTCACGTCTACCCATTGCCTTTAAGAACTGGCTCATCGAGAGAATGTGGGACCTGTGCTGGGAAAGCGCATCGTAGGCCATAGACCGCAACTCCCGGATGTTGCCTGGGAAGTTGTAGGTTTTCAGAAGGGCGATCAGCTCCTTCGGAATTGCCGGCTTCTTTTTCCCAAGGGCCACTGCAGCCTCTCCGATAAAATGATCGAGCAGCAATGGCAGGTCTTCTTTCCGATCTCTTAGCGGCGGAATGTTTATGGTATGTGTTTTTAAACGATAAAACAGATCTTTGCGGAACAGGTTTTCAGCCATCTTTGCAGAGAGATCCTGATTTGTGGCAACTAATACTCTTGCCTGAGACCGTTTCGGCTTATCGCTGCCGAGCTGGAAATACTCCCCGTCATTCAACATCCGCAAAAGCTTGATCTGAGAAAGCATGCTTATGTCACCGATCTCATCCAGAAAGAGAGTGCCGTGGGCCGCACTTTCTATTAAACCGCCCCTTGATGCGTCGGCGCCTGTAAATGCGCCTTTGACATGTCCAAAGAGCGTATCGGCAAATACACTGTCGTCCAGCCCTGCTGCATTTACCGAAACGATGGGGCCGCTGCACTTGCTCAATTTGTGGATGGCGCCGGCTATCAATTCCTTGCCGACGCCGCTTTCGCCGGTGATCAGGACCGGCTGAGTACTGCCGGCGATCGATTCGCTATATTGGAAGATTGCGCGCATGGACTTGTCCGATGTGATGATTTCGGAAAATGCGTCAGGATATTCAAGCGAGTTCGCGAGAAGTCGCTGGCCCATCTCGCGGTTTTCTCGCTGCATCTCAATCATCCTGATCGCGCGGACCACACCCGATACGAGTCTGTCCGGCTCTTCAGTTTTCACAAAATAATCGAACGCCCCCTGCTTCATGCAACCTACAGCTGTTTCTATCTGATTCATTCCCGACAATATAATTACCACGATTTCAGGGAATTGTTCGCCAATAATCCTCAGCAGTTCCTGACCGGATACATGAGGCATTGTTAAATCAAGTACAACCAGACCAATCTGCTGTTTTGAGAGGAGTTCAATAACGCGCCGGCTGTCGTCGCACAGCATTGTATTGGTAATCCCCGCCGATCGTTCGAGAGTAAGGCCCAGGGAATCAAGCCAGTTCGGTTCGTCATCGACGAGTAAAACAGTGAAGGACGGATAACATCTCTCGCTCATATGCTCTCCTTACCGGCAGCCCTCAGCTTAAGAGTCACTGAAGTTCCCTTTCCGACGATAGATTTGAATTCGAGTGATCCGCGATGCTCTTTGATAATCCCGTCCGATACGGAAAGGCCCAGGCCGGTTCCGCCGCGCTCTCTTTTTGTAGTAAAAAACGGATCCGTGAGATGGGAAAGGTCATCAGCCGATATCCCTTCGCCTTCATCACAGACTTCCAGGACGACATTTTTTGCATTTTCGTCATATCGCGTTGAAATTGCAATCGACTCATTGCAATTTCTGAGCGACTGGCAGGCATTCAGTACGAGGTTCACTACCACCTGCTCTAATCGTTGGCTGTTGCCCTTTATCTCCGGCAGGTCCGAGGCGTATGTCGACTTGAAATGGTCGGTTGATTTGCGAATAGTCGTTTCAACCAGCCGCACAGCCGCCTGGACTACGCTATTGAAATCCAGAAGGATTAGATTGTCGGATTCTTCGCGCCGCGCAAAGCCTTTCAAATCTTCTACGATGCGCTTGATCTTCTTGGCTCCTTCCTGAATTTCGAGGAGCTTGGGAAGCACTTTGCTGCGCATTCTGGAATACGGAATGCCGGCTGTCTCAAAGTCGCCATGCTCGTGGTAGTATTCATCAATGATGCGCTGAGTATCTTTGAGATAATCTGCAAGAAGCGGCGCGTTCAATAGAATCAGCGCATTAGGGTTATTGATCTCATGCGCTACACCCGAAACCAGTATGCCCAAAGAGGCCATTTTATCTGCCTGGACCAGCTGCTGCTGACGCAGTCGCAACTCCTCTGCAGCGCGCTTGCGCTCCTGTACTTCTCTTTCAAGTGCGGATGTCCTGGCCGCGACCTGATTTCTGAGGGTTGTCGACCAAAGCAGGGTCCCCCCCAATGTGAAAAGGAAGACGATGCCGATTATGGCGCCATATTTAACAACCAGGGACTGAGCAATCCCAAAAGGTTCGATTACGCCGAGCCATTTGTCATATATTTTTTTGTGTTGCCCGGTCTGTTTGAGAATGGCGAGCCCCTCATTAAACTTCGCGAGCAGTTCGGTATTGCCCTTTTTTACGCCATAGCCGTATTTTACGGAAATGATGCTTGTTGTGACTGCAACAACGTTTGTAAGAGCATATTTTTTTATGATATAGGCAGCCGGAAGGCTTGCCACCACGGCATAATCAGCCTTGCCTGAAGCTACCACGCGCAGGGCATCAGCCGGAGTGCCTGTCGGCACTACATGCATCTTGATTCCTTTTTCAATTATATAATCGTAAATAAATCCGCGTTCATGTATTGCAACCATCTTCCCGTCCAGTTCTTCCAGGGTTCTTACGACAGGGAAGCCTTTTCTTGCAAATATCGAGTGGTGCACGATGGCGTGAGGGATTGAAAAGTCGACTACATCTGCCCGTCCTTCGGAGTAGGATATCCCTTGAAGCGCATCCACATCGCTGGCATCGAGCGCCTTGCGGACATTAACCCAATCATCGAGGCGGAACTTTACCTTTAGTCCCATTACATTGGCAATGGCCTTTGTCAAATCTACGTTGTATCCGGCAGGATTGCCCTGCTCGTCCAGGAATTCATAAGGAGGATAATTGCTGTTGCCGCCGACTACAATAGGATTTTGTTCTGCGTAAAGATTGACAGGCGCAGCTGAGAGTGCCAGCACCGGCAGCAGCAAGAGACAGCAAAATAACCGACGCATTCCCATGGGTTAATATACCATACGATAGTTTAACCCTCCCCCCTGCCGGTTTTTTCTGAAATCTGGAGTAAAACAGATTACTCCCCCAAGCCTCCGCCCAGGACCTTGTAAAGTGCAACCAGATTGATGAGCCTGGCAAGGCGTACTGAGATCAATCCCTGCTGCGCAGTGTAAAGCGAGCGCTGGGAATCCAGGACATCAAGGTAACTCGCAACCCCGTTGTCGTAACGAGCCACCGAAAGTTTGTAGCTTACTTCGGTGGCATCCGTCAGAGACTTCTGGGCATTCAGCTGATCGTCGATGGTTCCGCGCTGTGCTAGTGCATCCGCAACTTCCCTGAAGGCGCTCTGGATCGCCTTTTCGTACTGAGCGAGGAATATCTTTCGGTCGAGTTTCGATACCTTCAGGTTCGCAAGGTTTCTTCCCGCATCGAATATGGGCAGGGTCACCTGCGGCGCAAAGCTCCAGGTCCTGTTGTCCCCGCTGAAGAGCCCCGAGAGTTGATTGCTCGAAAAGCCTATGCTTGAAGTAAGGGTGATCCGCGGGAAGAAGGCCGCGCGCGCTGCGCCGATATCGGCATTGGCGGCCTTGAGAAGATGCTCGGCCTGCATGACATCGGGCCTGCGATGCAGAACCCCGGAAGGCAAGCCGGCGCCGGGTTCCGGCAGAGAGGCAACCGCATCAAGATCAAGCGGAAGGAGTTCCTTCGGCACGTTAGAGCCTACGACCAGTGCGAGGGCGTTTTCGTCTTGGGCAACCAGTGTGGTGAAGACGGCAATATCGACCCGGGCCGACTCCACGCTGGTCTGGGCACGGCGGAGATCGAGTTCCGAAGAGGCTCCTGCATCGAAGCGACTCTTGATAAGGTTATAAGACGCCTGCTGGCTTTCGAGGGTGTCTTTGGCGATTTTGAGGTGCTCCTTATCGGCGGCAAGTGTAAGATAACCGCCTGCTACCTGGGATACAAGGCTGATCTGAACGCTTCGGCGCGCCTCTTCGGTAGCGAAGAACTGCTCAAGGGCCTCGTCCTTTAGGCTTCTGACACGGCCGAAAAGATCGAGTTCATAAGCGCTGAAGCCGAGGCCGACATCGTATTGGCGCACCGTCATGGACTTGCCGGTTGACGATACACTGGCCGGCACGCGCTGTGCGAATTCTGATGCAGACGCATTAACGGTCGGGAAAAGATCAGTGCGCTGGATCCGGTATTGGGCCTGTGACCTTTCGATGTTGAGAGCCGCCACCCGCAAATCGCGGTTGTTGTCCAGGGCAAGGGAGATCAGCTTTTGCAGTCTGTCCTCCGTAAAGAACTCACGCCATGGTGTGTCTGCGGCACCTTTGCCGTCGGGTTGTAAAGAGCCTTCCTTGTAAGAAGGCCCGCTAGGCCATTCAGCCGGGATAGGGGCTTCGGGCCTTGTGTAATGGGGCGCCAGGGTGCAGCCGCTTAGCGCAATTAAGATTGAAGCCGAGGCAGCGAGCAATCCCAGCACCGTTCTATTCATGTTTTTATCGGATACTCTATTCATTTCCATGTCCCTCCGCAGAAGAGGCAGGCTCTGCCGCATGGGTCTTATTTTCCCCGCGGCTGAAGAGCCGGGATATCATCACAAAGAAGAACGGTATGAAGATCAGGTCAATGAAAGTAGCCGAGAGCAGCCCACCTGTGACGGCAGTCCCGATGGCGTTCTGGGCTGCGGCGCCCGCACCGCGAGTCAGGGCCAGTGGCAGCGTGCCGAAGAAGAAGGCAAGAGAGGTCATGATGACCGGGCGTAGCCTTATCTTCACGGCGGCAAGGGTTGCATCGACGAGTTCATGGCCCTGTTGCATCTGAGCTTTTATGAACTGGATTATAAGGATGGCGTTCTTGGTAGACAGTCCCATCGTGGTCAGCAAGCCGATCTGCAGATAGATATCGTTGGGCAGCATGCGGAGCGTAACCGCGGTCACCGCACCTACCAGGCCCAGCGGAAGCATCAGCATATTTACGAAGGGGATGGTCCAGCTCTCATACAGGGCCGCCACGCTCAGAAAGACGACGAGCAATGAGATGGCGTACAGGTACGGTGCCTGGCTGCCGGCCTTCTTTTCTTCGTATGAGAGACCGGTCCATTCGTATCCGACCCCGACGGGAAGCTGGGCGGCCATCTTCTCGACCTCTGCCATCGCCTCACCTGTGCTAACTCCGGGGGCCGCCTGACCGAGTATCTCGACCGAAGGCACTCCGTTATATCGTTCCAGCCTGGGAGACGCATACTGCCAATGAGCGGTTGAAAAGGCTGAGAAGGGCACCATTTCGCCCTTGACGTTCCTGACGTACCAGTTGTTTATATCCTCAGGCAGCATGCGGTATCTCGGATCGGACTGGATATATACCTTCTTTACGCGGCCGTTCTGGATGAAGTCGTTGATGTACTGGCTTCCCCATGCAGTGGACAGCACGTTGTTGACATCAGCAAGTGATACACCCAGAGCCCCCGCTCTCACATCGTCGATATCGAGCTTGAATTCGGGTGTGTCATCCTGTCCGTTGGGGCGCACTGCTACCAAATTCTTGTTGCCCATAGCCATTCCGAGGAGCTGATTGCGGGCCTCCATCAGTTTTGAATGTCCCACGCCGCTTCGGTCCTGAAGCTCGAGGTCGAAGCCGTTTGCAACCCCCAGCTCGATAACCGCAGGTGGAGAAAAGGCAAAGGCAAGACCGTCGCGGATCTGAGAAAACGCACGCATTGCCCTCGCTGCAACTGCCGGGGACTTCAGGTCGGCTGACTTCCGGAGGCTCCAGTCCTTAAGCTTTACAAATGCGAGCCCCATGTTCTGTCCGCGGCCTGCAAAGCTGAAGCCTGCAACGGTGATTATGGCGTCGACGGTCTTCTTTTCGTCCTCCATGAAATGCTTCTCTATCTGCCGTATCACCTTGATTGTCCGCTCCTGGGTGGCACCTGCAGGAAGTTGGATCTGACAGATTATGAAACCCTGGTCCTCATCCGGCAGAAAGGCCGTGGGCAGGCGGTGAAAGAAGAACAGCATGGTTGCAACGATGGCGCAGTATAAGATGATGTAACGCAAAGGTTTGCGCAGGGTATGTCCGACTATCGATTCGTACACCGTTCTTGCCCGGTCGAACATCGGATTGAACCAGCGGAAAATCCATTTAAACCAGCTTGACTCTCCAGGCAGATGGCCCTTTTCAACCGGCTTCAGGAGGGTGGCGCAGAGGGCCGGCGTCAATATCATCGCCACCATGACCGACAGGATCATGGCCGAGATGATGGTGATCGAGAACTGACGGTAAATGACTCCTGTAGAGCCGCCAAAGAAGGCCATCGGAAGGAATACCGCCGCAAGGACCGTGACAATGCCCCAGAGGGCCCCGGTAATCTGCCCCATCGATTTTATGGTCGCCTCCCTCGGAGGCAATCCCTCTTCGGTCATGATGCGCTCAACGTTCTCGACTACTACGATGGCGTCGTCGACCAGCAGGCCGATGACTATAACCAGGGCGAACATGGTCAGCGTGTTGATCGAAAACCCGGTGGCCGCCAGCACTCCCATCGTGCCCAAAAGGACCACGGGGACGGCTATGGTCGGGATGAGGGTCGCCCTGATATTTTGCAGAAAGAGGAACATGATGAGGAACACGAGCATGATGGCCTCGATCAGGGTGCGGACCACCTCTTCGATCGAAATCCTGATGAACGGAGTCGTGTCGTACGGATAGACCACCTTCATGTGGGGAGGGAAGTATTTTGAAAGCTCCTCCATCTTGGCCTTTACGCGGGTGCTTGTTTCGAGCGCATTTGCTCCTGCCGCCAGCCTAAGGGCCATGCCGCCCACCGGTTCACCCTTGTAGAAGGACTGGAGGTCATAGTTTTCGGTGCCGATTTTCGTGTCGGCCACATCCTTGAGCCTAACGGTAGAGCCGTCGCTGTTCGTTCGCAGGATTATGGAGTCAAACTGGTCAGTTGTCTGGAGCAAGGTGCGGGCTGTGACGGTAGCATTCAGCTGCTGCCCCTTAACGGCAGGAGTCCCACCGAACTGGCCTGCCGAAACCTGCACGTTCTGGGACTGCAGGGCAGCGATGACATTGTCGGTCGTGAGGTGGTAATTGTTCAGCTTGGCCGGGTTCAGCCAGATTCTCATGGCGTTCTGAAAGCCGAAGAGCTGCAATTCTCCGACCCCTTCGACGCGACTGATGGGGTCCTGAATATTGGATACGAGATAATCGGTCAGGGCATTGCGGTCCATGGTGCCGTCTTCCGAGACAAGGCCGATGATTATCAGGAAGTTCCTGGTCGACTTCACCACCGATATGCCCTGTCTCTGCACGATCTGGGGCAGCAGAGGCGTGGCCAATTGCAGCTTGTTCTGGACCTGGACCTGGGCTATGTTCGGGTCGGTGCCGGCCCTGAAGGTCAGGTTTATCGCAACCGCACCGGATGAGTCGCTGGTGGATGACATGTAGATGAGATTGTCGATCCCGTTGAGCTTCTGCTCTATGACCTGGGTGACCGTATCCTGCACAGTCTGAGCCGAGGCCCCGGGATATATGGCGTTTATCGTGATCTGGGGCGGCGCTATCGGGGGATACTGCGAGACCGGCAAAGTCCTTATGGCCAGCAAGCCCGCCAGCATGACCATGATGGCGATCACCCAGGCGAATATGGGACGATCTATAAAGAATCTGGGCATGAAGGTCTCCTATTTCTTCGGGGCTGCAGGTTGCGCAGCTCCGGCCGGAGCGGGCGTGCTTTCAGCCTTGACGCCGAAGGGAACGGTCTTTACAACTGTTCCGGGTCGGGCCCTCTGGATACCTTCGAGGATGACACGGTCCCCTGATTTCAGGCCGTCGCTCACAAGCCAGTTGTCGCCGACTGTGCGGGCTACCTTGATGATCCTCGGCTCGACCTTCTCACCCTCTCCAACAAGCATCACCATGGCGTTGCCTGCCGGATTCCTAGTTACTCCGCGCTGGGGGACGAGTATCGCCCTGTCGTTGACGCCCTCTTCAACCACGGCCCGGACGAACATCCCCGGAAGCAATATATGGTCTGGGTTCGGAAATGTCGCTCTGATCGTGACCGAACCGGTGCCCTGGTCTACGGTCACTTCCGAAAATTTAAGGGTGCCCGGTTGAGAATAGGGGCTGCCGTCCTCCAGGATCAGCTTCACCTTTGCCTGGGATGAGCCGTCCTTCTTTAGCAGGCCGCTCGCAAGGCTCTGTTTCAGGCGCAGTAGTTCGGCGCTGGACTGGGTGACATCCACATACATGGTGCTTAGCTGTTGAATGACGGCCAATGCCGCAGCCTGATTGGCCGTAACCAGTGCTCCGTCGGTCACCGAAGACCTCCCGATCCGTCCCGAAATGGGGGCAGTGACTTTTGTATAGGCAAGATTGATACGGGCCGTTTCCAGGGCCGCCTTTGTAGCCTCGACATCGGCCTCAGCCTGCTTCAGCGCTGCGGTCGCATCGTCATTATCCTGCTTGCTTACGGCATTTATCTTGACAAGCTCCTGATATCGAGCTGCCTTTAGACGGACCGGGATGAGATTCGACTCGGCCCTCGAAAGGGCAGCCTTTGCGCTGTTGTAGGCTGCCTGATAGGAGGCCGGGTCGATCTGGTAGAGCACATCCCCGGCCTTGACATCGGTGCCCTCGGTAAAGAGCCTCTTCTGGACGATGCCGCTCACCTGGGGACGGACCTCGGCAATAAAGTGAGCCGAAGTGCGGCCCGACAGTTCGGTTGTAAGGGCCACCCTCTGAGGTTGCACTGCGATTATTCCCACTTCGGGTGTCATCGGAGCCTGGGCTTGATTGCCCTTTCCGCAGCCGGTCAAGGTGAGGTATCCGGCAAGGATGCCGATGAGCGTAAGCGTCCCGGCTTTTTTTATTCCGATTGTCAAAGACCCTGCCAACTTCATGTCATTTCCTCCCCATTACCTCAAGAAGATAAATTCTGAATTGTGAAAATCATTAATGAAAGCGCTGTAGACTATGCCGAAACCTGCTTCCTGAATCCATTCAACAGCCCGTCTATGAGGGTGTTGGCCAGCACGCTGCGTTCGGCCCACGGGAAATTCCTTCTGTAGTTGGTCATGACAATCAGCCCGTGGGCGGCCACGCTGAGGACCTGTGTCAATACCTCGGCGTCCATCTCGCGGAATTCCCCCGAATCGATGCAATTCTGCACGGTCTCCCTGAATGTCAGATAAGACTTTCGAGCCATGGATTCTCTTTGCATGAATTCTTCCTGATCCCCATATATATCTCGTCCAGTAAAAAAAAATACCTTGTATTGGTTCGGGTTATTGAAGCCGAATTCCAAAAAATAGAGCATGGCCTGGCGCAAGGCATCGAGAGGATCGATATCAAGATTTCTGATCCGGTTCAGGTTTGCAAAAAAATGCTCTGCTACATCCTCGCATACCGCCAAAAGCAGATCGTCCTTGCCCTTAAAATAAATATATATAGTCGTAGGAGAATATCCAATCTTTTGGGCGAGCTTCCTCATGGTGAATCTCTCGTATCCATCGGATATGAAAAGGTCACGCGCTGCATCCAGGATCTCCCGCCGGAATTCTTCAGTGTGCCTGGCCCTTTTTTCCTTGACTCCCACCTTGGATCTCCCCTTATCGTAGTTAAGAGTACTTAACAATGATAAGTTTAGGGACCGGGGGTTCTTTTGTCAAGAAAGGCAACGAAGACTACGGCTGAAGATGGGTAATAATAGCAGAGAAATTGCACTTCATAGTTTAGGCAATAGCATTGCCCGATGTTCAGCCGCGAATACAGCCGTTTGTTCGGCGACTCGCCGCTGCGGGACATTACGAATTTACGCCAGATTGCTGCTGTCGAGATTGCCTGATTCCTAGCCTCAATTTGCCTGATATTCGTTTCAAGCCTGGCCTGTCTCAATACAGAAACCCCTCGTTTGCTTGCCGCTTCTAGTCTGAGTTGTTGACATTGCATTTCATTTTGGGATTAAATATACTACATTTTAGTTGAGTAATGTTGCTAGTAATACACTTAATAAATGTAAGGAGGATAAGGCAGATCATGAAGAAGTATATTGTTTTACTGGCTTTGCTCGCTGTTGCCTTAATGCCGCTGTATGCATCCGCTGAAATCAAGGAAGGGAGTGTCGAACTGAATCCGTTTATCGGTGGCATCCTTCATGACGGAGGCGAAAACCTGAGAGTTGCGCCTGTATTCGGACTCAGGGTGGGGTATAACTTTACCAAGAATATCGGGATTGAAGGCGCTGTCGATTATTATCGTGCAAGGATACGGGACAAGAGCATATCGCCCGAAGACCTTCGTTTCGGAAATCCTAACAGTACAGTCAAGACCCTTCTTTATCATGTGGACGCAATTTATCACTTCATGCCTGATCAGAATTTCGTGCCGTTTATTGTGGGCGGTATCGGAGGGGCCAATTTCAATCCGAACGCTACCGGGAGCAAGAACAAGCTGATGGCCAATCTCGGAGTCGGCGCAAAGTATTGGCTTACCGATGCAACTGCGCTTAGGTTCGACGTACGCGATGTTGCATATTTTGGCAGCATCAAGCAGAACGTCGAAGCAACCCTTGGTCTTGTAATAGCCCTTGGCGGCAAGGGAAAGGCAGCACCGGCACCTGTGGCAGAGCCTGCGCCGGCCCC
>Ga0187786_10000249_pt1 | contig 17469 bp, 13 predicted proteins | sample 0815_BV2_10_20_M_FD_132449 | JGI IMG/M metagenome (GOLD analysis project Ga0187786, IMG submission 132449) | Tropical peat soil microbial communities from peatlands in Department of Meta, Colombia - 0815_BV2_10_20_MG | ecosystem: Environmental > Terrestrial > Soil > Wetlands > Peat | place...
CATGGTGAAGACGGGCTCGACGAGATAACGGTCTGCGACGGGACGCGAATTTCGCAATTCCGCGGGCCTGATGTCGAAACCTTTTATGTAACGCCCGAGAGCTTCGGCATCCGCCCTGCTCAACGGGATGAAATTCTCGGCGGCGGGAAAGATCTCAATGCCGCGATCACGATGGCGATTCTCAAGGGAGAAGCCGGCGCGAAACGAGACATGGTACTCATAAACGCGGCTGCCGCATTGGTAGTAGCGGGCACCGCCCCTGACTTCCAAATAGGAATCACGCAGGCGGTCGATGCGATTGATTCCGGCTTGGCGCTTGCCAAGCTTAAGCAGGTACGGCAACTTACATCTTCATTATAGATCATTCCGTATCTCCTCATACTCAGCATTCCTAACCCATATTATTCCTAGCCAGGCGTAGAATATCCGCTATCAAGCAAGCTGATTCGCCCTTGTGCAACCAGAGAAGACATAGGGATGAAGCGGACATTGTGTTGCGATAGTCAGTTTGCCCTGCCCGCTCATGCGGGCTGTGTAAACCCAGGCACCTCACTTTGAAGAGGACATCCCACACCAGCTCTGAAAAAGCTTATGAATAATGTGGCGTACAGGATGAAGTTGGACAATGCTCCTGTATAATGCAGGTATGCCTACAAGCAAAAAGCGAAGCCAGAAAGCGGTTTATTCCCTCCTGCTGATCCTTGTTATTGCGACCGTTGCGACCGTCTTCAGTTCGGTCGTTATGTACCGGAACGCCGTAGATGCGGCTGACAATGCGCTCAGGCTTCAGGCATTCGGTCTGGCAGCGACCCTCGAAGCCTCGCTGCGCCGCATGGATCTGGAGAAAGGGACGCTTTTCAGCGACATCATCACAGAAAGCGCCGGCGAGGGCATAGCATTTCTTGCGCTCTACGGGAAAAACGGGAACATCATAATGCACTCAAATGCGAACCTGATTGGCAGACCTTATGAAGACGAGCGTGTTGCCGAAGTCTTCAGCTCCGGCCAGCCCAAACATTATTATCTCATGCTCGGCACCGAAGAGAGGGTCTCAGTGCTCGATATGCCGGTGCATGTCGGCAATGCCATCTTTGTGCTCAGACTGGCCCTGCACCCCTATCCTGCAGAAAGCGGCATCCGAGAAGCCCGCATCCAGCTCGCTACGGCGGCGGGCGTCGTTGTGCTCCTCTGGGCAATCGGATTCATTCTCCTCCGCGCGCTCAGGCGGTCGGAAGAACTGCGGCGACGGATTGAAGAGCGGGAACGCCTGGTCGTGCTCGGAGAGATGGCGGCCGTACTGGCGCATGAGATTCGCAATCCGCTCGGCAGCATCAAGGGGTTTGCCCAGTACCTTCTTGAACAGCAGAGCTCTGCATCGCCCGACAATAGGCCGAAAAATATGCAGCAGCCTCTGTCTGTCATTGTGCAGGAAACACAGCGCCTCGAGCGGCTCACGAACGACCTGCTCATCTATGCATGTCCGGCTAATGCGCATAGTGCAGAATTTGACCTCTGCGCATTGATCGACAATGTTATTGCCTTGCTGCAGCCACATCCCGAAATATCGATCAGATGCGAATGTTCAGCGCCGCTGGCCGTCACTTCAGATGAAGACAAGGTTCGCCAGATCCTTGCCAACCTGCTCCAGAATGCGAGCGATGCAATCGAGGGCCCGGGCTCGATCGCGGTCTCCGCGTCGATGACGCGTGATACAATACTACTGAGCGTTGCAGACAGCGGGCCCGGTATGGATCCCTCGATGAAGGAGCGTGCATTCGAGCCGTTCTTTACGACAAAGGTTCGTGGAACCGGCCTTGGTCTGGCAATCGTCGGACGGCTCGTTGACGTGCTTGGCGGCGCCATCGATTTGGAGAGTCCTGCCGGCAAGGGAACGACCGTCATAATCAAACTGCCGCGCACGGCGAAGCAACCGGAGAAGTGATGGAGCGAGCTGCCTTTAAAATCCTTATCGTTGATGATGAGCGTTCATTCCTGCTGCTCATGTCGAGCATTCTTGCCGATGCGGGATACACTGTCGCGAGCGCTTCATCACCCGCCGATGCCTTGCGCAACGTCGAAATATTCCGACCGAATCTCGTCATCACTGATCTCAAGATGCCAGACATGGACGGCATCGGCTTTATGGACAGGGCACGCGAACTCGCCCCTAATGCCGATTTCGTCATTGTGACCGCCTTTGCCACTGTCGATACGGCAATCGCGGCGCTCAAGAAAGGCGCCCTCGAATACATCATCAAGCCGCTGAAGGATCCGGAAGAACTTCGCATCGTCGTCGCCAAAATTGCCGAACGCCAGTCCCTGATTGCCGAAAATAGCCAGCTCCGTTCCGACCTGTTCGGCTCGATTCCGCCGTCGGATGTCATCTTTGCGGGCATAGCGCCTGTTCTGCAGAATATAAAAGACGTAGCACCAACCGACGCGACAGTGATGATGTACGGAGAGACCGGAACCGGGAAAAGCCTTATTGCCAAGGTTCTGCACCACCTGAGCGGAAGACCGGGTCCTTTCGTCGAGATCAATTGCGCGGCCATTCCCGAACAGCTGCTCGAATCCGAACTCTTCGGCTTCGAAAAGGGGGCCTTTACCGGCGCGGCGCAGCAGAAGAAGGGGCGCTTCGAAATCGCCCATGACGGGACCATCTTCCTCGACGAGATAGCCGAAATGGGACTTGGACTTCAGGCAAAGCTGCTGAAAGTGTTGCAGGACAAGACCTTTGAACGTCTCGGCTCGCTCAGCTCACTCCGATCAAATGCCCGCATTATTGCAGCGACAAACCGCAATATCAGTGAACTGACCGCCGACAGGAAATTCCGTGAAGACCTCTTCTACCGCCTGAATGTTTTCCCAATAACCATTCCGCCTCTCCGTGAACGCCTCGGATCCATCCGGACAATCGCAGATTATCTTGTCGGAGCCGTTTCGGCGCGCCTCGGCAAGCCTTTGCGTCCGCTGCCGAAAGAAGCGGATGAGGCGCTCGTTCGGTACGACTGGCCGGGCAATATCCGCGAACTCGAAAACCTTATCGAGCGAAGCATCATAATCAGCCGTGGTCCGGAACTTACCATACCGCATCTTGCCGAACCGACCGGTGCTGTGACGGCTGAATACTGCGTGACCGGAGACATCAAGAGCGCGGAGCGTATTGCTATCATGAATGCGCTGCAACAGACCGGCGGCAACCGGCGCAAAGCAGCGGAGATCCTCGGCATATCACTCCGTTCACTGCAGTACAAAATCAAGGATTATGTGATTGAGTTGTGAGCTAGGCGGAAGTTGGTGGGTGTTGAAAACACCTTCAAGTCAACACTGTCAGGTTTTGAGCGGAGTACCAATTTTCGATTGTAACAGGCACCACCATTGCAGACATGGAGGCTCAGACGCAGCCAGTCATGTGAGAATAGTTTTTACAGCTTCAGCCCCTTTGCAGGCTGGCCTCGGAGAATTAACGTTTTGGGAAACCGACCCTTGCCGCATATCTTAAATAAACAAACTCCTTATACCAATCGCCATCAGGCGCATCTGGTTCAGACTCTCGCCAAAGCTTTAGCTGATGGAGATCGTCAGCGGTAATTTGGCGGTCGCGAAGTCTATCAAAGAGATGATCGCGCAGCGCAGGAGGAAGATCGCTCCATTGAATCTTCGGCACTTATGCTCCGAACGTCATTCGGGCGAGTTCTGCTTTTATCTTCTGTAGTTCTTCTGTATCTGTTGAGTTTTGCAGTTGCTCAGCCAATTTGAAAAACCTGAGCTTTTCATCTTCTTTTGATTGAAGCCCGGATTCGACAAGCTCTCTGAGCACCCTGTTTGCACTAACTTTTCTGCTTTTTGCCATTGCCTTTACCCGTCTTACTATTGGAGAGGGCAAGGTGATGCTTTGACGGATTGCTTTTTCAATGGTTGCCATAAGTCAATTTACACCAATTTGCACCACAATGCACCATTACCTCATAGAATTTTGACGGTGATTCTTGCAACATCCTAACTTACTTGTTGTTTTGTCGCTTTTCAAAGATAAGCCGCCCGCCGCCGCTATCTGACTTGGAAACCTCCAATCTGCCGCCTCCCTAAAACATATAGTCACCTTAAAGCGAAAGATTTTCATTGTCCTTATAGAGTTTCAGCTCGTAATATCGTCGTTGATGCCGATGCATTTCATTTGGCTCTATCCAAACCAACCCAGTTCAGCGACGGGTTCGCACCGTCTGCTGAATTGGGGCACAAGCTCATTTTTTTGTCTCTCGAAGAAAGTTCCATGTGCATGCACCCTCATGTATGCACGTGGAACTTTCCCAGCTATTTCCTCATCAAGCAATGTCGAAACGATCAAGGTTCATCACCTTGTTCCAGGCCGCCACGAAGTCCTGGACAAACTTCTTCTGCGCATCTGCACTTCCGTAGACCTCCGCGAGAGCACGCAGTTGGGAGTTTGAGCCGAAAATAAGATCAACGCGGGTTGCGGTCCATTTCAGTTCGCCCGTCTGACGGCTACGCCCCTCAAATATCTCTTCGTCTTTTGTGCTTGCCTTCCACTCTGTCCCCATATCGAGCAGGTTGACAAAGAAATCATTGGAGAGTGTTTCCTGATGCTTGGTGAAAACGCCATGCCGCGTTTTGTCGAAATTTGTGTTCAGCACACGCATGCCGCCTACGAGAACGGTCATCTCTGGTGCAGTAAGTGTCAGCAATTGTGCCTTGTCAACCAGCAATTCTTCGGCTGTCACAGCATAACGTGCCTGCTGATAGTTACGGAAGCCGTCGGCCTTTGGTTCAAGCACACTGAACGACTTCACGTCGGTTTGTGACAGCGACGCATCCGTTCGTCCCGGTGTAAAAGGAACGGTCAAATTGTGACCGGCTTTTTTTGCAGCCTGCTCGATCCCTGCGCATCCACCCAAAACAATCAAATCAGCGAGAGAAACCTTCTTTTTGCCTGACTGCGTTGCATTGAACGACTTTCGGATCCTCTCAAGGGTTCGTAGCACAGTCTTCAATTGCTCAGGCTGGTTGACTTCCCAATCCTTTTGCGGTGCGAGACGTATACGAGCCCCATTGGCGCCACCTCGTTTATCGGATCCTCGGAATGCAGATGCTGACGCCCAGGCCGTTGAGACCAGTTGCGAGATCGACAGTCGCGTAGCAAGGATTGTTTCCTTGAGATCTCTGATATCTTTCTGATTGATGAGTCTTTGATCAACTGCAGGCACCGGGTCTTGCCAGAGTAACTCTTCGGCAGGAACCTCCGGACCAAGATACCGTGCACGTGGCCCCATATCGCGGTGGGTCAGTTTAAACCACGCCCGGGCGAACGCATCTGTAAACTTCTCCGGGTTCTGCAGGTAGTTCCGGGCGATCGGCTCATATATCGGATCAAAACGCAACGAAAGATCGGCTGTAGTCATCATCGGCCGATGCTTCTTCGAAGGATCGTGTGCATCAATCACCATGTCTTCTTCGTCAACGTTCTTGGCCAGCCACTGATGCGCTCCTGCCGGGCTCTTGATCAGTTCCCACTCGTATTTAAACAGCGTCTTCAGATAGCCCATGTCCCATTTGGTTGGATTCGGCTTCCAGGCTCCCTCAATGCCGCTGCTGATTGTATCGCCGCCTTTTCCGCTCCCAAAGCGGCTCTTCCATCCTAGCCCCTGCTCTTCAATAGGCGCCCCTTCGGGTTCTGCCCCGACATATGATGCAGGACCGGCGCCATGACACTTGCCGAACGTATGCCCGCCAGCAACGAGGGCTACGGTCTCTTCATCGTTCATCGCCATACGTCTGAAAGTCTCGCGGACGTCCCTGCCCGAGGCAACAGGATCTGGATTGCCGTCGGGTCCTTCCGGATTTACATAAATCAGCCCCATCTGCACGGCGGCAAGGGGATTTTCGAGATTCCGGTCACCGCTATAACGATTATCGCCAAGCCACTTGTCTTCGCTGCCCCAATAGATATCCTCTTCCGGTTCCCAGATATCCTCGCGCCCGCCACCGAACCCGAACGTCTTGAATCCCATTGATTCAAGCGCGCAATTGCCGGCGAGAATCATAAGGTCGGCCCATGAGATTTTCCTGCCGTATTTCTGCTTGATGGGCCAAAGCAAACGACGCGCCTTATCAAGATTCACATTATCCGGCCAGCTGTTCAGGGGTGCAAGCCGCTGATTGCCAGAACCTCCACCCCCGCGGCCGTCGCCTACACGGTAGGTGCCTGCACTATGCCACGCCATTCGGATGAAGAGCCCCCCATAGTGGCCGTAATCGGCAGGCCACCAGTCCTGCGAATTTGTCATCAAAGCGTAGAGATCTTTCTTCACGGTAGCAAAGTCGAGCTTCTTGAACTCTTCCGCATACTTATAGTCCTTGTCCATCGGATTGGACTTGCAGGAATGCTGGTGCAGAATATGAAGGTTCAGTTGGTTCGGCCACCAGTCTCTATTTGATCCGCCTCCGGTTCGGTGCCCGCCTGTTTTGCCCGTTACGGGGCACTTGCTTCCTTCACTCATGATATCGGCTCCTTTCAGGTCATTAAGTGTGCTGACGAGACCGCCCAAGGCGGATAGATGTGCTAATTAGGAATCATTCCTAATCTCTGGCCAATAAAAATCACTTCTTGCTCTTTCTACATTTACTGCAGACTCCGTAACACTCGAGTCGAAAGCGAAACGGTTGAAAATTGCTTCTTTGCTCTATGTCCAAAGAGGAAAGAGGCAATTCATTCACATAATCCTCAATCCTGCCGCACTTCTCACAAATAAGGTTCAGGTGATTTGAAACATTGATGTCATAGCGGTTATCCATATCATAGAACTCAATCTCTCTTATGAGGTCCTCTTTCTTGAGCATGGCAAGAGTGTAATAGACAGTTGATACGCTGATACGGGGTGCGCGCTTCCTAGCCTTCAGCAAAATATCGGCGGCACGCGGGTGAGATGAGTCCTGAGCAAGAATTGAAATGATTTCCCGCCGCTGGAGAGTCAGTTTATATCCCTTTTCTCTCAGGCGGTCTAAAATGCCTTGTTCAATCTTCCTTGCCTTGTCTGTCAGCTTCATAATCGGAATCATTCCTGTTTAAATATAGCCCATTATTGCTGTTTCGTCAATTATGTCTATTAGCAATTGAAGCATTCCGTGTTGTATCAATTTATTTACGGTGAAGAGTTCCGGAAGCAGTTTCCGCCTATAAACATTTCGCTCTTCTTAAAGAAGACATCAGTATAGATCGATAAGTTATTCTCTCTTGGATCTGATCGAAGGGTTATCGATGTTATTGATATCAGGCACTGCTATATTAACTTTGGTAATTGTTGAGTCTTTCCTTTGCGCTATCGGAATGTCACGACACTCTATTTGTCAGTCAGTACAAAATAAACCCCATTTTGAAGAGTCATACCAAGGAAATTAGTTCCGTCAATCCGAACCGCCATAAAGTCACCTGCATAAGTCGCCACCCCTAGCTCAATCTGAAAAGGAATTGAATAAGCTTTTTCTGAATAGAATTCTTTCGCAGATCGGCCCAGATTCTGATAAATGTTGAAGTTATTTAATTCATCCTCGCCAGCGAGTAATCTCTGAATATCGAGGACTCACGAGCCTGCCTCAGCATGACACCAATCTTGAACTGCTCATATCCAGTTTCATATTGATTGGCAAACGCCTTGTCTTTCTGTTTGCGATCATGCACATATTTCTTAAGGTCGCTCATTTCCGTGTCCTCCGCTGCAAATAATCTCGTCTGCATTTCTCCGCCAAATCAATCTCTTGTCGAGGAGTATTCTGTGTCTTTTTGACCAGTCCATGGGTCGTCAGCACAACAACAGAATTGCCTTCAAAGAAGCAAAATACTCGATAAATATTCGATCCATACTGTGTGCGGCATTCCCATATCCCCTCGCTGCCAGTGAGCTTTCCAAAATAGACTGCCGGCAATGTCTCTAGGCTTCAAGGAGGCTCAGAACCCAAGTAATAACTGTTCTGCCCATGTATTTGTTAAGTTAGCATATGTGTTAGCATCGGTTAGTGCGGGCCTGCTCATTGCAGTGCGTTCCTCCTTGTTGAACAATATCAGACCTTGGTACTGGACAAGCGGATAGCGAGGAGCATGTCATATGGCCATTGAATCGCTTAATGCGGAGGAACCCGGTCGATTTCCTGAAACATTTACCGATGGGTTATCAAGGATTGCAACTGCGGTTACTTTCGTATTTTCGGGTATTAAAGCACGGACTCTTCTTTACCATTTGAAATGATCAGATTTTCTGCAAAAGGTGGGATGCGCTATGCCTGATGACCGCACTCCCTGCAATACTTTCCTAAAACGTGCATCAGCCTTTTGCAATTACTGCACGGTTTGAACTGAACAAACCCGCAGAAGGGGCATGCGTTCGCGCCTGCGGGCAGTCGTTTCCCGCACTGCTGGCATTCTCCTTTTGATATTCTGCGTTCGATCAGTTTGTCATGAGAGAAGAGTTTTTTCTGAAAGATGTAAATCAGGAAAAGAGCGGCGATGATTGCGACAGCAATGACAAGGTAGTGCCAAATTGCAATAAGGTTGAGGGATACAAGGAGATCCATAAGCTGTTTGAGCAGTTTTTTCGGAATGATGTCGTATACAGCTTCAATAATCTTGCAGAGAATGGGAATGAATGTGACCCCGAGAAGATGAGACGACACAAGGGTCTGCAACCCCCGGTTCTTCCTTATACTCGCGCTGTTCCATACGAAAAAAACTATAAAGAGCGGAATCAAGAATATCATCTGCATTCCCAATTTCTTCACCGGGTACCAGAAGTTCGATGTCTGCAAATCAGACAGTAATTGTTGCCTGTCCTGTTCGCGAAGGCCCTGCAGTTTCGCCCACAGAAGCTTGATTTTCGTATCGCCGTTGATAGCTTCTTCCAGCGTTGCCAGCCTGGATTTTAATGTATCAAGCGCAGCGGTTTTCTTCCGGTAATCTTCCCTTATCGCATCCACTTTTGTTTTGCTTTCCTGCTTTTTTGCAATGGTTTCGAGCAGAGAAGTATCGTAAGCGCCCTTCAGATTGTCGATTTCCCTCTGGAGCTTCTTTGCCTCAAGCTCGTCTTTGCTTCGCTCTTCGAAGATACCGACAAGTTCCTTGTCATTCTTGATTTGCTCGATCAGACCGATATATGGCTCGCAGACGGGATGCTGTTTATTCTTCCTTTCGTCTGCCGGGTAATAGCTTCTGCTCGACTGAATGATGATTTGAGAGGCGTTTTCAATCCGGTTCGTAGGATTCCATCGGTGATTGACGACTATCTCTCGGCAGGTATACGGGATGAAGGTGTCGGGAGAAGGAAGCTGTCTGGTATGCGCGTCGAGTCCATTGAAAATGGACACCAGAATGAAGATGTCGAGGAAAAAGATGATGACAAGCGCCGCTTTGCTTAACGGCTGATCATCGAGGCTTGTGAGGTTGGTCTTCATCCTGCCGATCTTATCCCTGAATCGAACCCCCACGCTTAAGTCTCCTCCCTTTGACTATGATTGAGATTAAACCTGACTATATTATTTTCGGCATGTCCGGTCCGGACTTGATGGGCTGCTATCACATAAAAAGCCTCTTATGGCAAGGCCGGGAGTCCGTCAAGGCTCGAGGATGCATCGGAGTCAAGCATCTCTCTGTCATATGCAGCGTAAAGCGAGAGCATCTGCGGGTCGGCTTGTTCCAAATGGTCGATGACGGCCCGCATTGCCGAGCAATCCGTCACGCTGAAGACCCTTTCCTTATACTGCCTGCCGGTCTTGATTCCTTTTGCATACCATGTGAAGAATTTGCGAAAGAGCACGGCCCCGCTGCGTTCTCCGTACTGTTCGCAACAGAGGGAAAGATGCTCCCGCATCGCCGTGCATGTCTCCGTGAGGCTCCTGCGATCACTGAATACACCCGATGCCAGATACCCGGTCACATCGCGAAAGATCCAGGGATTGCCGAGGGCGCCGCGCGCAATCATCACCCCGTCACAGCCGGTTTCAACGAAAGTTCGTTCCACAAGGCGCGGAGAAAAGGCATCGCCGCTTGCTATGACCGGAATCCTGACCACCCGTTTCACATCAGCTATGACCTTGCGGCTCACCCGTCCACCGTAGCGCTGCATACGGGTGCGTCCATGCACGCAAATTGCAGCCGCCCCGCCCGACTCGGCCGCGCGTGCGACATCTACCGCCACAAGCTCATTCTCATCCCATCCGCTCCTGATCTTGATCGTCACCGGCAGATGCGTTGCCTGAACGACGGCCTTCAGAAGCATCTCGATGCGAATCGGGTCTTCACGCAACATTCCGGCTCCTTCGCCGCGGCTCGTCACTTTCGGCACCGGGCAGGCGGCGTTAATATCGATAATCGAAAACGGCATCGTATGGATGACATCCAGCGCACGCACCAGAAGTTCGGGATCGTTTCCGAGCAGTTGGACGCCGAGCGGCCTGTCATCTCCGGATGTCTGCAGCATGCTTAATGTCTGGCGGCTCCCGTAGACTAATGAACGGGCGCTGATCATTTCGGTGAACGCCAGCCCGCATCCGTATATGCGATGAAGCGTGCGAAAGGACAGATCGCTGATTCCGGCCAGAGGCGCGAGAATCAACGGCATGGCCAGCTCCAGCGAACCGATCGCGAGGCGGCCCGGCAGATCCTTTCGTCCGTGCATCACGCCTTTCATAAGGGCTCCTTGTGATATATAATTTAAACAGAAGGCTGGGAGTTGAGACCCGGCTCGGTTGTATTCAAACACTGTGCGCTGCACGGTGATCTTTTCTTTACACTACCTGCAGAGGAGGAAGCATGGCAACAAAGAAGACAGCAGCACCGGCCAAGGCCGCAAAGGCGGCCCCGAAAAAGGCGGCAGCAAAGAAATGCGGAACGAAGAAGTGTGCGCCGAAGCCCGCGGCCAAAACGGCGGCGAAGAAGCGCGGCTCGGCGGTTGGCAGCAAGTATTCCTGCTCGACATGCGGTCTGGTCGTTGCGGTTGATACGGCATGCGGATGTCTCGAAATGCACGAACTCACCTGCTGCGGCACACCGATGAAGGCCAAGAAGTAAGCCGGAGGAGCGGATGTGACGGCGGCCCGCCATAGAACAGGCCGCCGTTTTTTATTGCCTGATAAAACCGGAGATATGCCGTGCTGGATGTACGGTCCCATGCGAGGGGCCTAGGGTTGCCGCGTCGGTCTTTGAATAATGCAGGCTACGTCAGAGCCGCGAGATCAATGCAGCCAAAGCTGCATATGCGTTTTCAGACTCGGCGATGTCGGATTTCAGTAGCCGGAGCCCTTCCGGGACATACTTGAGGAAATAGCGTTTCCCTTTCACCTTCGCCAGAAATCCGTAAGCGCCCAATGCCTGCATGTGTCGCTGCAGACGGCATGCGATGAGTACCGAATCGAACGCTTGAAGGTTAAACGAGCGCGCCGCTTTCCGCATGCCTTCGCGGTAGTAATCGAGCAGGCGATGCCTGGATGCTTCAGATAATCGATAATAGGGATCCCAAAGCAGAGAGGCGATGTCATACGCCGGGGTCAAGAGACGCGCCCCCTGGTAGTCGATGAGACAGACTTCAAATCCGTTTTTCAGCATGATGTTGTGAGACTGGCAGTCGCGATGGATTATGGTGCGGGGTGCCGCATCAACACGGGCGGCCAGTTTTGCAAGATCATCCGCAAGCAGCGGAGATTCGTAGTCACCGATTCCGCAAGCACCGTCGACAAATCTCTCGAGAAAATACTGCGTCTCCCAAAGAAGGTACTTGCGATCAAAAATCCGGCTTGCAAGCCGCGAGCATTCCTCGACTCGTTCGGATGCCGTCGTATGAAGACGGATAAGCTGATCAAGGACGCGGCGGTAGGTCTCTTCCGCGACATCGGCAGAACGCCGGCATTTCAGCCAGCTATAGAGCGACAGATCACCGAGGTCTTCAAGGATCGCTTCAGCACGGTCTTGCCGCACATCGAGCAGCGCCGGCACACGGACACCGCACGACGCAAAGAAACGGCTGTATTCGATCTGCCGCACGAAATCCTCGTCGCGAACCGGACATCGCAGCATAACGGCGCCACCAGCCCGGTAATACCTTCGTTCTGAGCCGCCGGCGCCGATTTCCTTGAAACCTTCGTCTGAAAGCCCGAAGATCTCATGCTCCGCAAATGAGAGGACTCCTCCGGGATGCACAAGGGCATTTTCGAGCCCTTCGTCTCCGACAGTACATCCCTGCAGAACGACAACGTTTCTGACCGCTCCGGCCCCAAGCGATGTCCCCTGTTCGGCAATCACATAGCCGTCGTATCGGGCAGAGACGCATCCCGCTTCGGCAGATGCAAGAAAAACTGTTTCGCCTTCGCGGCGAAGCATGGCGAAAAGCGTCTGAACGTAAGAAGCCGGAGTTCCGATATCGCTCCAGTTTGCTCCGGCAAAATCCACGCTGCCGATGCGCCGCCCTGATTCCCGCGCCGACTTCCAGGCATCGGTGACATGCGACGCACCGTCAGGAAGAAAGTTCAGAAACCCCGGTTCGTACACCGCTATGCCGGCAAACGCACGCAGTCGTTCATCTTCATCCAATGCCGCGTTTGTGCCGAGCCCGGCAAACTGTCCGTCAGGACCGATGCGGACGGTATTGAAGCGCGGAAAATCGTGAAGCGCAAGCGTTGCCAGATTGTCCTGTCTGAAATGTTCATCAATCAGATGCTGCAGATCGATGTCGGATATGATGTCCGAGTTATGGACAAGAAAGGTTCCGCCATGCAGCAGCCGTGCGGCGTTTTTCAGGGCACCGCCCGTGCCGAGAATTGCCGTCTCATGAAACAATGTAGTTTGTCCTGCATAAGGAACCCCCGCAAGCCATTTCCCGATATCGGCCGCGCGATAATGCACATTCAAAGCCAGCGCCTGCGGCCGCACTTCGGATATGCGATCGAATACATGTTCGATGATCGGTTTGCCGAATATCGGAAGCAACGGTTTCGGGATATGGTCGGTAATCGGACGCAGCCGTTCGCCAAACCCTGCTGCCAGGATGAAGGCTGCCGACAGTCGCTTCATATGGGATTTTTGAGGAGTCGAAGGGTCCGCATCAAGATGCCGCGTCAATCTTCATACATCAGGAAATGCCGCCGCACATCCCGCTTAAACATCGTTGCCTGCTCGGCTGACCACTTGCAAATTTCCCTGAAAGACGTTCCAGCGCCGAGCGCGCGGCGCACATAGTCGCTGCCGACAAGGATGTCGATAGGTCTCTTCTTCGATTCATATTCATATGGAGGTCTCTTCCAAACAAACTGCTTCGGCCATGTGTCGTGAACGACCTTGAGAATGGCAAGCGCAATATTCCAAGGTGAAAACCGTTCGCGATCCGTCACATGTATCTGAGCGCCACCGCAAAGCTTGCCCGCATGCTTCTGAAATGTCGTCTCGAACTGCAGCGGGCGGAAAACTACGCCGGGCAGGCGCATCTTGCGAAGCTGCTGCACAAGCATGTCGGCATTGATATAAGGTGCTCCGAATGTCTCAAACGGCCTCGTTGTGCCACGCCCCTCGCTCAGCATCGTTCCCTCAAGCAGGCACATCCCGGGATAGACAGTGGCGGTATCGAGCGTCGGCATGTTCGGAGACGGCAGCACCCACGGCAGCCCGGTCTCGTCAAACCACATGCCGCGCCGCCAGCCTTCCATGCGGATGACATGATACCGGAGCTGCGGGAAGAAGAGTTCGCGAAGGTAGAAGCCGATTTCCCCGATGGTCATTCCATGGCGCACCGGCAGCGGGCGCAGACCGACAAAGGACGCATACGCAGGCTGGAGCACCGGGCCTTCGACGGCGATTCCGTTGATCGGATTCGGGCGGTCAAGCACCATGAGGGCCTTCCCCAATTCTGAACATGCCTCCATACAGAGATCGAGCGTCCAGATGAACGTGTAGTAGCGGGCGCCTACATCCTGAAGATCAACGACAAGCACGTCGATATCCTTCAGCATCTCGGGCATCGGCTTGCGCACCTCACCATAAAGACTGTAGACCGGAAGATTCAGGCGTCGGTCGCGATATCCGCGCCACTCGATCATGTTGTCCTGCGTCTGGCCGAGAATACCATGTTGCGGGCCGAAAAGCGTCGTCAGGCGACAACAGTGCGCGTCCCTGAAACGGTTAATGGCATGAGTGAGAGAAGAATCAACCGAAGCCGGATGAACGACCAGCCCGACACGTGCACCGCGCAAAGAACGGGGCCACCGCTTTGCAAAGAGGTTGAGGCCGGTTTGAACCGTCATTACTGTCCGCGCCTCTCTTTCATCTCAAAACAACACCTCCTGTCCCTTCTTTTCCGGCACCGCGAACTTCTCAAAAATGCGAATGCGGCCATACTCTCCGTCATATCCGGGTGCGATGTTTACCTTTCCCTTGCGCATAAGCTCGATTGCGTCGACGATTCTGCCTTCGGGCACTGCCTTTCGTATAGCAGCAATAGGCAGATCCATGAGGACCGCCAACTCATTGCCGCACGCCTCCAGGAGCGAGAAATACGCCGCCTGCACCTTCTTCGTTGCAACACCTGCGCCGAGCGCCTCGGAGATCAGTTCCTGCAGCGGGATCAGAGAAACAAACGGCCAGGGCGTCGCAGGCTTCACTGACTCATCGCGGTCAGCCAGTTTGTCGACGCGATGAAGGACGCCTATTGTCAGGGGTTTGCCGCATATCGGGCAGAGGTAGTTATGACGGATGGTTTCCTTCGGCTGCAGGGCCACGCCGCAGTTTCGATGACCGTCGATATGATATTTCCCTTCTTCAGGAAAGAACTCAATTGTCCCGACATACCCCTCTCTTGTGCGTATTGCCTTCGCGATGGCGCTGTATGATACGTCAGTATCAAAAATGGTCGCCTCACGGCCTATCTTGGATACAGAGTGGCAGTCAGAGTTCGAGATGAGGGTTAGACGATCCAGCGCCGATATGCGACGGTTCATTGCTGGATCTGATGAAAGCCCCGTTTCAATCGCGGCAATGTGCGGGGTAAGCTCGTCAAAGCACTCTTCCAGCGAATCGAAACCCGACTCCGCTCCGAAGACCGAAAAATGCGGGGTCCATGCATGTGCTGGGATCACGAGGGCATCGGGCGCCGTGGATAGCACGATGCGCAACAGCTCTTTGGCATCGAGGCCGAGAATAGGCCGCCCGTCAGCCGAGAGATTGCCTATTTTCGCCAGTTCAATATTGATGAGGTACGCATCGTCAAGTCCCGACGCCAGAACAATAAGATGCACTTTCCGCGTTTTGCCGGCTTTGCGATAAATGCAGCTGATTTCGGCGGTGGGCATAAAGAAAACGTCTGCATGGCATGATGCAGGAACAGTTTCGCTCCGGAACTGTTTTTTGAGCCGATACAAGCCGTTGCCGGCTGGATCGAGCTTCTCGCTCAGCTCTCTGTGCCAGAGCGGATGGGTAAAATCCCCCGTGCCGAGGACCCGGATCCCCTTCAGCTGAGCCCAGCGCCAGAGGCTCTCCGGCGACATGTCCTTGCTCGTGGCGCGCGAAAAGCGGGAATGTATATGCAGATCTGCTATGAAGCGCATCGGCAAATTATACCACGGCGGCGCTTTCGAGCCCATGCTGCCTCAGTCCCTTTGCGACACGAATGATTACTTGTTTCCCCCCTCTTTTTCGGGTTCGCGCATATCAATGAAGGGGACACCGGCGCCGGTCAGCTTCGGCAGCTTGCCGTCCCATTTTTCGATTGCCTTAATCGATGCCTCAATCCTGCGCAACTGGACCAGCTGCGGCGTGACATTTTCTTTCTGCATGCGGAGCGATTCAGCCTCCGCCTTGGCCTGGGCAATCTTCTGTTCCGCCTCAATCTTTATCCGTTCAAGGTCGCGCTGGGCCTTGAGCGCCTTTTGCTGCGCCACCTGTTTCTCTTCTATGGCGTGGGTAAATTCCTTTGAAAACGCGAAGTTGACGATCGAAAAGTCGTCGACCATGATGTTGTAGGAGACAAGCCGAGCCTTGAGAAGCGCCATGATTTCTGTGCGCACCTTTTCGCGCTGCGTTATCAGCTCTTCCGCGGTGTATTTTGCGGTTACCGCTTTCACGACCTCCTGGATGGTCGGATCGATGACCCTTGTTTTGTAATCACTGCCGAGGTTTTGGAACAGCCAGCCTGCCTTCTCGGGAGAGATATGAAAATTCAGTGCGATGACGGATCGCGTGTCCTGCAGATCCTTGGATACAGATTCCGCATCAGTCTGCGCCTTTTGTACGCGCACATCGATCTTTTCGATGCTCTGCATTATCGGTATGCGGAAGTGAAGGCCCTCTCCGAGAACGACATCCTGAACCGCACCGAAATTCAGCACCACACCGCGCTGTCCTGCCCCGATAATGACAAACGGCGAAAAAAACATAACGGCGATGAACGCCGCGAAAAGCCAAGCCAGCAGTCGTAGTTTCCCTCTGCCCTGTCTGACTGATTCAATCACTTCAGCTACCTTGCCCGGCCCGCCTTCTTTCTGATTGTCTTCCATTGCGCCTCCTTTTTCGCCTCTATGCGGCATGCTTTTCTTAATAGATATTCGGGTTCGGATACGACCGAAGCGCAACAACCGGCTTCGGCTGTTTTATCTATCGGCAGTTAATTGCTATAGTTAAACAGACAGCATCAGCGGAGGTTCAGTATGTCAGACCGTCCGACCGAGACAGAAGCCGACGTCGATCGTTATCTGCAGGAGGGCAATACAGAAGCCGCGGTAAAGGCTTTGTATGCGCTTGTTATCGAACATGTGCGGGGAGGCGCCTTTTCGAAGGCGGAAGCGTTGCGCGACCGGCTGTATGCGGTCGATGCTATGGCGCTTACCGAAATAATCAAGGCGGGAGAGGCTATCGAAGAAGCCAAGAGAGCCGGCATGTCGCGCGACCTCCTCGTTGCATGGAAAGATCTGTACCGGACCCTCTCATCCGAAGAAGCGAACGCGCTGTATTACGCCCAGAAGAGCGAAACATTTGAGCCGGGGCAGCGCATCTTTCGGCAGGGGGAAACGCATTCACGCATGTATTTCATCGAAGAAGGACAGGGCAGCCTCTCGTTCCGTCGGGAAAATCGCGACATTCTTTTATGCACAATAGTGCCCGGCGACGTCGTCAATGCGGACGCCTTCTTTTCGAATACAATCTGCACGTTCAGCTTCTCCGCAGTCTCAGCGCTCAAAGCGCATGCTCTCGATCAGGATGTCCTGACGGCTTGGGAGAAGTCTTTCCCCGCACTCGAAGGGAAGCTTCTCGGTTATTGCTCCACGAAGCGCAAAAAGGCGGAGTCTCCCGAGACGGCAAACCGGCGCCAGGCAGCGCGGCGCAAACATGCAACCGCCGTGTATTTCCGCCTTATGAACGCTTCGGGAGAGGCTTTTGGCAATACATTCAATGGAAGCCTCATCGACATTTCAACGCATGGCCTTTCA
>Ga0187786_10000250_pt1 | contig 17347 bp, 10 predicted proteins | sample 0815_BV2_10_20_M_FD_132449 | JGI IMG/M metagenome (GOLD analysis project Ga0187786, IMG submission 132449) | Tropical peat soil microbial communities from peatlands in Department of Meta, Colombia - 0815_BV2_10_20_MG | ecosystem: Environmental > Terrestrial > Soil > Wetlands > Peat | place...
ACGCTGCCTGCTGCCGGTAAACCGGAAACGATTTTCGCCCCGCAGTGTCGGCAAAAAGTTTCGCCTTCCTGCACTTCCTTGCCGCACTGTCTGCAGTAAGCCATATTCGCACGCACCTCCATGCCTGCAGTTGATCCATGTCACTTTATAAAAAAAACAGCATGATGTCAATCAGATAAACAAAATCGGAATAAAAAAAGGCGGATCAGACATGCTCCGGCAATGTTGATGGGTGCCGATTTCTTTCAGTGTTCAATCGTGTCGCAGGCAGGTCAGCAGGCAGGCTGGGCGCCGGGTGCGCGGGACGGTTCCAGGAATTGTTATGCCGTGACTCGAGGGCCCGTGCCCTTGCCGACGCCCTTTGTTGTGAAAAACGGCTCGAATACGAAATCGAGCTGAACGGGAAAATCGTATATGACGAGCACGGCGGGTTCCGGCAAGCCTATTGCATCCGACGGGTTTGACGAGATACACATCGGCGCCCAGAGACATGGCAAGACGCACATCCTGATACTCTATGTAGGACGAGGAGTAAAATATGAACGGGATCGACTGCAGGACGGGATCCTGCTTGATTTCGCGCAGGAACTGGAACCCGTCCATGACAGGCATGAGCGCATCCTATATTCCCAGGTTGGGAATGGTCCGCTTCGCCGCCTTCAATCCATCGAAGCTGTCTTCCGCCTCAACAGCTTCATGGCCGTTTTCATTACCATAAGCCGGATCAATTTCCGGTCGTCTCGATTGTCGTCGACTACGAGGATCTTTATTCAAGATTCACTGTGCTCTTTAATGATCCTGTGAATCTGGTCCATGATCGTCAGGGGATCGATGGGTTTTTCTATGTAACCGGAGCACCCCGCAGCCAGAATGCGCTCCCGGTCACCGGCCATGGCGAAGGAGGTAATGGCGATGATCGGAATATCGCCGTCCGCCTTCGAGCTGCGGATTCGTCTCGTCGTTTCGATGCCGTCGATTCCGGGCAGATTGATGTCCATGAGAATGAATGGCGGGAGCTCCCGTATTGCCAGTTCCACCCCCTGTTCACCGGTCGCGGCGTGGATGGCTTCATACCCCGCCCGGTGGAGGGCATAGATGATAATTTTTGCGTTATCCGGATTGTCCTCTATGACCAGAACTTTTTTCATGTGCCCCTCACCGAACGTCAGCAGGTACGATCAGCGAGAACGTACTGCCCTTTCCCCGGACGCTGCGTACGAGGATATCACCGAGCAGCACTTCCCGCGCAAGTTTCTGCGTCAAGTACAATCCCAGACCCGTGCCGGGAACAATGACCCGCATAGGCGGGTTGAATCGTGTAAAGGGCGAGAACAATTTTTTCTGTTCCGGATCTGTCATCCCGACACCCGTATCAACCACGTCAATCCGGACCTTGTCGTCGGCCTGGCTGACAGTCACATCGATCGAGCCTGTTTCGGTATATTTCACCGCGTTGCTCAACAGGTTGAGCAGGCACTGGAGGAGCCTCCTGCGGTCGGCGTGCATCTGCACGCGCCCGGCGTGGATGTTGACGAGGAGCCCTTTTTTCTTCGTGTCGACCTCGACTGCCTGCGCTGCTTCCAGGACGACATCGTAGATATCGAAATCCTCCGAGGCAGATTCCATTTTGCCTGCCTCGATCTTCGATACGTCGATCACGTCGTTGATAATCGACAGCAGGTGCTTTCCAGCGCGCAGGATCGCATCGAGATTTTCCTTCTGCTCCCGCGAGACCGGTCCGCTCCACTCGTTCAGCATGATGCTTGAAAATCCTATAACGGAATTGAGCGGCGTTCTGAGCTCATGACTCATGGACGTGATGAAAAGGGACTTCAGGCGGTCGAGGCCTTTCAATTTTTCGTTGGCGGCTTCCAACTCGGCTGTTTTTTCGTTCAGGTCCTCTACGAGGTTCATGAGCGCCGCCTGACTGTCGCGCAACTCGTCGCTCTTATGCTGGAGATCAGCCGTTCGCTGGTCAACTCTTTTTTCCAGATCCGCATACAGTCTCTGTGCTTCTTCTTCCGCTCTCTTTCGCTTCGTGACATCTGTAATAATCCCCTCGATGGCGACGATGCGGCCGTTGTCACGTATAAGAATGTTTCGCTGGTTCATCCAGCGAACGGCTCCATTTCTATGTATGATCTGATACTCGTAGGTCGGCAGCATATCACCCTGCAGCAGCCTCGTCCACTGTTCTTCGAAATACGTGTGCCAATCCGGGTGGATGAGACGGCGGATAAGCACCGGCGATTCGTAGAAATCCTCAGGCTGGTAACCGAACATCTCGGTGACCGCAGGGCTGATATATTCATATTTGCCATCCGGCAATGACATGCGATAGATAACATCCTGTGCGTTTTCGGCCAGACGCCGGAAACGCTCTTCGCTCTTGCGAAGATCCCGATATGCGAGCAGGCCCGTGAGACCGTCCTCCAAACGCCTCCCGATTTCAACGAACAGCCGCTCATCTTCCGCTGTCCAGATACGGGCATGTGAACACTGATGAATACCGAACTGCCAGGGTTTGCCTGTTCTGGGACGCACTGCTATCGTCATAAAACTTTTTATGCTAAATCGCTCCGACACGGCTCTCGGAAGCTCATAAGGATTCCCCGGTCCGACTTTCATCGGCTTATGCAAATTCAGCAATATGCGCAGCCCGCTCGCCACTTCGGAGTCCATGGGAATCTGCAGCCCCATTTTAAAAACGCCGGGATATTCGGGTTTCGTGCGCTCCATAGGGCTTGTCCACGATTCTGCATCCGGATCGCAGGGATACATCAAAAACGCCCGATCACACTCAAATATCTCAAGCACCGCATCCAGAACGTCGCTCATCATGCGGTCCGTGTCTGTCGTCCCCTGGACAGCCCTGTTGACCCTGTTCATTTTTTCGAAAAACTGTACATTGGCGAGCCGTTCCTGTTCTATGCGCCTCGCCTCGGTAATGTCGGTCACCGTTGCGATAGCGCCTGCATAAGACCCATCATGCATACTAATGGGGCTGGTATTTATTTTTACAATGATCCTTTTCCCGTCTTTTCTGATTAGCTCAAAATCGAACTGTTCCTTGATGCCCCGTTTTCGTCTCTTGCTGTGCTGTTCTGCACGCTCCATCCCTTTATTATCGACGAAAGAAGAAACTGTCTTTCCGATCATTTCTTGAACATGGTATCCAAGCAGTTCTGCCAGGCGCGGATTCACAAATGTCGTGACTTCATTCGAATCAACGACCCAGATGCCCTCCTGCATCGTATCGAGCAGAAGCCGGTAATTTTGTTCGCTCTTCCGCAGTTCTTCGGCTGCGCGCTTTCGTTCCGTGATGTCGACGAATGAAACAATGATGCGCGTGATTTCGCCGGTCCCGTCGAATTCCGGCTCGGCGTTCACCATAGACCAGGTCGTGAGGTCCTGAGCCTCGCTGTTCATTCCCACGACATAGCCGGCAAGCGGCCGCCTGCTGGACAGGACGATACTTACGGGATATTCACTAAGCGGCATGTCTGAACCATCTTCGCGTACAAAATGCCATCCTGAATCACTCAGGGCCATGCTCCGGTTATGATTCTCCGTCAACCCAAGCGCTTTCTGTGCCGCGGGATTTGTGGTCACAATATTTCCTTGGCCATCGTGCAGCACAATGGCAGTCGGCACTTTCATGATGAGCGAGCGGTATCTCTCTTCGCTGGTCCGAAGTTCCGCTGTGCGCTCGCTGATCTTGGTTCGAAGTGTCCTCGTCCATGCCAGGAATGCCAAAATTGCCAGTGCGATTACTCCCGCTGTCGAAAGCAGTATAATAATGATTACCCGGCTCGTGAAAAAAACTTTTTCGCCTACGATTATCCAGCGCCGGTAGATCAAACGACGCTCTTCTGGAGTGAGGGAGGTAAGCCCCTTGTCCAGGATCGCCCGCAGTTCAGGCCAGTCGTTCCGGACGGCAAAACGCAGCTGGTACACCAGGCCCGCCTCGCCCGCGATGCGGAGGTTCATGATCCCTTCTTTTTCGATGTAATAGGAGGCGCGCGATATTTCGACCACCATGGCATCCGCTTCGCCGAGCGAAACTTTCATCAACCCGTCCAACTCATTGGGAACAGGGCGCAGCGCAAGCGCGGGATATTCTGTTTTCAGGTATTCGTGCACTGCGCTTCCATGGGACGTTGCGACGATCCATCCTTTCATATCTTTGAGATTCTCACCGCCTCGCCGATCCTTGCGCACCACGATCATATTCGGCAAAGCGATATAGGGATCGGTGAACAGGAGATATTCCAGCCGCTCCGGAGTTTGCTGCGCCGCGAAGATCATGTCGATCCGCCGCTCCCTCGCCGCCGTGATGACTTCGTTCCACGTCGCGTACGGGACCAACAGAAACCGGCATCCAAGCTTGCGTTCCATAAGCCTGATATAATCGATGGACAGCCCCTCGTACCCTGTGCCGGTTTGTAATACCTGCGGCGGAATGATCGTGATACCAATGCGGATCCGGCCGTCATGCTGCGCGAGCCACCGGCGTTCTTCGGCCATAAGGTATACCGTGCCGTCCGACGCCGCAGCCGGGCAAGCAAGGAATACATTACAGATTCCTGCCGACATCGTCAGTATTAAAAGAATCAGCGCATGGACGCACCCCGTATACTTCAGTCTACGCTGGCCGGAACCTGCGCTGAAACGACGTTTCAGCTGGAGACGCACACTGCTCATTGTTTTCCTGATCGTCGTTACTGCACCAGGCTCAACCGGGATTGGATATGCCGTCATCATTTGCATGCGTCGCGCTCTTTTATGTTCCATCTCCCTGATTTTCTTCTTCAGCTCGACTATGCGCACTTCCCTGCCGAAGAACACAAGACATCGCCGCAGTCGGGTCCCGTTCCACTACGTATCCGACCGTTCTCGCCTGTCCATTTCCTTGATCTTATCCTTCAATTCCCGCATCCTGAGTTCCCTGCCCACGAAGAGTTTGTTGATCCGCTCTATTTCCGCAACCTTTGCTTCGAGCTCCGTGGTCCGCTCCCTGACCCGGCTGTCGAGCTCCTCATTCATCCTGCGAAGCGACTCCTCGGCCTGCTTCTGCGCGGTGATGTCCTGCATCATGCCCAGCATGCGCAGGGGCCGTCCTGATGCATCCCTGGTCAGATTCGCCTCGCTGTGAATATATCGTATTTCTCCATCCGGGGGGATAATGCGGTATTCGAGATTGTATCGCATTCGTCCCTGCAGTGCATCGACATATGCCTGTTTCGCATGCTGCTGGTCATCCGGGTGAATCAGGTCCATCCAGCGGTTGTGCCACTGCTCAAGGCTCAGGACCGTTTCCTTCGGCGGCAACCCGAAAATACGGCAGGCTTCATCAGCCAGCGTAACCCTGCTGTTCATAAAGTCGCGGTCCCAGTACCCTATGTGAGCGATGCGCTGAGCCTCCTCGAGTTTAACAAGGCTGTCGCGGAGGTCTCGATACACCAGCAGTGCGCTCAGACCGTCTGCCAGCCTTCGGCCTATTTCCTGGAACAACCGCAACTCCTGCCGCGTCCAGGTGCGGGGATGAGAACATTGATGCATTCCGACAACCCACGGTTTTCCGGTTTTCGGATAGATTGCCATCACCACCATGGACTTGACTCCGAATTGTTCCTCAGACAGACGATTCACGGGCATGTCGGTTCCGATGCGGTAAACAAGCGGGCCGTCGGAATCCAGCACTTCACGCAGATTCCGCGCCATATCCGGCGGCATCGGTGTTTCGACGTTTAAAACATTGGCTCCGGGATACTCGGGCTTTGTTATTTCCATGGGGACATGAAACGTCGGCGAATCGGGATCGCAGGGATAGAACAGCCATGATCGGTCGCAATCGAAGATAGCCAGCATTGCCTCCATCGTTTCGCTCATCATCAGATCGAGGTTGGTCGATCCCTGTATTGCCCGGTTGACGATGTCCAGCTTTTCCATGAACCAGAGATGTGAACGCCGTTCCTCCTCGGCCTGCCGGCTTTCGGTGATATCGGTAAATGTCGTCATGGTGAGATACGGCGTTGTACTGCCTTCTCTGAATTTCGGTGTCGAGCTCGTAAGGATCCAGTGATAATTATCTATTTCCGGCACATACACACCGATCACGACTTTGCCCACGGATTTCCCGGTGTGCAGCGCCCTGTTTGACGGCATCTCCTCGTGGGAAAGCGATGACCCGTCCTCATGGATCAGCTTCCACCGTGGATCATGCGTTGTTTTTCCAAGAAGCTGGTCCCGGGTCAGCCCCAATATTCTGCACGCCGCTTCATTCGCATCCACGATCATGCTGTCCGCGTCCTGTACAACCACTCCCTGTGCCATCGTCTCGACCAGGAACCGGAACTCTTCTTCGCTCTCGCGCAGTGCCTCTTCCGCGTGCATGCGTTCCTCGATCTCAGCTTCGAGCCGGGTGTTGGCTGCTCGCAATTCTTCGGTGCGTTCCGCCACCCGCCGCTCGAGCTGATCGCGAACCTGCTGCATCTCATTCCTGTGCTTCCGATTCTCCAGTGAGAGCGCCAGGAAATTGGCAAGGTTTCCGATACATGGATCATAAGGATCGAATGCTCCGGTTTGATCAACCTGAAAAATAAAATAGCCGAAACGATGGTGCATTGTTTTCAGGGCAATAATTCGGCTGGTTGATGAACTTTCCGGAGGTGAGCCGGCTGAAGCTCCGCGGGAGTCCTCGTCCCGTTCTTCCGTGTTCTGAAGCGCGACTTTGCGCACACTGATCGCTTCGTCTTCGAACGGTCCTTCGTGCGTGTCGGTGTCTCCGAAACATACGCGGCAGGAGCGCACACCCGGCACCGTGGACAGGAGCGTCGCATAGAACTGTGCTGTGTTCTTCTGTGCAGGCAGGGCGAAGAACATGTTTTGCGCAGCCATGAGGCGGCCGATTACCCCGATGTCGACTCCGTTCATACCGGATGGCTGATTTTCCAAATTGCTTTCCCGCTCAGTCATACCATTCTCATTTCGTGTCTTCTCGGCTGCTCGCCATCCCGCGAGGAATCCCTGAGGTTATATGGAACGGTATTGCTGTCAACGCAGTCACAGCCTGGATGGCAGTAGAAAACGCCAGTTGCTCAAAACCAGGGACATTTGTTGCTCTCATGATGCGTACCGCTCAAATTCGGAAGAAACACGTGTCAGCATTTTCGCGGGGGAATAATACTGAAGTTGTGCATAAATTGCTGCACATAAATCAATACGTGCTCGGTGCGGATGATTAGAAAATAGACATGATGAAATGATAGGCGAAGAGTCTAATTCTGTCAAATAAAGGGAATGATGAAAAGAAGTGAATAGACAAGAAATCTGTGACCCGTGGAAGAATGGCGAAAGCGAAAAAACTACTATGATGAGGTCATTTTGGAAGATTTGGATAAAAAAAGCCGGAACGCTATAGCGTTCCGGCCCAAGAATCAATTATGTATACGGCTACACCCTGCCCTTCACGAGGTTGTCGACCACTGAAGGATCGGCAAGCGTCGATGTATCGCCGAGATCCTCTACCTGGTTGTGCGCGATCTTGCGCAGGATGCGGCGCATGATCTTGCCGCTTCTCGTTTTTGGCAGGCCCGGTGCGAACTGAAGCTTGTCCGGTGTTGCGATCGGGCCGATCACGGACCGCACATGGCCGGTCAGGATCTTCTTGAGTTCATCCGATGGCTGTTTCCCCTCCTTCAGGGTCACATACACATAGATGCCTTCACCCTTGATGTCATGAGGATACCCGACCACGGCTGCTTCCGCAACCGCTTCGTGGCTGACAAGCGCGGATTCGACTTCAGCCGTGCCCAGACGGTGGCCGGACACGTTGATAACATCGTCCACGCGGCCCATAAGCCAGTAATCGCCGTCCTCGTCCACGCGTGCGCCGTCTCCTGTGAAGTACTTGCCCGAGAAGCGGCTGAAGTAGACTTCCTTAATGCGTTTGTTCTCGGGATCGCCGTAGGTGCCGCGAAGCATCCCCGGCCAGGGTTTTTCGATAACGAGATAACCGCCCTCGTTCGCAGCAGCTGGCGAACCGTCTTCCTTGACGACCTTCGGCGCCACGCCCGGGAACGGCCTTGTTGCAGAGCCCGGCTTGGTCGTAATCGCACCCGGCAGCGGCGTGATCAGGATGCCGCCCGTTTCCGTCTGCCACCACGTATCCACGATGGGGAGCTTTTCCTTCCCCACGTTCTTGTGATACCACATCCACGCCTCGGGGTTGATGGGCTCGCCCACGCTCCCCAGGACCTTGAGCGATGAAAGGTTGTGCTTTGCCACCCAGCTCTCGCCCTCTTTCATGAGGGCACGGATCGCCGTGGGAGCGGTGTAGAAAATATTCACCTGGTGCTTGTCCACAATGTCCCAGAACCTTCCCGGATCGGGATAGGTCGGGATGCCTTCGAACATAATCGACGTGGCGCCGTTCGAGAGCGGACCGTAGAGAATATAGCTGTGGCCGGTGACCCAGCCGATGTCAGCAGTGCAGAAATGGATATCCTCTTCGTGATAATCGAAGATCCACCGGAAGGTCATGTTTGTGTACAGCATGTACCCGGCCGTGGTATGAAGCACGCCCTTGGGCTTGCCCGTGGAACCCGACGTGTACAGGATAAAGAGCGGATCTTCGGCGTCCACCTTCTCGGGTTCGCAGAAATTGGCGATGCCCTTTGCGTTAATCTCTTCGTGCCACCATGTATCCCTGCCCGGCTCCATGTTGACCTTGCCCGTGCCTGCGCGCTGCACGACGATCATACTCTTCACCGAGGGGCACTCGAGAATAGCTTCGTCTGCATTGGCCTTGAGCGGCACGAACCGGCCGCCGCGCAGACCTTCATCTGCCGTGATGACCATGCTCGACTGGCAGTCCTGAATACGGTCGCGGAGGGATTTGGAAGAGAATCCGCCGAATACCACGCTGTGGATTGCGCCGATGCGTGCGCAGGCAAGCATGGAAATGGCCAGTTCCGGAATCATGGGGAGGTAGATGGTGACGCGGTCGCTTTTTTTAATGCCCTTGGCTTTGAGCACGTTGGCGAACCGGTTTACTTCATAGTAGAGCTGCTGATACGTAAAGGTTTTGTAATCGCCGCTGTCCGCTTCCCAGATGAGGGCGGCCTTGTTGCGCGTCGGGGTATTGATAAAACGATCGAGGCAGTTGACGGATGCGTTCAGTTTCCCGCCGATAAACCACTTGATCGAGGGTTTCATGAAATCGTAATCGAGCACCTTGTCCCATTTTTTATACCACGTGAGGTTCTTTTCAGCCATCTCGGCCCAGAACTTATCCATATCGTCGATGGACCGTTTATAGATCTGTTCATACTCCTGCATACTCTTGATGTGAGCTTTCTGGCTGAACTCCTTTGATGGTGGAAACGTACGTTTTTCAGTTGATAAAACTTCGATGTTTTCCTTTGCCATTCCCTGTTTCCTCCTCTCGAAATTACGGTATGCAGCCTGTAACCGCGGACACAAGCATACATGAAAAAAAAGATCCTGTAAAGAAAATGTTAAGTTTCGTAACGTAACCTGATTCGGTCCTCGTCCTATAGTAATAGGGAAATGGTAAGAGGCGCCCTTTTGGATCTGGCGCCTCTTACCGACTCATACGCTGCATAATTCTGAAATTTCCGTATTACAACTATTCCGCGCCTATACCGATGTATTCGCGCAGTTTTTCATCGCTGAACCTGCTCTCGGCTTCCTTATCAGGCGTCATGAGCGACACGAGGATGCCTACGAGGAATGCGGCTCCCATGGAGAAGAGACCGACGTTCTTGTACTTGATCGGAGCCACCGGCTTCTTGGCTGAAATGTCCTTCTTCTGGGCTGCCAGCTGGTCCTTATCCTTGGTTTTTGCGGCAACAGCGGCCAGAATGTCCGCGTTTTTCTTCTCCGCAGCGGCCTTATCATTCTTCTTCAGCGCAGCAAGTGCATCTTCGGCAACGAGGTCTTTCTTGGCGGCCGCGATGTCAGCATCAATGGCAGCAGCTTTCGTGTCGACATCCTTGAGCTGGGCGTTAATCGCCTTCATTTCGTCCGCCTTGATGATGTCAATATAGACGGTCGGCGACAGGATGATCAGAATCACGGCCAGCGCCATGCCCGTATAAATGCTCCAGACTGCTCCGGCGGTCGTGAATTTCTTCCAGATAAGAGACAGGAGCAGGGCCGGGAAGTTCGCGCTTGAGGCGATAGCGAATGCGAGGCCGACCATGAAGGCGACGTTCTGGCCTTTGAAGAGCATCGCCAGCAGAACCGCGCAAATACCGAGAGCCACCGTGGCGATCTTGGCCACTTTCACTTCTTCCTTCTCATTCGACTGGCCGCGGCGGATCACGCCCACGTACAGGTCATGGGAGAGCGCGGACGCGCCGGCCAGGGTGAGACCGGCGACCACGGCGAGGATCGTGGCGAAGGCGACGGCTGCGAGGAACCCGAGGAACACGCTGCCGCCCAGTGCTTCGGCCAGGAGCGGGGCCGCCATGTTGCCGCCCTTGTCGATGCCCATGATGATTTCACGACCCATCTTCGAGCCGCCCTGGCCGATCAGAACCGCTGCGCCGAAGCCGATGGTCACGGTCAGGATGTAGAAATAGCCGATGAACCCGGTTGCGTAGAACACGGACTTGCGCGCTTCTTTCGCGTCAGGCACCGTGTAGAACCGCATGAGGATGTGCGGGAGGCCGGCGGTACCGAACATGAGCGCGAGGCCCAGCGAGAACGCATCGACGGGGTCGGTTACGAGGAGGCCGGGTTCAAGGAACCCCTTGCCGTACATGGTCTGGGCCTGCCCGAACAGGTTGCCGTAGCTGAAGCCAACCTTGTTGAGGGTGAGAATCACGAGAAGCGTTGCTCCGCCCAGGAGCAGGACCGCCTTGATGATCTGCACCCAGGTGGTGGCGATCATGCCGCCGAAGAGCACGTAGGAGATCATCAGAATGCCCACGAGCACGACCGCCGATTCGAACGGCAGATTGAACATGAGTTTGAACAGCGTGCCCGCACCCACCATCTGCGCGATGAGATAGAAGAGCACGGTTGCGAGCGAACCGGCTGCGGCCGCTGCCCGGATGGGACGCTGTTTGAGCCGGAATGCGACAACGTCGGCGAACGTGTATTTGCCGAGATTACGGAGCGGCTCCGAAATGAGGAACATGACGATCGGCCAGCCCACGAGCCAGCCCACGGAGTAGATGAGGCCGTCATAGCCCCTGGTCGACACGAGGCCGGCAATGCCCAGGAACGAGGCGGCGCTCATATAGTCGCCGGCCAGCGCCAGTCCGTTCTGGAAACCGGTGATGCTGCGGCCCGCGGCGTAAAACTCCTTGGTTGTGCGCGTGCGCTTCGCAGCCCAGTACGTGATCCCGAGTGTTGAAGCGACAAACAGCATGAAAAATGCAACGGCAATTGGGTTTAATTGTCCGATAACTGTCTGGTGCATCGTTATCCTCCTATCTTATCTTTGAGTTTTTTCACTTCCGCGTCGTACTTGCTGTTTGCCCAGAAAATATAGATCCCTGTCAACACCCAGGAAAGCAGGATCGTGCCGACGGCGATGGGGATCCCGATCGTTGTTGCCGTGCCTTCACTCAGTTTCTGGGACAGGTACTCCTTGTTGAACGCGATGAGCGCGATGAACCCGAAATACAGCACCAGTTCCACTATCGTCAGCACCCACGAGATGACGTTCTTCTTTGAAACGAGCTGCGTGAATTCCGGATCGTTCAGAATATCTTCCTTCTTCATTTTACCCATACAGCATCCTCCTCCTTATTTAGTGAATTGGTTAAAAATTGCCAAATTCCCCCAAGAGTCCGAACCGATCACCTCCCCTAAATGGCGTTCCGATGGTTATCAGATCCCCCACATCTTTTGCCCCCGCTTCAACAAGAAGAGGGAAGAACCTCTGCAGCAGCTGGGCCGTAATATATGCATCCATGAGAGCGTTGTGCGCCCCGTTCACGGCAATGCCGAAGTATGAGACGAGCTCATAGAGCTGATATCCGGAAAACAGCGTCGACGGACAGTTGCCCGTTTTACCCCGTTTGCGCAGCCACTCGTAGATGCTGAAGGTATCCAGGACGGGGTTGCTGATTGCCGGCCTGTTTGTGCGCTTGAGTTCCCGGTTCAGGAAACCGATGTCAATGGCGACAAAATGACCGACGATCACCGCATCACCGCAGAAATCGAGAAAATCGCCGAGCACGGTGTCGATTCCCGGCTCGTTAGCAACCTCGCACGGCATGATCTCGTGGATCACCACGCTTTCGGCAGATAGCTCCGTTCGCGGGCTCACCAGACGGTAAAACGAATTTCCGAGATGAATGCACCCCCGGTCGATCCGGACGGCGCCCACGGACACGATGGAGTCTTTCTTATCATCGAGGCCCGTCAGCTCCGTGTCCACAACCGCATAGGAAGCAGCTGCGATCGGTGTTTTCTCGGCGATCCGGCGCTCTGCGCTCTTCCTGCTTCCGAACAATCCGAACATGGCCGTCACCAGATCAGCGACTTGTAGCGCTCGATGATCAAATCCTGCATCTTGGCGATAAATTGGAACGCCGCCTTGATCGACCGTCTTTCAAGATTGGAGAGCAGATCCGGGTTGATGAAATTATCGGGGCTCTCGCCCGAGCTCAGCTGCTGATACTGGTGGTGAATGCGCAGCACCGTCATGAACTCGAATGCCTGCGCGAACTCGTCGCCGTGCTCCCGAATGATCGAATGCTTCTCGCGCAGCGACTCGATCCGTTCGAGCGTCGACGTTTCGCGGATCCCTTTCTCAAGTGCAAACAGCCGCACGATGTCGATCAGCGGAGCGAGCCCTTTTATTTTGAGATTGAGTTTGTCCTTGTGCTCGCCGCTTTTTTCGACCACGAAGGATTTAAGGAAGCCAACGGGGGGCGTGTTCTTGATCGCCATGTTGGCGAGGTAGCCGAGAAAGACCTTTTCGTCCTTCAGCAGGCCGTTCAGATAGTCGCGCAGCGTATCGGCAAGCTGCTGGTCGCCGTACATCGCGCGGAAATCGAAAAAGGCGACCGAGTTCAGAACAGCGTCCGGAGTCGGCGTTGAAATCCAGCTGGTGAAATATTTTTTCCACATCTTGAGCGGCTGGTTCCAGTTCGGGTTACTGGCCATGTAATTGCCGGGGCAGAGCGGGAATCCGCTCTGGACCAACCCGTCCCGCACGAGCTCCGCGAACGCCTGGAAATATTTCCTTGCCGCATCCGCTTCTGCTTCTGTCGCGGGGTCCGCGTATACCAGGGCATTGTCCTGGTCTGTCTTGAATGTCTGCTCCTTGCGGCCTTCGCTGCCGAAAGCGATCCAGCAGTAAGCAACGGGAGGTTTACCCATTTTACGTTCGGCGAATTCGATGATCTTGCGCACCATGCGGTCATTGATCTCGGTAAGGACCTTGGTGATGTTGCCTGCCTTTGCACCTTCCTTGATCAGGATGCCGATAATATTGTTAATCTTCTTCGAAACGGGGATGAGCCCTTCGATGGTCTGCTGGCTTTCGATGTCCTTGGTGAGCGACAGGGGCGACGTACCCTGCAGCATCATCAGGTCGTGGTTCGTGATCACGCCGACAAGAACGCCGTCCTTGACCACGACGACATGATGGATGTTGTACTTGATCATGCGGAGCACGGCCTCAAAACAGTAGTCCCGCGCATCCACACGCACAAGCATCGAACTCATGACGTTTTTCACCGGCTCGTCGACATTTCTGCCTTTGGCGACAACTTTGTCGCGCAGGTCGCGGTCCGTAGTAATGCCTGCGGGCAGGCCCTGCCGGTTCGTTATCACGATGGAACTGATGCGGTTCTCCGACATCTTCCGTGCGGCGTCCCGGATGGTCGAGTCCTCATTCGTGGTGAGGACGCTTTTAATGGCCATATCGCCCACGCGCGTCGTGAAGAGCAGTCGGTCGCTGCCGCCGTAGAACATGCTCTTATCCTGCATTTCCTTGTAGGTCTTGTCGATATAGCGTGTGATATGAGATTTAAGGAAGTATTCCGTAAATGACGGGTTCGATTCGAGCAGTATCAGCAGCAACTGCTTCCCGAGGAGATAGCAGATTGTGTCCTCAACGGCTATGACATTGGAGCGGACGCGGTCTTTGCCCACGATCGACAGGAACCCGAAGGTGTCCCCTTCCCCACGGTAGTCGATCACGACCTCGCTGCCGTCCTCGGACATCATGGCGATCTTGACGGCGCCCTTCTTAACGATGCGCAAAGCGTCGCTCGGCGGTCCGTCCTGCTTCAGGATCAGCGCATTCTTGGGATAGAAATCCATGGACAGGTTTCTGGCGACTGTGTGTATTTCATCTTCAGCCAGAAACTGGAAGGGCGGCACGCTTTTTAAAAATGCAGTGACTTCATCCAAAAGGATGTTATTACTGAAGTCCGGCTTTTTATTGGTGTGCATGCTGAAAAAAATAGCAAGATAAATACCAGAACAGATAACAATGTTGTTTTAATGAACCCCTGCAAGGCATAATAAAAAAAAGGAATTTCCACCTCTATTGAGGCGGCAAAACATTATTGAATAATGCGTTATAAAATAAATGAAAAAAAATGTTTAATGTATTTTTCATCATCCGGTTCGTCAAACTTACAGCAATCTTATGCCAATAATTAATTAACAAAATAACAAGATTTTAATAATTAAGGATTCACAAATGCAGCAAGATGTGCAACACAAAAAAACAAAACCGTAACAATAGGTAATAATTTCAGACCAGATTTTGGTACAAAAAGTAACGGGGATAAAATGGAGGAAAAATAAAAAACCCTCACAGCCGAAGCCGTGAGGGTATACTGCTTAATGATGACATCCCTAAAAACTACATTACTTCACATGGCATTTTCCACAATTTGCCTTGTCCTTCGTGCTGAACGCCTTGGTGCCGTTGTGGCACGCGCCGCAGTTCTTGCCTTCATCCATGGCCTTCATGGTCAGGACGTCCGCGCCCTTCTTCATTTTGAAGTTGGCGGGATGGCAGTCCGCGCACTTGAGGCCTTTGTCCGCATGCTTCTTGCCGTCGAAGGTCACTTTGCCGGCGCCTTTGCCGTCGAATTCAACCGTCTTGCCAGGGGCAACCGCGAAAGCCGACATCGCGAACGCGAGCGTCACCATCACGACGAGAGCGATTACGAAAAGCTTTTTCATTGTCTGTTTCACCTCCTTTCCCGTTGAATTTCAAGACCAACACACACTATTTGCTTCCCGGAGAGAGCCGTCGTTACAGAGAATAGGCCGCTCCGGAGCACATATTCCTAATAAAAAGCTTTCGGACTTCTGTATTCGTGGCAGGTCACGCACACTGTTTTTGCCGATGCCTCGGTCACCTTCCACAGATGCGGCTTATGACAGTCCTTGCAATTCATGTTCATGCCCAGGTGCAGGCCGTGCTTGCCGATCTGCGGCACGCCTGCGTGGCATCGCATGCAGTCCTCGTTCGAGGGCCGCACTTTGCCCTTGATATGCGGCTTGTGGCACTCGTAGCAGTTGAACACCATGGGCGCTTTGTCGCTGTATTTGATCTTGATCGCCTTCTTGATCGTCGCCTGATCGGGTGTAAAGTATCTGACATCCATGGAGCTGTCGGCGATTAATTCTTTGCGAATACTGTCATCGCTGCTGTGGCAGAAGAGACACTTTTTTCTCCCCGGCCTGATGTTCTGCGTCCGGTCCGTATGGCAGTTGATGCACGCCAGACCGCCCATGCCAGCGCCGTGGACCTCTTTCCCTTTGTGGCACTTAAGGCAGAATTTCTCTGTAGGCAGGAACCGGTGCAGGCCGGACTTGTCCGTCTTTACGTCGCCGTGGCACTCTGTGCACTCGAGCTGCGCCATATAGACGTGGCGCGCATGGAACAGGGAATTGTTGATTCGCGTCCCGTTCCCCTCGGTGTGGCACTGGTTGCAGTATTTCGAGCCAACGATAACTTTACCATGTCGCTCCGGCACCGAATTCGGCCGGTGGAGCACGAAACTGACCAGCAGCTGGTTCATTTCAGGGATGCTCAGATGATGACACTGATGACAGTTAAGGGTTTTATGTTCGCTCCGCGCCCAGCTTTCATAAGCCGTCTGCATAAGATGACAGCCGACGCAGAACTTAGGATTGTTTTGAGTGAAATCATAGAACTTGTAGGCAATGGCACCGCCGCCGCCTATGATGACGAGGAGGAGGGTCGCTATCGTTAGTTTCGCCGCGAGCGAGAACGGCTCCTCCATCCGTTCAGCCAGACGCGCAATTCTCCCCTTGAACCAATCTCTCAACTTCACAACTCCCCCCAGAGCCAGAAATGAGTAAAAGCAAATCTCTATTCAAATTTTCGAATATACTAAAGCACAGCTTTATAGCACAGCTGGACGTATCCTGTCAATAATTATGTTAACAAACAGTCGGCAAACAATTTTAACACCGCCGCACGAAAAAGACCCGGCCTGCGCCGGCATAGACAAGATCAGCGTCCCTGTGCGGACACCTTCATTCCTGCTTCGCCTCGGGCATGACGGGGAATATCTTTGTTATCCCCCAGAACAGGATGAACGGCAGCACGAAAATCGCAACGGCACCGAGCAAACCCTCCTTGAATGTCGCCCAGTCTTGGGGAATCACGGGCAGATGATAATGCATGTAACCCGCAAATGAAAGGGAAAACGCCTGACCACCGATAACCACATTCCAACGCATCATAAAAACGCCGAACAGAACAAGCGCAGCGCTGGCCAGCGCACGGGGGATCGATATCCCGGGAACCAGCAGAAGAATGAACGGAATAAGGTTTCCGATGCCGTACTGGAGGATGAAGATATCCATGAAATCCCGGCCATAAATGACGCTCCGGAGCACGTCCCAGGATTTCACGGCCGTGTATCCTCGAAAGATCAGGTCCAGGAGTTCGAGGCTGATGGCGGCGATAAGAAACATGAGCAGATAACGGGCAGTTATCCCGATGACGTTGAGTTCAACGCCTTTCAGCTCCTCCATGGAGGCGAAGCGCATGCCGGGCTGTGTTCTTTTGCGCTTGGCAAGGATTTTTCTGATTTCCATGGTAAGAATGTAGGTAAGCATGCAGAGCGCTATGCCTGAAACGACTGCGGACATGATGAAGATGACCGGCATGAGCGGCGTCATCCAGAGCGCATTCGCCTTGACGGATCCGAAGATGAAGCCGGCGTAGCCGTGCAGGAAGCAGGCGACCGGTATGCCGATCCCCGCCAGGATGCCGACCGCCTTTTCATCCCTCTCCAGGGCGTGTTCGTTGATGTCGTACGCCCCCAGGGTGAGGATTGAAAAGAGGAGGTGGCGCAGG
>Ga0187786_10000251_pt1 | contig 17313 bp, 17 predicted proteins | sample 0815_BV2_10_20_M_FD_132449 | JGI IMG/M metagenome (GOLD analysis project Ga0187786, IMG submission 132449) | Tropical peat soil microbial communities from peatlands in Department of Meta, Colombia - 0815_BV2_10_20_MG | ecosystem: Environmental > Terrestrial > Soil > Wetlands > Peat | place...
ATCAGCCCTCGCCGCTATCTGGTGATTGCTCCCCTGAGTGAGGAAAAGCCGGGGATTCCGGTGCAGGTGCAGCGTGCCGGAACAATGCCGGATGTTCCTGAAGCACTCAAGGTCCCCGCGAGTCAGGTCCTATCGCTCGAAGCACAGGGCGTCGGAGTTCAGATTTATACGTGCGAAGCCGTTAAAGACAATCCGACCCGGTATGAGTGGATATTCAAAGCGCCGGATGCAGAGCTGTTCGACAACGCCGGAAATAAAATCGGCAGGCATTATGCCGGTCCGACCTGGGAAGCTCTTGATGGAAGCAGAGTGATCGGCGAAGTCAGAGCGAAGGACAATGGTCCGGACCCCGATGCCATTCCGTGGCTGTTGCTGAGCGCGAAATCAACCTCGGGAAGCGGCGCCTTCAGTCGTACGCAAAGTGTTCAGCGCTTATACACTGTCGGCGGTAAAGCGCCCGCAGAAGGCTGCAACGGTCAGGAACAGGCAGGCAAAGAGGCCCGTGTGGCTTACAAGGCTAAGTATTACTTTTATGTTTCGAAACCATGAGCCGCCGGATTTTCCGTCAGTCGAGATATCACTGAAACGCATGGCAGCAACCTGTTTTATGGACGGAGAGAGTTTCTGTTTTCAGCATTCACGGTGTTCCACCTCATGGTGATACCGTAATTGCTGCGATATATTAATATACGTAACTTATCACGCCTTGACGTTCGACCGGACGTAAGTACCGCAAATCGGCTGCGCGCGAGTTCAACTACTTTCGTTGGATTGACACATCTATCAAGTTGAGATACTCATAAATCATGAGATGCGGATAAACCATGAATGCTGTGATTACCGAGGATGATTCGCATTTTTTAATAAGAGGCCGTATACAGTGCTCTTTCACGAATAATTGTGCAAAACTCGAAGACCCGAGCTCTTGCGCGTTTCCAGCAGAGGAGGCGAATTGTTCATGACAACTAAACCCAATAAGGCTGTTATAACGGAACGATCCAGGGAAATGCGGTCGAACACAAGGAACGATGAAGAACATACAATGACGGCGCTTAAGCCAGGCATTCGTGCTCCTGACTTCGCCCTGCCTGCCGCCCCTGGTCAAAAAATATCGCTCTCCGACTTTCGAGGGGTGCCCGTGGTACTGGTATTCTATCCGGCTGATTGGAGTCCGGTCTGCAGCGACCAATTGACTCTCTATAACGAGTTGAAACCAGAATTCTCCGAGTTTAAAGCGCAGGTCATCGGCGTCTCGGTTGACGGCGTCTGGTGCCATCTCGCCTTCAGCAAAAACCGCAACTTGCAGATGCCGCTCTTGGCTGATTTCGAGCCCAAAGGCGCGGTAGCCCGCAAGTACGGCGTCTACCGGGAGAAAGATGGCCAGTCGGAGCGGGCATTATTTGTAATCGATGCCCAGGGCATCATTCGTTGGAGTTACGTCTCTCCGGTGGGCACTAATCCGGGCGCTGACGGAATTTTAAAAGCTCTCGAATCAATGGCCGGGACCGGATAGTGAGCGGATAGCGTTTGATGCCGACTCCAGTCCGATGCAGGAGGCCGTATGGATGAATCGAACACACTCATTCAGCCTGTTTCAGAACGAGACCATGCTGCGGGACCCGCTGACGCTCCCCTGACCCTGGTGGAATATGGAGATTATCAATGCCCCTACTGCGGAGCAGCCTATCCTGTCGTTAAGCGCTTGCAGAATAAATTGGGAAGGAAATTGCGATTCGTGTTCAGGAATTTTCCCGTGACCCAGGCGCACCCGTATGCCTTGATCGCCGCAGAAACAGCGGAGGCCGCAGCGCTGCAGGGTAAGTTTTGGGAGATGCATGATCTTCTCTATGAAGAGCAGACACATCTCAAACCGGACATTATTCCTTTGTGGGCAAAGCGAATAGGACTGGATCTCGCTAAATTTGCGAACGATATAAAGCAAGACGTTGTGACGAATCGTATCAGGGAAGACCGCCAGAGCGGCATTCGCAGTGGTATTAACGGCACACCTACCTTCTATATTAACGGAATGCGCTATGACGGCCCACCGGATTACAACGCTCTTCTGGAGGCCTTAGAATCCGAGTTAGTGCCGCAGAGAAGATGATAGACAGCTATTAACCAATATCTTCTCGAGCCTGTATAAAACGACACAGGGACAGTAACAGGCAAGCGTATTTGCAAGATGTCCATGCCAGAAGGATTTCTCCCCGCAGCCTCCCCGAAGAGCGTAAATAATGTCAATACTATCAACACGAAGTATGGGTTCGATTCTCATGCTCTCCCGCCATTGTAATTATTTTTCGCACAAGCGTACTCCCCGCCGATGGTTCTTCCATCTCCATCGGGTTTCTGCCCCGTTTCTTTATTACGCATTCATGCATCCGTAATTATAATTACTTATTCATATTGATTTCAAACCTGCACCGCGGTTGTTCGCCGTGGCTGCATTTTTCGGTAACGCGCAGCCCCGTTAATTCCTTGAGCAGTGCTTCCATGGCAATGCAGGACCGTGCGTCGGCAGCCACGGCCGCCGAAATCGGGCAGCCATAGCTGCTGATGACAACGGTTCCCCCTTTTTCCGTCATTTCAGCGTCCGATCCGAGCGTTTTGAGAAAATCAAGCGCCGCCCGGACGCGTTCCCGCGGGCTGCCGGAAGGACGGGGAACAGACCCCGCCAGGCGCCGTCCGAGTTCGCGCATCACGGTCCGGAACTCGCCCTGATCGAGTTTGTCCGCCAGAACGCGGATCAACCCCGGCAGGACAACCTGATAGGCTTTCGAGGAATGCACGTCCGCGCCCGGCCGGACACCATAGACAGCAGCCGGCCTCCGCGCACCCTTCACCTCGCCCTGCACTTCCACCGCCCCTTCCCGCTGCAGCAGGGCAATCTGCGCGCGAACTGCGTTTTTCGTCACTCCCAGTTCGGATGCCAGGGATTCCACGGTGCTGCGGCGTTTCAGCAGCAGCCGTATGATCCGCTCGCGCGATCCGGCGGGTCTGCCCGCATTCCACTTTGACGCCGTCATATGCGCCTCCCCTTTCCCTTCACACATACTATAGACCCATGGCGTCATTTTGTCAATATAGTCAAATTGTAATTTGACTTATTATTATTTTCGAGCTATCCTGTAATTGTACCTGCAGAAATGAACCATACTTCGATAAGGAGGTGTTTACCATGCGGAAAAGAACGTTGACCGGGGTACTGTTGACAGCCGCGCTTGTCCTGATGATGATGTCGCCTGCTCTCAGCATTGCCTCTGAAAAGGAAATGAAGATCCCGGTGAAAGCCGTGGAGCTCCGGATGACGCTGCGCGATCTCTGGATCGGTCATATCTTCTGGGTGCGCTCCGTGGTTTTTGCGACTGAATCCGGTGATGCGGGCGCTGCCAAGGTTGCCGAGGAAAACGTCGTTAAAAACGCGAAGGACATCGCCGCGGCAGTCGGATCGTTTTACGGCAAGGAAGCCGGCGACAAGCTCTTCGGGCTCCTGGCCGGCCATTACGGGGCGATCAAGGAGTATCTGACCGCATCCATGGCAGGAAACAAGGAAGGTAAGGATGCTGCGGTGACGAAGCTGAAAAAGAATGCCGAGGAGATCGCCGTATTCCTGAATGGAGCCAACCCCAAAAACTGGCCGAAGGACACGCTTGTATCATTGCTGTTGGCGCACGGCGCGCATCATATCGCGCAGATCGATGCCGTTGCGGCAAAGGATTATACAGCGGAAGCAACTGACTGGGACGCAATGCGGCAGCATATCTACATGATTGCCGATGCGCTCGCATCGGGCATTGCGAAGCAGTTCCCCAAGAAGTTCTAGGAGAACAGACAGGCGCGGCGTACAGAGTCGTCTTTGCACGCTGCGCCTGTTCACAGCTTTACCCGATGTTACTTACGTCCCCATACCGTAATATAATTTGTACTGCCGTTATGGCCGGTAACGAGATATTTCCCGTCCGTGCTATACGCCATGCTGCTCAAATCGCAGTCGCTGCTCATTGCTTTTATCTGTTTCGCTGAAACTGCGTCCCAAAAAACAATCTTGCAGGTATCCTCGGAATAAATCGGTATTCCGAAAGGACCGGTTCCCCTGACCGTCATATTGGAATCGCCCGACGATACAACATTGCTGCCCGGAAGAAACGAAAGAATGGCCATCTTGCTGGAGTGTCCGTTCAGTACGTTTATCTTATTTCCGCTTTTCCCGTCCCAAATAATGATCGTATTATCACGACTGCCGGAAATGAGATATTTCCCGTCAGGGCTGAACGAGACGGCTGCGATATCGTTTGTATGGCCCGTCAGCGTTTTCATCATGTTGCCGGAGGCTGAATCCCATAAAATGACGGTATTGTCACTGCTGCCTGTAGCCACTTTCGTGCCGTCCGGGCTGAACGCTATCGACTTCACATCCCGTTGATGGCCTTTCAGCTTCTTGAAGAGGCTGTCCTTCTGCATGTTCCACAGCATTGCGTCGTTGTCATCGCACGCTATGGCCAATATGCTGTCGTCTTTATTAAAGGACAGCGCGTTCACGGTGTTATACGCCTTGATTTTCATGACCCGTTTCCATGTTTGTGTGTCGAACACCATCACTTTGTTCCTCTTGTCACCCGAGGCCAGGTACTTTCCGTCATGACTGAAGACCACGGCGTTAACGTCTCCATCGTTCTCATTCAGGGTTTTTATAACTTGCCAGCTTGCAGCATCCCACAGCACCACGGTTTTCTCAGACGTTCCTATCGCAACCACTTTGCCGGACGGGCTGAATGCTATTGAGGTTACGTTTCCCTTAAAATCGCTCAAGCTCTTGATTTTTTCATAATTATGGGAAGACGTAACAGCTGCTGCTGCAACCGCTGGAATAAGGATTGCCGCCACTGCTAAAACAATTTTGATTTTCATATTTCCTCCGTTGCATGGATTGAAGTGCTCGAATTGGCTATCCGCGTTACCTGTCCCCCGGCAATCTTTCCTTGCTCATGCATTGCTTGCTCCCCCTGCCGGCCGAAGGAAGTTGTGTCTCATACTCACCCTCTGCAGCTCTTAAAAGATTCTCTATCTATTTTACCATTTGCGCTTGCTGCATGAATATAATCCTGATCCTGGTGGGTGTCAACGACGTCTGGGGTGGGATTTCATCCAATATGCTGCTTGCAGTGCGGACCAGCAGAAGGGGTGTCGCTATTTCATGAGAGATGAGAGCTTGCTGTGAATTGTCTTAAGAGTGGAGCTCTCTCCGGCAGGAGCCGTGGTTTGCAATTCGCGGGATTCAATTTCAATGCACGTGCAGTTCCCCATAGTTTTTTTAAAAAAAAGTACAACGTACGGGGCATGTTGTACGTTGTACTTTTCATCATAAGCCTGCTCTGCAGCTATTTTCCCTTCTTCCCCGGCACGATCAGGACCTTGCATGGCGCGTGACCGATGACGCGGGTTACCGTACTGCCCATCATCAGCCGCGGAAGTCCGGTGCGACCGTGACTGCCCATGATTATAGTGCCCACTTTGAGCTTTTTCGCTTCAGCCACAATGATCCGGTACGGTTCTTCGCCGAGATGCATGACCACCTCGCATGAAACTCCTTTTTTCTTTGCCGCTGCCTGAACGCGCGAAAGGTATTTTCCCATCTCGTTTTCGAGCCGTTCCGTCACTCCTCTGTCCCAGAGCTCCACCTCGACGCCGGTTTCAATTATATGCACTACATACAGTTTACTGGAGCAGGAACCGGCAATGTCGAGTGCTTCCTGAATCGCAGCATCGCTGAATGCGGACCCGTCCGTTGCCACGAGCAGCTTTTCAAATCCGCGAACTACGCATCTGTCCTCAACCATTAGGCACCTCCTTGAGTTAGTGAACAAACGCTCTGATGTAAAAGGTCCCCCGCCTGCCTATTTTAGAATAATTCGAATCAGTTTACGCTTATTCTCTTGTTCGATTATACAATAAACAGCAAACTTTGCATGAACCAGGAGCCTTTCGGAAATGGATGAAAATGAGCAAAACATAAATACTATCGTTTTACAATTTACATTACCAAACTACACATTTAGTTTGTTTCGCAGACACACCGATGAAGTATTTTTTTCATGGTAAATCGATATTCTGTGTATTTTACTGCTCAGTGGGGTTGACAACGCACCTGCTTGCTGCTATCCATAGGTTAGAGCGAGCTCTTGAAAAACTTTCCTGCATTCATCCGGCTATTCATCGTGCAGACTCGTATCATTTTTTACAATGCTCACAAGGAGGTGGAAATATGCAGCTGCAGGAACACATAAGCCGTTCAAAAAGGATTTTAGGCAAAGTGCGCAGTACGTCTTCGCAGGAAGTGGAATTCTCCCTTTTCGCTCCTGAAGCAAAGCAGGTTTCGATTGCCGGGACATTCAATTCGTGGAGCACCAATGCCTTGCTCATGAAAAAAAGCAAAGACGGCACCTGGAAAGTCAAGGTGAAACTTGCTCCGGGAAGGCACGAATATAAATACTTCGTGGACGGAGCATGGGTTCAGGATATTACCGGCGCATCTTTCACACCCAATGATTTCGGTACGAGCAACTGCGTCATCGGAATTGAGTAACCGCTGCCCTCGCTCAAAGTCCGCCCGCAGGGAAGCCGGGTACCGCTGTTCCTCTCCACTCCAGCGGTGTTTTCTCACACGCCTGCCAAACACCATGCCATCCCACCATGAACCATCCGGCGCGGGGGCGAGTTCCGCCCGTGCACGGCTATACACTTCGGGAAAATGAGCGCAGCTCGTTGTTTTCTGTCTTGCATTCACGCCTGACTCTGATAGTATACTCAAATCACTCTGCGGCAAGCAGCAGGGTATGCAAGGGACCCCGCTGCAAGCAGCGGGGCATCTTGCAATCAAATGAAGCAGTGAAGCCCCCCGGGGATTGCAAGTCGCGGGATTCAAAAATATGAAATCAGCGGGGTGAGAACATGACGGAAGCTTTTTTCCCGGGGGAGAATAAAGCCTGGGACACTCTTTCAATGCTCGACCCCGGAGTGGTCAGCCGGGATGCTCTCGTGGAATACAATGCCGCATCGCATGCGTACCTAGTGCGTTCATTCGGCATGACATTCGAAATCACTCCCGCAAGCAGATCGATTTCAAGCTCCGATGGAGGCTGCGACATTCTGCTGGGAGGGCTCGGCCTTTATTTCCGTCCATCTGCCCTGTGGTATCTGATCAGTGCAAAGAACATTGCCGCAACCAGCCGGTTCGTCAAACCATCGGAGATCCGGGGCGGCGACATCTTTTCGAGGGGGGCTCATGTCCTTCCGCTGGACTCCGTTGCGGAGAAATTCGGAAAGGACCGGGATGCTTTCGTTGATACCGGTTTACGACGGGGAGGGGCAAAAGCCCTGCTCGGCGGTGACGCCTCTGTCCTGCTTTACCCGTTTCCGAGGATTCCTGTTCTTCTGTCCCTGTGGCTCCAGGACGATGAATTCCCCGCACGCGCAGACATCTTTTTTGACTCGACCTGCATTTTCCACCTTCCCACGGACGTTCTCTGGTCTACGGCCATGCTGACAGTCGCCCTGATGTCGTGAATTTTCTGTGCGCGTGTTTGCTCCGTCATTTCGCGAATGTTCCGAGAAAACGCAATCAGATACAGAGGCCCGTTCGTTCATGTTATTTCCAACATGTTCCGGCTTACCGCATAGTGAATCAAAGCAGAAGGTGAGCGCAGGTTCAGCTTGCGCATAATATTCGCCCTGTGTGTTTCCACCGTGCGTATGCTGATATTGAGTTGTGATGCAACGTCTTTGTTAAAATGTCCCTGGGCAATGAGCGTGATAATTTCACATTCCCTTCTCGTAAGTGAATGATATCGGTCATGTCTCATGCCTGCTGGACGCCCTTTGCGCGAAGAGCTGTGCGCTAAAGCGAGCATATCGCACACGTACTCTCCGCCGGCGGCAACGGTCCTGACCGCTTCGATAATCTCGTGCTCCATCGCATCCATTACAACATACCCCTGTGCGCCTTTCCGAAACGCCTCATCAACGCAATAACTGTTTGCGAGGAGGGAAAGAATGACAATCCGGATTGACGGACATATCTCTTTTAGCATCGAAAGCACCTGGAGTCCATTCATACCGGACAGCTTCAATCCCAGAATCACGATGTCGGGTTTCAGTTTGTTTATGATGTTCAAAGCTGAAGCACCATCTTCAGCCTCACCAGTGATGTTGAAATCGCTCTCTTCTTGAAGGAGCGCTTTCAATCCCTTCCTCACGACAGGACGACCATCAACCAGCACTATCTGCATGCATCCCCCTCGCTTCCTTACCGTGCAAGTTTTCTTGCCCTGATCGCCAAGGCGCGAGATCGCTTCAAATTAAACTTTCTGACAGAGGGCTGCTATTACTTTAGGCGCATCAACTACGCATAAAACCCTATATTCTTATTTTTATATGATTATCTTTAGAATTCATATTCAATACTTATTATTATTATTTGTCAAGAACGTAAATGGGGTATTTTAAGGGTATATATTGTATCTTTTTGCAATTTCTTGTAACTCTCCATGCTGATGTTTGCGTGTACAAAACAGAATAGAGAGCTTCGTTCAGTTAGTGTGTGCAGATCTCTAGTATGACGAGGACATCATGGCGTGTATGACAGTATGCAAAGGAATTCAGGGTGTCAGGCTCGGGCGCAATCGGATGGGTCACCCTTCATTTTTTCGATGGTATGACTGATGGCTGGAAGGACAACTGCCAGGTTCTCCCGTACTGCGCGCGGACTGCCTGGCAGGTTTATGATAAGCGTCTGGTTTCGTATCCCGGCGACAGCGCGTGATATCATGGCATGAGGGGTTTTTTTCATGCTTTCTGCCCGCATCGCTTCTGCCATACCCGGCAGATCGCGGTGAATCACCTCGCGTGTCGCTTCAGGTGTAACATCGCGGGGCGCAACGCCTGTGCCGCCTGTCGTGATGATGAGATCGACAGCAGCGGCATCACACAGCCGTTTGAGGGTGTTCACGATCTGTTCTTTTTCATCCGGAAGAATCATATAGTCTTCGATTGACGCGCCGATCGAAGCGACCATATCCCGTATCACTCGACCGCTTTCATCCTCACGCTCCCCCCTCGCGCCCTTGTCGCTCAATGTAATGATAGCCGCGCGTATCATATGCTGTTTGCTCACTCCTTTGTTTAATCCACAACGCCGCCGACCGTGATCTCCGGAATTCTGATGGTAGGTTGCGCATCGCTCACCGGCGCGCCTTGTCCGTCCTTTCCACACGTGCCGATCGAGAATCCGAGGTCCGACCCAACCCGGTCGATGGCAAGCAGCACCTGTGGTCCGTTCCCGGTCAGTGTCGCCCCCCTGACCGGTTCTCCTGCAACACCGCCCTCGATCAGGTATCCTTCGCTTACTTCGAATACAAAATCTCCATTCACCGTGTTCACCTGACCACCGCCCATTTTCTTTACGAACAGACCGCTGCCGGTCTCGCCGAGAATCGTACGCGGATCAGTCTCGCCCGGCGCGATCATGGTATTGGTCATGCGCGGGATCGGCCGGCTTTTATACGATTCGCGCCTTCCGTTGCCCGTTGACCGGGCCCCGTCTTTCAGGGCAGTCAGCCGGTCATACAGGAATGTCTTGAGTATCCCTTTATCGACTAAAACCGTTCGCTGCGCTCCTGTGCCTTCATCATCGACAGCGAATGACCCCCGTCTGCCGCTCAGGGTCGCATCATCGAGAACGGTAATCAGCGGAGAGGCGATCCGTTCCCCTTTCCTTCCCGAATATACCGACAGGCCGGCCTGCGCCAGATCAGCTTCAAGACCATGCCCCACGGCTTCATGTATCATGGTCCCGCCTGCTTCCGATGACAAGACGACGGGCATCCTTCCGGCAGGCGCCTTGCGTGCTCCGAGCATCAGGATCGCACGCCGCGCGGCCGTTTCCGCTGCGCGGGACAGTGCATCATGATCGAACAATTCCATGCCCGTATTCCCGCCGAGCGGCTCGTATCCTGTCTGTACGGCATCTCCCCCCGATGCAATAACCTGGACCACTGCCGTCAGGTAGGACCGGTCATCTTCCCCGATCCCGCCGTCAGACGATGCTATCACAACCTGCTGGCGATGCTCGCGATACGAGACGAGCACCTGCCTGATGCGCCTGTCGACGGCTCGTGCGATCCGGTCGGCTTCAAGCACAAGGGCCGCCTTCTTCGCCGTAGCTACCTGTTCCGGCGGCTTCTGCAGCGGCGCATGATGCACACCGTGCGTCCTCCGCATGTCGATGTGAAGTTCCCGCGACCCCGCCCCTGCAGCCTGCCGGACAGCGCGTGCCACTTCCAGAAGGGAATCGGTCGTGAGCACGTTTGTATAAGCATATGCGGTTTTCATGCCGAACATGAGCCGCACCCCCGCGCCGCAATCCAGGCCTGAAACGGCTTTTTCAAGTCTGCCGTCCTCGCACACAAGAGCAAAGGGGGCGCTTTGCTCAAGGAAGACATCGGCGTATTCCCCGCCGTTGCTCAATGCCATTTTGAGAACAGCTGCATAATCGATTTTCGGTCCCACCGTTTACGCTCCCGTGCCTGGTACTGCAGGGTTTCCCGAGTACGGCTGGCTCGTGCCGCGATACTCGATGCTATTGTACCAAGGCTCTCATTGAATTACTATACTATTCTCTCGAGTGCCCGGGGAAACGGCTTCCCTGGAGTTTCCACCTTGACAAAAACCCGGTTTAACGCTACTATTTTTGCAAGTTGCATACCTGAAGTGGAATTGTTCTCATCTCACTATGGCGATAGTTGCTCCCAAAAAAATCATCATTGCGGACGACAATGAAAACATCAGAGAAGCCCTGACCTATCTTCTTGAGGATGAAGGATATCAGTTGTGGCTGGCCAAGGATGGAGCGGAAACGCTCGCCAAAGTCCGCGAAGTGATTCCGGACATTCTTCTTCTCGACATCATGATGCCGGGCATGAACGGGTACGACGTCTGCAGTGCGGTAAAAAACGACCCTCTCCTGAAAAAAATCTACGTGATCATGCTGACGGCAAAGGGACAGGTCGCCGAGCAGGAACACGGCAAGGAAGTGGGCGCCGATGAATATGTTGTAAAACCCTTCAGTCCCATGGAGATTCTTTCGAAAATAAAAAGAATCTCGAACCCGTGATGCTCCGCTGCATTCCCGAAACATGCACCCCTCAAAGTATGACGCAACAGCCGGACGAACGCCTGGCAGGCACTTCTTTTCGGACCGCAAACTGTCCTTGACTTCCCCTTCATTTGTGTCGTAAATTACTCCATGTTTCAACATCTTATCCGCACCCTCCGGGAAAAGGGATTATTCACACCGTCGATATTCATCTTCACCCTTCTCATCGTTCTTTCGCTGATCATCGTCCTCGGCCAGTTTTTCCACCAGACGCTGCAAGATGAAATGGCAGCGCAGTTCAACAGGCAGCAGCTTCTTCTGGCGCGTGAAGTGGCCATGAATGTCGAGAGCTACATGGACTCCGTTTCGAACAGCCTTCGCGTGATTACGGGTCTGCCCGATATTGAGCGCATCGATCAAAGCATAGACTGTCGCAGTGTCGTCGGGTCGATCCATGCAGGCCTCACGAACGAGTCACTCGTGGCGATCCGCGTCCTCGACCGCAGCGGAATCCTTCGCTACGACAGCAGCAGTCCGAAACCGAACAGGAGGGACTTTTCCTCTGCCGATTACTTCAGGAAGGCCCACATCCTGCCGAAAAACGAAAAGCTCGTGACGGAACTGTTCGACCACGAGGAGGGCGGGCGGATTACGAAGGAGTTCATTATCGCCATGCCTGTCTACCGGAAAGCGCCTGGTGAAGTCATATCACATTTTCGCGGTGTTGCACTTGCGGTCCTGTCCATGGATGGAATCACAAAACGCTATCTCGCTCCGATCAAGTCAGGGACGCGGGGATATGCATGGATGATGGACAGCGACGGCACGCTGCTTTACCACCCCAATCAACCGCGCATGGTGGGGAAGAACCTCTTTCAGACGGACACCTCCTGCTTTGCCTGCCATATCTCCTTTGACATGGAAAAAAAGATGATCGAAGGCCGGGAGACCATGTTCGGACACTACGAGGCGCCCGGCGGAGAGAACAAACTCACCGCATTTTATAAAATGCCGATGGCACGGAAGTCATGGATCGTCGTTGTTTCAGCGCCCTATTCCGACGTCATTGCACTGATGCAGAAAAGCCGCCGTTTCTACTCCCTGCTGATCGTTTCGCTCTTTCTGACCACCCTGGCGACCGCCGGAGTGATCCTCATGAGTTATAAGAAAAGGATCGAGGCCGAAGAAAAGGCGAAGCACCTCGAGAAACACCGGGAACTGGAGCGGGAAATCGAGATCGCAAAGGAATATCTTGAGAACATCATCGAGAACACGAGAACAAACCTCATGGTGCTGGACAAGGATCTGAACATAAAAACGGTGAACTCCGCCCAGGCCCAGACCCTCGGCAGAAGCAAGGACGACATCATCGGCAAGCCCTTTCCTTCCGTCTTCGTCAACCCCCTTCCGCCGTATGACGGCATGCCCCTCGAAGCCCTGCTCCGGAGAGCCGCTGAAGGCCAGAGCTTTGAGGTGCGCGATTACCCCATCATAGGGGTGCGACCGGACCCGCTGTATCTTACCATGAGTATTAACCCCCTCCTGCTCGACGGCCGGACCCCGGGCGTCCTGATTACGAGTACGGACGTAACAAAGCGCGTGCAGCTTGAAGAAGCGCTGAAGCAGTACACCGTTGAACTTGAGGACAAGGTGGACCGCGGCACGGCCACGGCACGAAAACTGGAACAGCAGGTCATGCATTCGGAAAAGCTTGCCGCGCTGGGCCGCCTCGCTGCCGGCGTGGCCCACGAGATCGGCAACCCGCTGACTTCGATATCGACCTTCGCCCAGATGCTGCGGGAAATGGCTCAGGACGAGTTCTCACAGAAAAGCCTCGACGTCATCAACACGCATATCCAGCGCATCACCGACATCGTCAGACGCATGGCGACCTTCGCTCGCGCGGACTCGCTGAACATCAAGGAAACGCAGGTAAACGATGTGCTGCAGTCAACGCTCGACCTCATGCGTCTCGACAAGCGGATGAAAAGCTCCATCACCATGAAGCTCACCCTCGATCCGTCGCTTCCGAAAGTGTTCGTGGATGAGGGGCAGATCGCGCAGGTATTCATCAATATCATTCTGAACGCCCTCGACGCCATGCCCGACGGCGGCACATTGACCATTGCCACGCGGCGCGCTGCGCAGGCGGATGCTCCGGAGCACATTGAGATCACCTTCGCCGATACGGGCACGGGCATCGCCAGGGAGGACCTCGAAAAAATTTTCGATCCGTTTTACACGACGAAAGAAGCCGGCAAGGGAACGGGGCTGGGTCTTTCGCTGAGCTACGAAATCGTTCGCCGTTTCAATGGCGAGATTCTCGTACGGAGCGAGGTCGGCAGCGGCACGGTCTTTACCATTAATCTCCCCGTGGAACGGGCGCGAGCGGCAGGAGGCGCGCAATGAGTACGCGCTTCGGGAGGCGGACACACGGCGTGCGCCGGTCGCCGCAGGCCCGCGCTGCCGAATCCCGCCGTAACAGTGAGCGATCTTGCATTTTATAAGGAGCGCGGTACATGAAAAAGACGAACATCCTGGTAGTAGATGACGAAAAGGACATCTGCATGGCATTGAATATCCTGCTGTCCAAGGAAGGGTATTCAGTCAAGGAGGCCTACAACGGTGAAGAGGCTGTGGCGCGCATGCAGCAGGAGACCTTCGACATCATCATGACCGACATCAGGATGGAAAAAATGGACGGATTCGAAGTGATGAAACAGGCGCAAAAAATCAGTCCCGAGTCGTCGGTCATCATGATGACCGCCTTCGCGTCCGTGGGTTCCGCGGTGGAGGCTATGCGGGCCGGGGCCGCGGATTACATCACGAAGCCGTTCATCAATGATGAAATCCGGCTCACGATCAAGCGGCTGCTGCAAAACCGGAGCCTCCAGATGGAGAACCAGATCCTGCGGCAGGAGCTGAGCCAGCGCCGGGACGCCTTCGACAGCATTATCGGGAATTCGGAGCCCATGCAGAAGGTGTTCAGCGTCATGGAAAAGGTAATCCCGAACAAAAGCAACATCCTGATCACGGGGGAAAGCGGCACCGGGAAGGGACTCGTAGCCCAGTCAATCCATCAGGCCGGTCCCCGCAAGGATAAACCGTTTATTTCCATCAACTGCGGCGCCATACCGGAGAACCTTCTTGAAAGTGAACTCTTCGGCCATAAAAAAGGCGCTTTCACCTCCGCAAACGAAGACAAGAAAGGCCTTATAACCATGGCCGATTCGGGTACGCTCTTTCTCGATGAGATTGGCGAACTGCCGCAGAACCTGCAAGTGAAGCTTCTGCACGTGATCCAGACCAAGGAGCTGACCCCGGTCGGCGACACGAGGGTTCTGACGGTTGACGTCCGCATCATCGCGGCAACAAACGCTGATCTCCTGCAGCGGGTCAAGGAGAACCGGTTTCGCGAGGACCTGTTCTACCGCCTCAATGTGATCGAGATCTGCATGCCCGCCCTCCGGGAGCGAAAGGACGACATCCCCCTCCTCATCAAACACTACCTCGGGGTCGTGGGCAAGGAATCGGGAAAAACGATCAAGGATATCGACTATGAGGCGATGCAGGCGATGCTCGCCTATGACTGGCCGGGCAACATCAGGGAGCTCAGAAACACGATTGAACGCGCGGTCGTCCTCGCGGACAGCGAAACGATCACGATTCACGATCTGCCCGACAAATTCAGGACACTCGACGTCGAAGGCATTTCCACCTCATCGCTCAAGCAGGCGCTTGATCATTTCGAGCGGGAATACATCAGGAGAACGCTTGCGGAGTCGAAGGGGAATAAGGAAGCTGCAGCAACAAAACTGGGTGTGGATCTTGCCACGCTCTACCGGAAGCTGAAAAAACTGCGCATTGAAACCGCATAACAGGCACGCCGTGTCTCACGGTGTGCTGCCGCCCTCAGAACCGATGCCTTCGCGCTCCGGTTCCCGCGCCGAAACGTCGGCAAGCCTCACCGCATTCACCATGGACACGGGCAGCGACATCCACTGCATCCTGCTTTTGAGATGGATATCCGTGTCCGACACCTCCACGAGAACGCCCCGGTACACGACGCCGTTTGCAATTACTTCCACTTCTTTTCCGATCATGCTCTGCACATCGGGCATAGAAACTCCTCTCCGCGTTCCGCGGAAACAGCAGGATTGCACACCGGTCGGCACGACCGCTCTCCGTCTGCAGCGGGGTTTCCCCTTTGTCGACCTTCGCCGATGAACACCTGGTTCCTCCCTGCCTGATATTCTGGTATCTTCCCCTACAGGGAGGCCCCGTCCAGACCATCCTGGTCGTGCACCATGTCTTTCAGCTGCAAAATACGCTCACGGATCTTTACCAGCCTCCCGAACCCCAGTTCGCTGACATAGGGTGCAAGCGCAAGGGTGACTGTCTTGGGGGTCAATTTTTCCTTGGGAATCTTTTTCAGCACCTCTGCCACGATTTCCTTGACCCGCTTGTCGTACAGCAGATCACTGGGTGCCGGCTGCTCAGAACGCGCCGTCGCAGCAGCAATCTGCCGATGCAGCGCTTCCTTATATTGCGCGTCGATCATGCCCGTATATTCGAAATAATCAAGGGCCTTACGGATCTCCCTTCCCGGCGTTTTGTTCCTCTGAATGAAGTCGATGATCGTACGCGTGTCTCTGCCAAACAGCGCCTCGTAGGGCAGGATTCCCTTGTCAAGGTTCTGCCGCCGGTCGATTGCATGCTCGACTTCGTCGGCCATGACGCCCAGGTCCTCCTCAGTCCTGCCCTTGAGTTCCTCCGGATACTTCACGAGCGCAATGAGTTCATCGCGAAACTCCTCCGGCGAATAGGTTGTTCCATCCCGTCGGGTGCGCCGGTATTTCTGCGCCATCCGCTCGAATGCTGCTGCATCATCATCGCTCCGGTGCAGGAGAAAGGTGAATTCCAGCCGATGCGGCTCCTCGATAGGCCGGAATTTTTCCCGCCCTGTCAAGAGAAGTTCGACACTGCTTTTCTCGTGCCGGTACCGCATGCCCGGAAAATCCTCGGCGTCGATCCAGTCGTCGGGATTGTCGACAAGACACGGGACGAAGCCGAGATCCAGCAGCGCGTCGATGTTCTGCTGGCCGCGGATCATAACGGTGTTGCCGCTCCTCGTTCGTTCAATGGTTTCCAGAATGACCGTGAGCTTGCTTTCCCGCGCCATCCTTGTTTCAACAACAGCTTTTTCAGCGGCAAGCCGCCGCTCCTCCAGCCGGTATTCATCGACGACCCACTTATACGCATCCCGGATCATCAGGCTGTCATTGACAAGGCGGGTAAGCGGCGCCTCCTTGGAATAAAGAAGATCGTCCATCGACGGCAAGTGAGGCGCTGCGATGATGACCTGCTCCTGAATATCACTTTTTGCCCGGATGACGCGGAACAGGGAGCCGTCCTTGAATTTCAGGATATCCTTTTTCCCCTTGGCAACGACTTCATAGACGACAGCGCTGTTTTTCGCATTAAGATCCCCCTGCGTCAGCTCAAGGAGGATTTGTGAAAATTCTTCCGGCGAGCCCTGAATCGGTTTCGTGATCCCCGCCCTGTCCTTCAGAAGCTGAGCAAAAGCGTTCTGCCGGTGGCCCCCGAACAGTTTTGCCCGCATTCGTTCGTACATATCAGCGTTCATTTCGGATTCCTGTCCTGACGGCAAGGGTGTGCTGCATGCGTCCTCGTAGAGATTGTACCTGTCCTTTTCCCCGATTTCAAGCGTTCGCTTTCTTCCGGTGACTGCCGGCTGCTGTGCCCGGCTGATGGACCTCAGGGGGCAACCAGGCAATTCCCCATCAAGAAAAACGGGTTCGCAGGAAGGTGCCGCATTACAGAATATCCCCGGCAGAGGGATCAGAGCGCTCACACCGCTCTTCGTCCTTGCAGAGGCGCATTTGTTCTTCCATGACCAGGCCTGCTATTTCCCTCTGCAGCTCAGTGAACGACGGCGACGCCGAATCACGCGGCCGGTCGAGGGTGACGCGGACGATCTGCTTGATCGTTCCGGGACGGTACGTCATGATTACAACGCGGTCGGCAAGATAGATTGATTCGTCGATGCCGTGCGTTACGAAGACGATCGTCTTGCGGAACTCGGTCCAGATACGCAACAATTCGTCCTGCATGGTTCGCCGGGTCAGGGCATCAAGTGC
>Ga0187786_10000252_pt1 | contig 17237 bp, 19 predicted proteins | sample 0815_BV2_10_20_M_FD_132449 | JGI IMG/M metagenome (GOLD analysis project Ga0187786, IMG submission 132449) | Tropical peat soil microbial communities from peatlands in Department of Meta, Colombia - 0815_BV2_10_20_MG | ecosystem: Environmental > Terrestrial > Soil > Wetlands > Peat | place...
CGGGCCCGATGTCGATGTCGAACAGATCCTCATGGGCGCCCGCCTGTGGGACGACCTTGGCCTGACCGGCATCAAACTGGAAATCAACTCGCTTGGCCAGCCCGAGGAGCGTGCCCGCCACCGCACCGACCTGATCGCCTACCTGGAAAACCATCGCGATCAGCTCGATGCCGATGGTCAGCGACGCCTGCACAACAATCCGTTGCGTATTTTGGATACCAAGAATCCAGCCATGCAGGATCTGGTTGAAGGAGCGCCGAAACTGATGGCCTATCTCGGCGAGGTCTCCCTCAAACACTTCGAAGGCGTGCAGGCACTGCTCAGGGATGCCGGCATACCGAGCCGCATCAATCCGCGACTGGTACGCGGCCTCGATTATTACAATCTCACCGTGTTCGAATGGGTGACCGACCAGCTCGGCGCACAAGGTACGGTCTGCGCCGGCGGCCGTTACGATGGTCTGATTGCGCAGTTGGGCGGCAAACCGGCACCGGCCTGCGGCTTCGCCATGGGCGTCGAGCGCCTGTTGGCGCTATGGGGCGATCAGGGCAATCGTCACGAGCAATCGGTGCCGGATGTCTATGTCGTGCATCAGGGCGAAGCGGCCGGACGTCATGCCTTCAAGGTGGCCGAGCATCTGCGTGATGTCGGCTTCGGCGTGCATCTGCACTGCGGTGGCGGCAGCTTCAAATCCCAGATGAAGCGGGCCGACGCCTCGGGCGCGCCCTTGGCGGCTATCATTGGCGACGACGAGGCGCAGGCTAACGAAGTTACCGTCAAGCCGCTGCGCGAGGCAACGGAACAGCGCCGCGTCGCCTTCGACAGCCTGGCCGAGACGGTCGGCGAATGGATTCTTGGCACCGAATGTGAATAGGAACTGACCAATGGCAGCGTATGACCTGGAAGAGCAGGAACAGCTCGACGAGCTGAAGACCTGGTGGAAGATGCACGGCAACCTCGTTACCGCCGTGATCACAGTGGCGGCGATGGCGGTGCTGGCGTGGCAGGGCTGGAACTGGTGGCAGCGCAACCAGGCCGCCCAAGCGTCCGGGCTCTACGGTGGCGTGCAGATTGCCGCGGCCCAGAAGGATGCCAAACGGGCGCGGGAACTGGCGGGCGAACTGATCGACAAGTATTCCGGTACCACGTATGCGGGACTGGCGGCGCTGCTGTCGGCAAAGGCGCAGGCCGATGGCGGCGACATCAAGTCGGCGCGGGCGCAGCTGGCTTGGGCGGCCGATAACGCCAAGGACAACGGCGTCCGAGATCTGGCCCGGCTGCGTCTGGCGGCGGTGCTGCTCGATGAGAATGCCTACGACGAGGCGCTCGGCAAACTGACGGCCGAACCGGCCGCCGCGCTGGCGCCGCGCTTCGGCGAACTGCGGGGAGACATCCTGGCCGCTCAAGGCAAGGCAGCGGAGGCCAAGACAGCCTACGAGGCAGCCATCGCCAAGCTAGACGCCCTTATCAAGGAGGGTGGCAGCGAGGCACGCGCCCATGGCCCCTATCGTGAGATGTTGCAGAGCAAGCTCGATGCGCTTGCCGGTGGCAGGGGAGAAGGCAAGTGAGACCATCGCTGATGCGTCTCACCGGCATTGCCGCTGCCGCACTGCTTGCCGGTTGTTCGTCCCTGAACCCCTTTTCATCGAGCGTGCCCAAGGTCACTGCAGCTGAGCTGACGCCGATCCAGGCGACGGCCGAATTGTCCGTGATGTGGCAGGCGAATGTCGGCGGTGGCGGCGATTTCGTGTTCACGCCGGCTGTGGTGGGCGGCAGCGTCTATGCTGCCGGTCAGGACGGCACGATCGCCCGCTATGACAATGGCCGCCAGGTCTGGCGCATTGCTGCGGGTCAGAAGCTGTCCGGCGGCGTCGGCGCCGATCGCAAGGTGGTTGCCGTCGGTACGGCCAAGGGCGAGGTGCTGACTTTTGATGCCGAAACCGGCAATGCTCTCTGGCAGGCGCGCGTCAGCTCGGAAGTGCTGGCGGCGCCGGCCGTGGGAGATGGCTTGGTGGTGGTCCGCTCAGGCGATTCGCGCATCACCGGGTTCGAGATCGGTGACGGCAAACGGCGCTGGGTCTACCAGCGCGCCACCCCGACTCTCAGCCTGCGTTCCAACGTCGGCGTGCTGCTGGTCGAACGCGTCGTGGTCGCGGGCTTCCCCGGTGGCAAGCTGGTTGCCATCAATAGCCAGAATGGCGCCGCGATCTGGGAAGTGACCGTGGCACTGCCCAAGGGGGCGACCGAACTCGAACGCGTGGCGGACCTCACCAGCTCGCCGGTGGTTGATGGCAAGGAGATCTGTGCCGCCGCCTTCCAGGGTCGTGTCGCCTGTTTCGACATCGCTTCCGGCAACCAGCTTTGGGCGCGCGATATCTCCAGCAGTGCCGGACTCGATATCGACAAGCGCCGTGTCTATGTCAGCGACGACAAGGGCACCGTCCATGCCTTCGCCCGCGAAAGCGGTGCCAGCCTCTGGAAGCAGGAAAAGCTGTCGTTGCGCAATCTCTCGCGGCCGCTTGCGCTGGGCCAGCGTGTCGCTGTGGCTGACTTTCAGGGCGTGGTGCATTTGCTCAACGCCGAGGATGGCGCCTTCGCCGCGCGCGCCACCACCGACGGTAGTGCCGTGCTGGCAGAGCCGCAGCGAATGACTGGCGGCTTCGTGGTGCAGACCCGCAACGGCGTCGTCGCCGCGCTGGGCAGCCAGTAAGTCGTGAAACCGACGCTTGTGCTGGTGGGCCGGCCCAACGTCGGCAAGAGTACGCTGTTCAATCGCCTGACGAAGACGCGCGATGCGCTGGTGGCCGACATGCCGGGCCTGACCCGGGATCGCCACTACGGGCATGGTCGGCTCGGCACGAAGCCCTTTCTGGTGGTCGATACTGGCGGTTTCGAACCGCAGGCAAAGACCGGCATCGTCCAGGAGATGGCGCGCCAGGCGGAGGCAGCCATCGCCGAGGCCGATGTCATATTGTTCATGGTCGATGCGCGCGCGGGTCTGACGCCGCAGGACAAGGTGATCGCCGATCTGCTGCGGCGCAGTGGTCGTTCCGTGCATGTGGTGGTGAACAAGGCCGAAGGCATGGACCGCGCTGTCGTTGCCGCGGAGTTCCATGAACTCGGCATCGGTGAGCCACGGGTAATTTCCGGCGCTCACGGTGAAGGCGTGCGGGAGCTGCTCGACCTCGCGCTGGAGCCATTCGGCGAGACGGCAGTGGGCGAGGAGGGGCAAGGTCCGCGGGTTGCCATCGCCGGCCGGCCGAATGTCGGCAAGAGCACCCTGATCAATGCCCTGCTTGGCGAAGACCGGGTGATCGCCTTCGACATGCCGGGCACGACGCGGGATGCCATCGAGGTTCCCTTCGAACGCAACGGTCGCCAATACACGCTGATCGACACGGCGGGCCTGCGGCGCAAGGGGCGCGTCTTCGAGGCGATCGAGAAGTTCTCGGTGATCAAGACGCTGCAGGCCGTCGAGGAAGCCAACGTCGTGGTCCTCATGGTCGACGCCAGCCAGGACATTTCCGACCAGGATGCGCACATCGCCGGATTCTGCATCGAGGCCGGCCGCGCGCTGGTTCTGGCGGTAAACAAGTGGGATGCGGTGGATGACTACCGGCGCGAGCGGATCAAGCAGGACATCGCCCGCAAGCTCAACTTCCTCGGCTTTGCGCGCATCCATTACATCTCGGCGAAGGAGGGGCAGGGCATTGCCGGCGTGCTGGCGTCGGTGGACAAGGCCTACGCCGCAGCAATGGCCAAGCTGCCGACGCCAAAGCTGACCCGTGTCTTGCAGGCGGCGATACAGAAGCAGCAGCCACCGCGTCACGGTAATTTCCGACCGAAGCTGCGCTACGCGCATCAAGGTGGGCAGAATCCACCCATCATCGTCATTCACGGCAACGCGCTCGACCATGTGCCGGATTCCTATACCCGCTACCTGGAAAAGACATTTCTCGAAGCTTTCCGGCTCCAGGGCACGCCGCTGAGAATACAGTACAAGAGCGCGCGCAATCCGTACGCCGACAAGGACTGAGCCGTCGTTCAGGGTCGGCGGCTGGCACGTCACCGAAAAATCGATTACATTAGTCGTCCGATAACTAGAGCCGAGGGGCCGCCATGAGCAATAAAGGGCAGATGCTACAAGACCCGTTCCTGAACACACTGCGCCGTGAACATGTGCCGGTGTCGATCTATCTCGTTAATGGCATCAAATTGCAGGGCCAGGTCGAATCGTTCGACCAGTACGTGGTGCTGCTGAAGAACACGGTGACGCAGATGGTGTACAAGCACGCCATTTCCACCGTCGTGCCCGCCCGGCCGGTTAACTTCGCCCAGGAAAACGGCGGCGAGTGATTCCCGGTCATCCGGTGGAGCGGGCGCGTGCTTGAGCGGCCCGACACCGGCGAAAATGCCATTCTTGTCCAACTCGATTTCGGCGAGGGAGACTTCGCCGAACGTCTGGAAGAATTCCGTCTGTTGGTGACCAGTGCCGGCGCACGGCCCCTGGCTGTGGTCTCCGGTCGCCGTCAAAGTCCCGATCCTGCAACCTTTGCCGGCAAGGGCAAGGTAACCGAGATCGGCGAGACGGCGCGGTTGCATGACGCCAACTTGGTCGTCTTCAATCACGAACTGGCGCCCGGTCAGCAGCGCAACCTGGAACGAACCTTGGAGCTGCGGGTGGTCGACCGCAGCAGCCTGATTCTTGACATCTTCGCCCTGCGGGCGCGCAGCCACGAGGGCAAGCTTCAGGTCGAACTGGCGCAACTCCAGCATCTGGCGACGAGGCTGGTAAGAGGCTGGACGCACCTCGAGCGGCAGAAGGGTGGTATTGGTCTGCGCGGGCCGGGCGAGAAGCAGCTCGAAACTGACCGTCGCCTGCTGGGAAAGCGCGTTGCCGTCCTGAAGGATCGCTTGAAGCAGCTCGAACGCCAGCGTCAGGTCCGTCGGCGCGCCAGGACTCGCGGCAATGTCCTGGCGGTATCGCTGGTCGGCTATACCAACGCCGGTAAGAGTACGCTGTTCAACGCGCTGACCAAGGCCGGTGCATATGCCGCCGATCAGCTCTTTGCCACGCTCGATACGACTTCGCGGCGGGTATTCGTCGAAGGAGCCGGGCAGATCGTGGTGTCGGATACTGTCGGTTTCATCCGCGACCTGCCGCATGCCCTGGTGGCGGCTTTTCATGCCACGCTGGAGGAGACCGCGCAGGCGAACCTGCTGCTCCACGTCGTCGACTCAGCCAGCCAGGATCGGGACCAGCAGATGGCGGCCGTCGACCAAGTGCTTGACGAGATCGGCGCCGGCGCCGTACCGCAGATCGTGATCTGGAACAAGATCGATGCCACCGGCGCCGAGCCGGGCGTCGAGCAGGACGACTGTGGTAATATCGCGCGCGTTCGCGTGAGTGCCCGCACCGGGGCCGGCCTCGAGCTCCTGAGAGAAGCCCTGGCGGCAGCAGCCCGCAACCACGCCCTCCAGGCGCGGCCGGAAACCGCCTGACCAGACCCCTCCAACCCATTCCCAACCGACTGTCCGAAAAATGATTGCTGGCATCCTGATGTCTCTCAATGACCACGGCTGGGGCAACAACCCCGGTGGCGGCAATAAGGGCGGCCCACCCGACCTCGAAGAATTGTGGCGCGACTTCAATCGCCGCCTGTCCGGACTGCTTGGCCGCAAGGGCGGTGGCGGCAATGATGGCGGCAACGGCGGTCGCTTGCCGTCGCTCTCGCCGCGCCAGTTCGGTGGTGGTATCGGGATGCTGGTTGCGCTCGTGGTCGTCGTCTGGCTGGCCAGTGGCTTCTATATCGTCGATGCCAGTCAGCGCGGCGTCGTGCTCCAGTTCGGCAGCTTCCGCGAAACTACCGACCCCGGCCTGCGCTGGCGCTTGCCTTGGCCCATCCAGAGCCACGAGGTGGTGAACCTTACCGGCGTGCGCACCGTCGAAGTCGGTTATCGCGGCGCCGAAAAGAACAAGGTGCCGAAGGAGGCTCTGATGCTGACCGACGACGAGAACATCGTCAGCGTCCAGTTTGCTGTCCAGTACCTGCTCAAGGATGTCCAGGCGTATCTGTTCAGGAACCGCCATCCGGACGATTCGGTCATCCAGGCTGCCGAGACGGCGATTCGGGAGATCGTCGGCAAGAGCAAGATGGACTTCGTGCTCTACGAAGGGCGCGATGTCATCGCCGCCAGCACGCAGAAGCTGATTCAGGACATCCTCGATCGTTACGAGACCGGCATCCAGATTCGCTCCGTCACCATGCAGAGCACGCAGCCGCCCGAGCAGGTGCAGGCGGCCTTCGATGATGCCGTCAAGGCCGGCCAGGACAAGGAGCGCCAGAAGAACGAGGGCCAGGCCTACGCCAACGACGTCATTCCCCGCGCCAGGGGCGCCGCATCGCGCCTGCAGCAGGAATCCGAAGGCTACCGGGCGCGCATGATCGCTACCGCCGAGGGCGATGCCTCGCGCTTCAAGCAGATTCTGACCGAGTACAACAAGGCGCCGGAAGTGACCCGGCAGCGGCTCTATCTGGAAACCATCCAGCAGGTCTACGCCAGCACCAGCAAGGTGATGGTCGATGCCAAGGGCGGCGGCAACCTGCTCTATCTGCCGCTCGACAAACTGATGCAGGCAGCAAGCGTGCCGGCCGCAGCGGCGACGACCGAAGCGGCTGCTGCGGCCGTGGCGCCGCATGTGGCTGGAACGCCCGCCAGCAACGAGGTGCCGCCGCAGATGGAAAAAACGCCGGCGGTGGGGGGGGGTAGCGACTACCGCTCGCGCTCGTCGCTGAACTCCCGCGAAAGAGGGGAACGCTGATCATGAACCGCAACCTTCCCTTCGCTGCCGCCCTTGTCTTCGGTTTCCTGGTGGTCGCCGCCATGAGCCTGTTTACGGTGGATCAGCGCCAGTTCGCGATCATCTTCCAGCTTGGCGAGATCAAGGAAGTCATCAAGGAGCCCGGCCTCGCCTTCAAATGGCCGATGATCCAGAACGTGCGCTTCTTCGACAAGCGCATCCTGACCCTCGAGTCGCCCGAGCCGGAGCGTTTTCTCACGGCGGAGAAGAAGCCGGTGCAGGTCGACTCGTTCGTCAAGTGGCGTATCCATGACGTCAGGCAGTACTATGTTTCCGTGGGTGGCGACGAGACAGTCGCCAAGACGCGGCTGGCCCAAACGGTGAACTCCGGCCTGCGCGAGGAGTTCGGCAAACGCACGGTCCATGACGTGGTCTCCGGTGCGCGCGAGAAGATCATGCTCGATGTGCAGAAGAAGGCCGATGCCGACATGCGCAACATGGGAGTCGAGATCATCGACGTGCGCCTGAAGCGGGTCGATTTCCCCGCCGAGGTTTCGGAAGCCGTCTATCGGCGGATGGAGACCGAGCGCAAGCGCGTCGCCAACGAACTGCGCTCCACGGGCGCCGCCGAGGCCGAGAAGATCAAGGCCGATGCAGACCGGCAGCGGGAAGTGATCGTTGCCGAAGCCTATCGCGATGCCCAGAAGATCAAGGGCGAGGGCGACGCCAAGGCAGCCGCGATCTACGGCCAGGCTTTTGGCCAGAACCCGGAGTTCTATTCGTTCTATCGCAGCCTGGAAGCCTATCGCGGCTCGTTCAAGAGCAAGAGCGACCTGCTGGTGGTCGAGCCCAACTCGGATTTCTTCAAGTACCTGAAGAACGCCGGTCGCAGCGGCAAATAGGGTTCCGGGGGCATGGCGACAACCCTGATGTTGGCATTCGCCCTCATGCTGGTCATCGAGGGTCTGCTGCCCTTCATCGCGCCACGCGTCTGGCGCGAAACCTTCCGCCGGGTGACGGAAATGAACGACGGTCAGATCCGCTTCATCGGCATCTCGTCGATGCTCATCGGCTTGATCCTGCTGGCGGTATTCGTGTGATGCGTCACTGGTTGTTACCGGAAGCCATCGAAGATCTGCTGCCGGATGAGGCCCGGCACGTCGAGGCCTTGCGTCGACGCCTGCTCGACGAGTTCGACCGCCATGGCTATCAACTGGTGGCGCCGCCGCTGCTCGAGTACGTCGAATCCTTGCTGACCGGCAGCGGCCGCGATCTCGATCCGCGCACCTTCAAGCTGGTCGATCAACTCTCCGGCCGTACCATGGGCGTGCGCGCCGACATCACGCCGCAAGTGGCGCGCATCGACGCGCACCTGCTCAACCGCCGAGGCGTGGCAAGACTGTGCTACTGCGGTAGCGTGCTGCACACGCTGCCGGCGGGCCTCATGGCGTCCCGCGAGCCCCTGCAGATCGGCGCCGAGTTGTACGGCCACGCCGGTCCGGAAGCCGACAGCGAAGTCGTGCGCCTGCTGGCGCGGGCGCTGGAACTGGCCGCCATCGCCGCCACGCGAATCGATCTCGGCCATGTCGGGATTTTTCGCGCCCTGACCGCGCAGGCGGGCCTGGCTGGAGATGTCGAAGAGGAACTGTTCTCTGCCCTGCAGGCGAAGGACGTGCCCGGCTTGCGCGCACTGGTGGCCACGGTGCCCGAACCGGTTCGTTCGGCCCTGCTGGCGTTGCCCGACTGCTATGGCGGCGCGGAAGTTCTCGACGAAGCCGCGCGCCGTCTGCCGGACACATCCGAGATTGCTGCCGCCCTGGCCACACTGCGCCGGCTGGCCAGCAACCTGGCCGATCTGCCCAAAGTGTCATTGGGTTTCGATCTGGCTGACCTGCGTGGCTACCACTATCACAGCGGTGTCGTCTTCGCCGCCTATTGCGAAGGCGCGCCCGGCGCAGTGGCGCTCGGCGGTCGATACGACAAGGTCGGCGAGTCCTTCGGGCGCGGCCGGCCGGCGACAGGCTTCTCGATGGACCTGCGCGATCTGGCGCGCCTGTCGCCCAGACAGGCGGCCGCGGGGGGCATCCTGGCGCCGTGGCCGGAGGACAGGGACTTGCACGAGGAAATCGAACGCTTGCGTGGCCGTGGGGAGACGGTCGTGCTGGCGCTGCCAGGCCATGACGGCGGTTGGCGGGAGGCGGGCTGCGATCGGCGCTTGAGCCGTCGCGGTGCCGGGTGGATTGTGGAACCTTTGAGGGAAGATTGAAAATGGCTAAGAACGTCGTGGTGATAGGCACCCAGTGGGGCGATGAGGGCAAGGGCAAGGTCGTCGACTGGCTGACCGACCATGCCCAGGGCGTGGTCCGCTACCAGGGGGGCCACAACGCCGGCCACACGCTGGTCATCGGCGGCCGGAAGACCGTGCTGCATCTGGTTCCCTCGGGCATCCTGCGCGAGGGTGTCACCTGCTATATCGGCAATGGCGTCGTGCTGTCACCCGATGCGCTAATGCACGAGCTTGATGAATTGAAGGCCGCCGGTGTCGATGCCGATGCGCGGTTGAAGATCTCCGAAGCCTGCCCGCTGATCCTGCCCTATCACCAGGCGCTGGACGTGGCGCGCGAGGCCGCCAAGGGATCGAAGAAGATCGGCACCACTGGCCGCGGTATCGGCCCGGCGTACGAAGACAAGGCATCGCGCCGCGGCCTGCGCGTGCAGGATCTGCTGCGGCCGAAGCGCTTCGCCGAGAAACTGGCCGAGGTGCTCGACTATCACAATTTCGTGCTCAAGAATTACCTGGGTGCCGAGGTTGTCGATTTCCAGAAGGTGCTCGATGGTGCCATGGCCCTGGCGCCGCGCCTGACGAAGATGATCGCCGACGTGCCGCGCTCGCTCTACGACGCCCATAAGGGTGGCGCCAACATCCTGTTCGAGGGCGCGCAGGGCACGCTGCTTGACATCGACCACGGCACCTATCCGTACGTGACCTCGTCGAACTGTGTTGCCGGCGGCGCCTCCACCGGTGCCGGTGTCGGCCCGAGCATGCTGCACTACGTGCTGGGCATCACCAAGGCCTACACGACCCGCGTCGGCAGCGGCCCGTTCCCGACCGAACTCTACGACGCCGTCGACAAGCAGGACCCGGTCGGCAAGCATATGGCCACCAAGGGGCACGAGTTCGGCGCCACCACGGGTCGCGCCCGCCGTTGCGGCTGGTTCGACGCCGCCGCGCTGAAACGATCGATCCAGATCAACGGCATTTCCGGTTTGTGCGTGACCAAGCTGGATGTGCTCGACGGCCTGGAGGAAATGAAAATCTGCACCGGCTACAAGCTCGACGGCGGCTTCACCGACATCCTGCCGGTCGGCGCCGACGATCTGGAGCGCTGCGAGCCGGTGTACGAATCGATGCCCGGCTGGTCCGACAGCACCGTGGGCGTCAAGGCCTTCGACGGCCTGCCAGTTGCGGCGCGCGCCTACATCAAGCGCATGGAGGAGCTTTGCGGCGTGCCGGTGGACATGATTTCGACCGGCCCGGATCGCGAAGAGACCATCGTCCTGCGTCACCCGTTCAAGTGAGATTCGGTCGTGGCGTATTGCCACGACTGACTTTCCAGATCAACGATTCCTGAAGGCCGGCTTTCGTTTTTCGACGAAAGCCGCCATGCCTTCCTTCTGATCTTCCAGCGCAAAGGCGGCGTGGAAGACGCGCCGCTCGAACAGCAGCCCTTCGGCCAGCGACGATTCGAAGGCGCGATTGACCGACTCCTTGATCATCATCACCACCGGCAGCGAGTGGCCGGCAATCGTTTCGGCGGCCGCCAGCGCCTCATCCACCAGCTTGTCGGCGGCGATCACGCGGGCGACCAGCCCGGCCCGTTCCGCTTCTTCGGCATCCATCATGCGCGCTGTCAGGCACAGATCCATGGCCTTGGCCTTGCCCACCGCGCGCGGCAGCCGCTGGGTGCCGCCGGCACCGGGCAGGATGCCGAGCTTGACTTCCGGCTGGCCGAACTTCGCCGTCTCGGCGGCGAAGATCATGTCGCAACTCATCGCCAGTTCGCAGCCGCCGCCGAGCGCGTAGCCCGCAACGGCGGCGATGATCGGCTTGCGACACGTCTTCACCCGCTCCCAGTTGCGACTGATGTAGTCGGGCTTGTAGACGTCCATGTAGCCCCAGTCCTTCATGGCGGCGATGTCGGCGCCGGCGGCGAAGGCCTTGGCCGAGCCGGTGATGACGATGCAGCCTATGTGTTCGTCGGCCTCGAAGGCCTCGAGCGCCGATCCGAGCTCATCGACCAGTTCATCGCAGAGAGCGTTGAGTTGCTGCGGGCGGTTGAGGGTGATGAGGCCGACGCGGCCGCGGGTCTCGGCCAGAATCCACTGGTAGGTCATGGCATTCCCTTTCTGATGTTGCCGCGGGACAGATACGTCAGTCTTCCTCGCGATAGCGTTGGGCGATGGTCTTGAATTCGTCGAAATGAGCAACGAAGGCGTCGACAATGTCCGGGTCAAACTGGCGGTCGCGCTCTGCGGTGATGACAGTCCGGGCCTCGTCGAAGGACATCGGCGCCTTGTAGGTGCGCCGGCTGATCAGCGCGTCGAAAACGTCGGCCAGCGACATAAGCCGGGCGGCGATCGGTATGGCATCCCCCGCCAGTCGATCCGGGTAGCCGGCGCCGTCCCAGCGTTCGTGGTGGTGGCGGGCGATCTGCTTGGCCAAGGCCAGGAATTCGACCGGATGATCGGTTTCGCGCTCGGCCTGTTCGATGGCGTCGGAGCCGAGGGCGGCATGCGTCTTCATGATCTCCCACTCCTCCGGCGTCAGCTTGCCGGGCTTGAGCAGGATGTGGTCGGGGATGCCAACCTTGCCTATGTCATGGAGCGGCGCCGACTTGGCCAACGTCTCGATCGTGTGCCTGGTAAGAAAGCCGGTGAAGCGGGGGTGGTCCTTGAGCGCTTCGGCCAGTGCCACCACGTAGCCGCGGGTGCGGTGGATGTGATTGCCGGTCTCCGGGTCCCGCGTTTCCGCCAGGTGGGCGAGGGCGAGGATGCTGACGTCCTGGATATGCTGGTTCTCGCTCATCCGCCGGGCAACTTCGGCCTCGAGAAAACTGTTCTGGTTCTTCAGCCAGTCGTGGGCCTGCTTGAGTTCCAGTTGCGTGCGCACGCGCGCCATGACGATCGATGGCCGCAGGGGCTTGGTGATGTAGTCGACCGCGCCAAGATCGAGGCCGCGTTCCTCGTCCTCGGTGGCATCCATGGCGGTGACGAAGATGACCGGAATGTCGCGATTGCGCGGTGACTGGCGCAGATAGTCGAGGACCGCGTAGCCGTCCATGTCCGGCATCATGACGTCGAGCAGGATCAGGTCGGGCCTGGGATCGGAATCGACCACCTGAAGCGCCCGCCGGCCGGAGTTGGCCGCCCGCACCCGATAGGTTGGCTGCAGCAGTTCGCCGAGCACGGTGATGTTCTCCGGCGTGTCGTCGACAACGAGGATGGTCGGGCGCGAATCTTCCTTCGTTGCAAGCTGCATGCTGTCCACCATGGCTAGTCGAGCACGTGAGACACCAGTCCGTCGGCAAGTTTAGGCTCAAACCATGTGGACTTGGGCGGCATCACCTGGCCGGCATCGGCCACGGCCATCAGGTCGGCCATGCGCGTCGGATACATGGCGAAGGCGGCGGCCATCTCGCCACTATCGACGCGCTTCTCCAATTCTCCGAGACCCCGAATCCCGCCGACGAAGTCGATACGCTTGTCGCGACGCAGGTCGGTGATGCCGAGCACCGGGCCGAGCAGGTGCTCGGAAAGCAGGCTGACATCCAGGTTGGCCACGGGATCCTTCGAAAACAGTTTCGGGTCGATGTTCAGCCTGTACCAGCGGCCGGGCAGGTAGAGGCCGACTTCGCCGTGGCAGGAGGGCTTGACCGCGCCGCAGGCGGGAGACACCGCATAGCATTGGCCGACGCGGGTGAGGAATTCGTCTGCCGACAGGCCGTTGAGATTCTTCACCACCCGGTTGTAGTCCATGATCTTCATCTGGTGATGCGGAAAGATCACGGCCAGGAAGTAGTCGCTGGCCTGCTCCGCATCAGCCTGGTGTCGTGCGGCGGCGACCCGCGAGGCGGCCGCCGAACGGTGGTGGCCGTCGGCGATGTAGAGCGCCTTCATGCGCTCGAAGGAGGCAGTGATGTCGGCGATCAGAGTCTCGTCGTTCACGACCCAAATAGTATGGCGGATGCCATCGTCGGCGCTGACTTCGGCGGCCGGCGCGCCGGCGCAAGCCTGGCCCAGCAGGTGATCGGCCTGCGGCGCTTCCGGATAGGCCAGCAGCACCGGGCCGGTCTGGGCGTTGAGGGCGTCGATCTGCCGAACCCGGTCATCTTCCTTGTCGGGGCGCGTGAACTCGTGCTTCTTGATCCGGCCGGCGTCGTAGGCCGCCACCGAGGCGGCCGCGACGAAACCGAGTTGCCGGTGCGTGCCCATCTTCAACTCATACACGTAATAGCAAGGCGTCGCGTCGCGGTGCAGGATGCCGGCCGCGAGCATCTTCTGCAGGTTCTCCATCGCCTTGGCATACACCGCCGGCGCGTAGGGGTCGGTGCCCGGCGGCAGGTCGATTTCCGGCTTGGAGATGTGCAGGAAGCTCCAGGGCTTTCCAGCGGCACGGACACGGGCTTCGTCGGTGGACAGGACATCGTAGGGTGGCGCGGCGACGTCGCTGGCGTGATGGGCGGCCGGGCGCAGGCCGCGGAAGGGCTTGATGAGCGACATGATGTTCCTACCGGGTGGTGCGGCTGGCCAGCGGGCCCTTCAGGGCAGCACGGGCCTCGCGGATCATTTGTTCGGTGGTCGGCCAGTCGACGCAGGCATCGGTGACCGAGCAGCCGTACTTGAGTTTGCCGAGGTCGTCCGGGATCGGCTGGTTGCCGGCTTCAATGAAGCTCTCAATCATCAGGCCGACGATGGAGCGGTTGCCGACGCGAATCTGGTTCACGCAATCCAGCATCACCAGCGGCTGCAACTCAGGCTTCTTGTAGCTGTTGGCGTGCGAGCAATCGACGACGACGTTCTCGGCCAGCTTCGCCTTGGCCAGCGACTTCTCCGCCATGGCGACGCTGACGGTGTCGTAGTTCGGCCGCTCGCCGCCGCCGCGCAGCACCAGGTGGCCGTAGCCATTGCCGCGCGTGCGCACCACCGAGGAGCGACCCTGCATGTTGATGCCGAGAAAGCTGTGTGGCCGCGAGGCGGAAAGGATGGCGTTGATGGCGGTGTCCACCGAGCCGTCGGTGCCGTTCTTGAATCCGACCGGCGTCGACAGGCCCGAGGCCATCTCGCGGTGCGTCTGCGACTCGGCGGTGCGGGCGCCGATGGCGGTCCAGGCGACGAGGTCGCCGAGGTACTGCGGCGAGATCGGGTCGAGCGCCTCGGTGCCGGCGGGCAGGCCGATCTCGTTGACGGCGAGCAAAAACTCGCGCGCCTTCTGCATGCCTTCCTCGATGTGGAACGTATCGTCGAGGCGCGGATCGTTGATGTAACCCTTCCAGCCGGTCGACGTGCGCGGCTTCTCGAAATAGACGCGCATCACCAGGTAGAGCGTATCCGCGACCTCGTCGGCCAGCGCCTTCAGGCGCCGGGCATAGTCGAGGCCGGCGACCGGATCGTGGATCGAGCAGGGGCCGACGACGATGAACAGGCGCGGGTCCTTGCGGTCGAGAATCGCCTCGATGGTGCGGCGTCCTGCGACGACTGACTTTTCGGCTGCGTCGGTGATGGGCACGCGGCGGTGGATTTCTTCCGGCGTCGGCATCGCCTCGAAGGCTTCGATATTCAGGTTTTCGGTCTGTTGCATGTGATGGGTGGAAATGCGTTGCGATTCAAAACGCAATTGTATCCCGCCCCGCCCATCGGGCCTTCAATCGGGCGAAGGCGGCTTTCTTGGGCCTACAGGAGACGTATCACCACGGCTGACTTTCGTCGGGAAGGCGGGAACGAGGCTGAAGAGAAGCTCTTTTCATGCGGGCACTGCGCCCCCCATTTCGATAACGCCTGAGGCACATGCGCCCCAGCGCTATCGTTCACGCATCATGTGACAACGCGAACTCAGGAAGCTTTCGTCTTCAGGGGCACGACATCCTTGGCATGCTTCTTCGCCTGCTTGGCCGCCTTCTTTTCCTTTGGCGTCAGCAAGGCCTGCTTTTTCGCTTCCTTGTTGGATTGCTGAATCTTTGACATGGTCCCTCCTGCTGATGTTGAAGCAATGATGGCGCTGGCTGCGCTCAGACCTTCTCGTTCCAATGGAAGCGATGCAGGAACCGGTGCAGCATGGGCGTGAACAACACCGCCGCAGTGACGACGAACACCATGCCGGCATAGAGCGCATACATGCCGGCAAACAGCTTGCCCGCGGCCGTCCGTGGCGGATCCACCGGCCCCATGCCGCCGAGGAGCATGGCGGAATTCAGGAAGGCATCGACCCAGGACAGATGCTCGAAAGCCATGTATCCGAACATCCCGATCGCCAGCGACAGGGTTAGCAGGCCGATGGCGATCGCCAGATGCCGAACCATCCGTTGACGGAAGGCCTCTCGGGGCAGCGGTGCCTGGTGTCTTGACTCGTACATGGTTCTTACCTGAAGTGGCTCGCGCAGCCATGCTGAACGTAATGTCCATTATTGCAGAATTGGCATCCAGCCTTCATTTTCCGGTCGGTCGAACGGTGCTTGCTAAATTTCTTGATATTGCGGCCGTGAACTATGGTTCGCTGCCATGGTATTGGTGACAACGAGGAGGGGGATTGAATGTCGGATTCGGAAAGGTACGTCAAGACCCCCAAGGGTCTGGAGGAGGTCACCCAGCGCAGCCACGGTCTGCCCCTGCGTTGTCGCCGTCTGCTGATCATGATCGACGGCAAGAAGGATGCGGCGAACCTGGCGGCGATGTTGCCCGGCGAGGATACCGCGGTCGTGTTGGCAAGGCTGCTGGATGGAGGCTACATCACGCCCCTGGCGGCGGAACCGTCGCCGGCCGAACAGGCGGCCGCCACCGCGAGTCAGGCGCCAAGGCCGGAGAACGACGCCCAGCGCTTCGACATGGCGCGCAATTTCATGCTCAACACCCTCAATGCCTTCGTCGGCATCTCGGCCTCCGGTCTCATCGTCCGCATCGAAGCGTGTGCCGGCATCGGCATGCTGCAGGAGCACTACCGCGCCTGGCAGGACGCGATCCGCCTTTCCTCGGACGGCCGCAAGCGTCTGACGGAACTCGAGAGTCGCCTCGCGCCGCTGCTTTCCTGAAGCAGCAGCGCCTCGCGCCAGAGCGCCACCAGCCCTTTCGGGTCGAGGTATTTCGGGTGCAGGGTCCACAGTCGCATGTCGGCGTGGATGGCGCGGAGGAGGGGACCTCGCATCGTCCGGCGTCCGTCAGCACGTCAGGGCCGGATACTTGCCAAGTTGCGAGGGGTTTTCGGCCTGGACCACCATGAAGTGCGCCACGTCGGCCCGCGAGATCGCCCCCACCCGCATTCCCTTTTCGAGCCTGTCGAGCACGCGGTAGCGGCCCGTCAGCCTGCCGTTGATGAGTCGCCCCGGGGCGGACCATCTCCCAGCGGGGATATCCTTCCGCGATCATCCGTTCCATCCTGCTCTTGTTCGCGTAGACGGCCTTGAGGAGCAGGTTGAACATCTCTTTCATGACCGGCGAGTTTTAGCCCCAGCTGTCCCCCGCACCGAATCCGGTCAGGACGATGAGCGGCGGGATCGCACCGGTCTCCTTCAACACTTGCAGCAGCGCGCGCGCGGAATCGGTGTATAGCGTCGTCGCCTTCGTGCTGTTGCCCGTGCCGAGTGCGACCAGAATCGCCTCGGCACCCTCGATGGCGTGCCGGACGTCGTCCGCGCTCTTCGAGCTGCCTTGCACGATATGCAGCTTGTGGTCCTTCGGCAGGGGCTCGACGCTGCGCGACAAGCTGGTGACCTCATGGCCCTTTTGCAGCGCCAGACGCACGACTTCGAGGCCCACCCCTGCGGATGCACCGATGACGGTGATTTTCATGGGTTCTAGCACGACACGTTGAACAGGGACTTGGCGGCCGAGCACTCCAACGCGACCTCACGCATCTTGGCGATACTGGCGTTGAATACCGTGAGCACGACATAATCGGTGCCGTCGCACTTTGCCCGTATCGAGCCATCCTTCGGGTTTCGCACGGCAGCCGAGACGCGCTGGCAGCGCGGGAATTGACGCTTGATGATCCTGACGGCGACAGCCGTGGCATCGCCCTTGGGCGCCGCGCCGACAACCTGATTGGCCGCGGGTACGCGCTCTGCCGCCAGAAGCATCGATGCCGCAATGATGGTCAGGGCTGCTGGTCTCATGTCGTTCTGCCGGAAAGGGCAGGCGGGGTCACACCTCCGAATTATCCCACGAC
>Ga0187786_10000253_pt1 | contig 17225 bp, 15 predicted proteins | sample 0815_BV2_10_20_M_FD_132449 | JGI IMG/M metagenome (GOLD analysis project Ga0187786, IMG submission 132449) | Tropical peat soil microbial communities from peatlands in Department of Meta, Colombia - 0815_BV2_10_20_MG | ecosystem: Environmental > Terrestrial > Soil > Wetlands > Peat | place...
AGCCGCCTCGGGTTTCGCAGCGAATGCTCCATCCTGCCAAAGCATGAAGAGCGTCGCCGCAACTGCGATAGCAAATGATACGATGAAATTCCTTCGATTCATACTGCCTCCTTCATGTATTCTGTGCCTTATAAATCTGCAAGCCATATGACTAACAATGAAAGCAAGTCGCATACCGGAGCAGTAAAATCATGCAACGATCTGTTTTTAAATGATTGTTTTATTCTGCATTCCATCGGCCTCATGACAAATTGTGCCATTTGGGCCAATAACAATGCTTGCGTCGTCCCAAACAGCACAGCCGTTTTGCGCTGCTTATCGGAAGGTTCTCTGAAGCACATACAACTGCCCTTCGGCAAAGGACGATCGCGTCGCCGCTTTTTTCTTTTATAATTAAGCAATGGAACTCCAAGATGAACAAGACATCCACCCGAACGTCAGAAACCGGCGCGTGCACATGGCAAATGAGCGGACATTCCTGGCGTGGATTCGGACGAGCATCGGCATAATGGCATTCGGCTTTGTCCTCGAAAAGTTTGCTTTGCTGGTGCGGCAGTTTGCGTTATTTGTCGACAAAAGCGGCATTTCGGTCAAGCCGATAGCTGAACAGTCGTTTTCTTATTCCTCGATATGGGGGATCCTTCTCGTCGGCCTCGGCGCCCTCATGGGAGTACTCGCCTTTTTCCGCTACAAAACAGTGGAAAGGCAGATCGATGAAGATAGCTATCAACACTCCATCCTGCTTGATTTGATGCTGATGATAGCAGTTCTCGCCACCGGCATCTTCCTCGTTCTCTATCTAATCCATAATTTCTAGTCCATTGTCGTCACATATAATTGTCGCGCCGCAAAATAAGACCGCCATTCCGACCCCTGCTTTTGCGTGTGATAGAATAAGGCCATGCGGACTCCTTCGCCATCGAGCCTCGGATTGAAATTCGGCCTGACGGTGGGTGCCTTTCTGCTTCTTTTCTCAACGCTTATTTCTGTTTCGCTCTATTATTATCTCCGTTCGCAGGCAATCCGCGACGCTGCTGACAAGACGGGAATTATCATGGCGCAGGCGGAATCGCTCGGCGGATATGTGCGGGAAACCCTGCGCCCCAAGATGTACGAACTGCTGAGCAGAAAGGATTCGGAGATCGAGTTCATTGTCGAGGCGATGTCCACCACCCATATCACCCAAGCGGTCATGAAAAAATTCAACGGGGAACTGCCCGACTATTCGTACCGCAGGATGTCGGACAAACCGATAAATGCGGCGAACAAGGTCGATGCTGCCCATCAGCGCCTTTTGCGGTACTTCGAAGAGCATCGCGATGAGTCCGCCTGGCGCGGGTTTGAGACAGTCGACAACCGCGAGTTTCTGGTGTTCGCCAGGCCGATTGTTTCGGATGCCAGTTGTCTTGTCTGCCATGCATCTGCCGCGTCGGCCCCAAAGGCTATCCGTGTTCGCTATGGGGAGAGCGCCCAGTACGGCTGGTTGCCGGATGCCGTAGTAGGGGTCGAGACGGTTTCAGTGCCGCTCGATGTCGCCTTTGCAAAGGCGCGCAGCATCGCAACAGACCTGTTCCTCTTCGGACTTGCCCTTTTCTCCATGCTCTTTATTGGTCTCACCGCAACGTTTCGCCATCTTGTCTCAAAACCCCTTGACGAGCTTTCCGCCACATTCCGCAACATCGCGCGCGGCAAGGAGCAGCTTGGGACAAAGCCGCAGGGAGAACGGACCGATGAAATAGGCGAGCTGACCGAATCGTTCAACATGCTTGCCCAGCATCTATTGGAGGCCGAAAATAAGCTGCGCGAAAAGGCCGAACTCGAAAAACAGATCATGCAGACCGAAAAGCTCGCTGCGCTTGGCCAGCTCTCAGCGGGCGTTGCGCATGAAATCAACAATCCGCTCGGCGGAATCAAGGTCTGCCTGAACAATCTTCAATCGGCAATGCTCTCAGGCCAGGCCCGCGAAGAGCATATGAAGGTTATCAACGACGCCATTGACCGCATCCAGCGCATCGTTCGCCAACTGCTCGACTACGCCAAGAACAGCCCGCTTTCGATGAAGCCGGTGTCGCTGAATGATATCCTCAGCCATGTGCTGGATTTCGTCGCTTACACCATTCGACAGAAGAACATAGCCTTGAGAATCGAGCTCGCCGAAAACATGCCGTTCGTGCTGGCTGATTCGGATAAACTTGAGCAGGTCTTTCTCAATCTCCTCATTAATGCAGTGCAGGCCATCGGGCTGGATGGGATCATTTCGGTAAAGACATCTTTTACGGAGTCCCGGTGCATCGTGACCGTGAGCGACAGCGGGCCGGGGATTCCTTCTGATATTATTGAAAAGGTCTTTGATCCCTTTTTCACGACCAAGGAGGTCGGGCAGGGAACCGGGTTGGGACTGACCGTGAGCAAGGCGATTATCGAGCAGCACGGGGGCTCGATCAACATCGCATCCTCACCGGCGGGAACCGTCTTCCGGATAACCCTTCCGAAGCTGACGCAAGAATGAAGATTCTGCTCATCGAGGATGAACCTTCGCTGCGGTTCGGGCTGGAGCATTTTCTCTCCGGTCAGGGGCATGACGTTGTTTCCTGCGCCGACGGAGATGATGGAGCCGCTGCACTGTTGGCAAATCGCTTCGATCTCGTTCTGACCGATTTGCGCATGCCCAAGAAAGATGGGTTTGCAATTCTGAAGATGGCAAAGGAGATTGACCCTTCTCTTGGAGTAGTCCTCATGACGGCATATGCCGACGTTAAGGACGCAGTGCGCGCCATCAAGGAAGGCGCTTTCGATTACCTCTCAAAGCCCTTCTCCAACGAAGAGGTTGCGATTCTCGTGGAACGCTTTGCTCAGTTCAGACGGCTCGAACATGAGGTGCGCCATCTGCGCGAAAAACTCGGAGACCGCGATGCGGTATCGGACCTCATCGGGGAGAGCGCTCCCATGAAGAACGTCATCGCACGCATCGAGGCGGTTGCTGCAACCGATTCTCCGGTGCTCATCACCGGGGAAAGCGGCACGGGCAAGGAACTGGTTGCCAATGCCGTCCATGCCCTCAGCCATCGAAAAGAGTCGATACTGGTGAAAATTAACTGCGCCGCCATTCCTGCCAACCTCTTTGAGTCGGAGCTGTTCGGTTTCGTCAAAGGGGCCTTTACCGGCGCTTCGGAAACGAGAAAGGGCAAATTCGAATTCGCAAGCGGCGGTACGATCTTTTTTGATGAAATTGCGGATGTGCCTCTCTCGCTGCAACCGAAGCTTCTCCGTGTTCTGGAGGAAGGAAAGGTCACGCGGCTCGGCGACAACATCCCGCGCGATGTCGATGTCCGCAGCATTTACGCCACCAGCAAGAACCTGAAAGACCTGGTAGCTGCAGGGTCTTTCAGGGAAGATCTCTATTACCGCATCAACGTGGCGCCCATAACGCTTCCCCCCTTGCGTGCACGGCCGGAAGACCTCCCCTATCTCATCGATTTCTTTGTTCGAAAATTTGCGCAGCAGATGAACAAGGGAGTCGTCATTGTCGAGCCTGATGCGCAAAACGCCTTCCTCTCGTACCATTATCCGGGCAATGTCAGGGAGTTGAAGCATGCTATCGAATCGGCGATGATCTTTTCCCAAGATGGAGTCATCCGACTGCAAAACCTGCCTGATGAGATCGCCGCGGCGCACACGGGGAGCCCATGCCTTACGGGGAATCTGACCCTGGGAGAAAGCCTTCGTTGCCTGGAACGATATCGTATCGCAAGGGCCTTGGAGGTCTCTGCCGGCAAAAAGCAGGACGCGGCAAAAATGCTCGGCATCGGCAGAAAGGCCCTCTGGAAGAAGATGAAGGATTACGGCATCGATTGATGTTTCCATCCGGAAACATAAGTATCTCTCCGGCGTTCCCGGCAAGAAACAAATCATAATCCATTCTTGGCAGCATTTCACTGCAGATCAATAAGTTACCGATCTGGTCTCTTTTTTGCAATCCGATTTATGTCTCCATTTTGGCCTGAGCAAAAGACTGGCACGGATCATATCGGTTTGGGAGGTGATGCTACCCGTTCTACGGCGGCATGAGGTGTCTGCTTTCAGCGGACACTCGGATGGAAGTCTGAATCAAAGGAGGACGTTGTGGAAGAAAAACGCGGTGGAATCAGCGAAGACTGGCTGTCTCTCATCCTCGGACTCTTTATTTTTCTGTGCGGGCTTGGTATTTTCGGCGGCGTCGACTTATTAGGATGGGGCGCAAGCAACAGCACGTGGACAGACATAGGAAAGGCAGTAAAACCGGTATCCAGGGAGTATCAGGGGGTCAAAGGCGAGGTCGTAAAAATCGATGGCGAAAAAGTAACCCTTAAGAAAGCCGACGGAAAGCCCGAGACCATCGCTGTGAAAGAAGCGGCAACCCTGAAGGTCGGCGACAAATACGAGAAAGCCGGCATGCATCCGCTGGTCTCAGTTTTCCTGACCTATCTTTTCATGATGTGTGTTATGGGCGTCGGGACGGCATTAATGCGGCTAAACGTCGCAAAATTTGCCGTAGGATTTACGATTACATTCTGGATCGCCTATATCTGTTGGGTCGCAGGTCATTATGCCTATATTGCGGTCCTCGAGCCGCAGAAAGCAGGCATTGAGTGGTCGCTCCGGCTGTCAGGAGAGGCAGGCTATATATTCGCACTGCTTGCCGGTCTGATCGTGGGCAACTTCTTCCCGGGAGTCACCAATCTAATGAAGGAGTCGACCAAGCCCGAGCTGTACGTCAAGACCGCCATTGTTATCATGGGCGCCGCTCTCGGCGTCAAAGCTGCAGGGTCTCTCAGTCTGGCATCAAACATCATATTTCGAGGACTCTGCGCCATTCTTGAAGCGTATTTGATCTACTGGGCGCTTGTTTACTGGATGGCCCGAAAATACTTCAAGTTCAGCCGGGAATGGGCCGCCCCGCTTGCATCGGGCATCTCGATCTGCGGCGTATCCGCGGCAATCGCAACAGGCGGCGCAATCAGGGCACGTCCGGTCGTGCCGATTATGGTCTCCTCGCTTGTTGTTGTCTTTGCAGTTGTCGAGCTCGTTGTTTTGCCGTTTGCAGCACGCGAGTTTCTTTGGCAGGAACCGCTCGTCGCCGGGGCATGGATGGGCCTTGCGGTTAAGACCGACGGCGCTGCTGTAACAAGCGGCGCGATAACGGACGGTCTTATACGCGGCAAAGCGCTGGCCGAAGTGGGTGTCAATTATGTAGACGGCTGGATAACAATGACGGCGACGACCGTCAAAATGTTTATCGACATTTTTATCGGCGTCTGGTCCTTTGTCCTTGCATTCATATGGTGCAAGTACATCGAATGCAAACCGGGCGAGACGGTGGGCGCCGGCGAAATCTGGAATCGCTTCCCGAAATTTGTTCTGGGATATATCGCAACTTTTGTGGTTTTTCTGCTTCTCTGCATGGGACCTTCAGACAGAATTGCTGCGTCCAATAAAATAACCAAGCCGATTGAGAAGGAGATCGCAAGCATCGAAAAACAGCTGCCGACAGTGACAGACCCGGTGCAAAAAGAAACGCTCGAGACGAAGCTCAAGGAAGGCAAGGCAGCAGCACAAGCTGAAAACGACAAGGTCAAAGGGGATAAGAAGGTGATATCCCAATCGTCTCTGGTCAGCGACGAGACGAATACGTTCCGTCAGCTCTTCTTCCTGCTCACCTTTTTTACCATCGGCGTTGTCTCGAACTTCAAGAAACTGTGGGAAGAGGGTATCGGACGGCTTGCCCTGATTTACTGCATAGCGTTATTCGGGTTTATTATCTGGATCGGTCTGGTCATATCATGGATATTCTTCCATGGCGTGAAGCCGCCGATTATCACAGGATAAGGAGGGAGTCATGGCTGAGAGCCCGAAACTGACGGAAGAACTCGCAAAACAGGATACCGAATATGAACCGCTCCTGCCGATTGAAAAGAAGCTGATCGGCTGGAGCTTCGCGGTCGGCTTTGGCGGCCTGGCTTTTCTCTGGTGGCTGAGCAATACTTTTTTTGGCGGCCACTAAGCGATTCCGGCAGCAATAGGACGTGTGATGCATCGCAGAAAGGGGGCTCCGGTTCGGAGCCCCCTTTCATTACCGCCAGGCACTGTAGAGCTCGTCGAATTCCTTGAATCTTTGCTCCCAGCGCTCGAGCGCTGCGCACTGATCACGCCATGCGGCATACTCCGGATTATCGTCGGAAAGTTCACCCGCCGCCAGTCTCTGCAAAAACAATGTGCTCGCCATGGCATACTTGCTTTCAAATGCACGGACATTGTTTCTATGTTCGGCAACCTTCTTTTTGCTGATATTCACTTCCCGCGACAGGGTTATTCCGTATTCATCAGTATGCATCGCACCCTCTTCGACACCTATGCCTCTCCCGCCTGTTCCGACGGAAGGAGATTGTGATTTTTCATCTTCGTGCGAAGCTGTTTCCGCGTTATCCCCAACATTTCCGCTGCGCGTGTCTGGTTCCAGGCGCTCTTTTCGAGAACCCTGAGCAAAAGACGCCGCTCGGTCTCCATAAGGTTCAGTTCATCCCCTCGCACTTGCGAACGACCGGAAAGCTCGCGAAGCGAGCGGGGTAAAAACTGCAATCCTATCGTTCCGGACGGACAGAGCACTACCGCACGCTCCACCGCATTTTCAAGCTCTCGCACATTGCCGGGCCATTCATGCGCCATGAATGCGTCCACAACATCAGGTTCGATCGCGGTTATCTGCTTGCCATTGACAGCTGCGAATTTCACGAGAAAGGTCATCGCGAGCAGGGGGATATCTTCCTTCCGTTCTCTGAGCGGCGGGAGGAGGAGACGGACGACATTCAGTCGGAAAAAGAGATCTTCGCGAAACGATCCTTTGCGGATCTCGGCATCGAGGTCACGGTTAGTTGCCGCAATAATTCTCACGTCGACTTTGATTCCCGATGTGCCGCCGACCCTGAGAAACTCCCGCTCCTGAAGAAATCGAAGAAATTTCTTCTGGAGCGAAAGCGGGAGTTCGCCTACCTCATCGAGAAAAACCGTTCCTCCGTCGGCAAGCTCAATGCGGCCGATCTTCCGCTCCACCGCACCGGTAAATGCACCTTTTTCATGGCCGAAGAGCTCACTTTCGAGAAGCTGCTCCGACAGTGCTGTGCAGTCGATAGGGAGAAAAGGTTTTGCGGCGCGGGCCGATTCAAAATGAATGGCACGTGCGACAAGCTCTTTTCCGGTGCCGCTCTCTCCCTGAATAAGTATGCTGGAACTGCTCCGCGCGACGGTTTCGACAAGGTCGAATATTTCCTGCATCCGAATGCTCTTGCCGATGATGTTCTTGAAACTGTTGCGCTCCCTCAGCTCTGCTTTGAGCAGGCGGTTTTCTTTCAGGAGACGGCTCTTGGCCGCTGCTTCTCGGATAAGGGTGAGCAGGTCTTCCGGATTAACCGGCTTTGCGAGATAATTGAAGGCGCCTTTTTTGATTGCATCGACCGCCTTTTCGATGGTACCGAAAGCGGTCAGCATTACAAACGGCAAGGACGGATTGTTCTCATGCAGTGCAGTCAGCAACGCCACGCCGTCCATTCCGGGGAGCCGATAGTCGCTTACGATGACATCAAACGCGGTCCTCGCCGCCCTGTCAAGGGCCTCCTCCGCGGTTCGCGCGGTGGAAACGGAATACCCCGCCTTTCGGAGAATTGCCGACAATACGCGAAGGGTGTTCAGCTCGTCATCAACAAGAAGGATAGTTCCGGTCTGATCGCTCACCCTGCTCTCCTGTCGGAATCGTGATACGAAATTCAGTGCCTGATGCCGGCATGCTGACAACTGCAATATCGCCACCGTGATCGCGGATAATCCTCTCGACGCACGGCAAGCCGAGGCCTGAACCGCGCGTTTTGGTCGTGTAAAAAGGACGGAATATCTCCGGCAGTACGTCAGACGGAATACCACTCCCGGTGTCTTTAATAATAACATCGACCGAGCCGTCACGCGCGACGGTCCGTATCGTGATTGTATCCCCTTCATGTGTTGCATCAAGGGCGTTCACCAGAAGATTCAACAGCGCCTGTTTCATCTGGTGCACATCGAAAGAAAATCTCCCTATGGTCTCATCGGTCTGAACAGCGATCTCCTTGTTCTCTTCGAGCGCCTCCTGCCGCATCAGGCTGACGACATCAGTCACGGCCTTGTTCAAATCCGCCTTTTCCTTGCGGAGCGGCGTCGGCCGCGAAAAGACGAGATAGTTGGTAACAATTTCGTTCAGACGATTCGTTTCGGCCTCAATAATGCCGAGGAACTCCCTCAGCACCTCTCCCTTGAAATTGTCTTGAAGGTATGAAACCGCGCCGCGGATGGCATTGAGGGGATTCTTGATTTCATGCGCAACCGTCATCGACATTTCGCCGAGGGCAGACATCTTTTCGAGCCGAGTCTTTTCACGCGTCGATTGCTCCAGCTCATCGAGACTGCGTCGCAGGCGATCGACCATCTCCTCGAATGATTGTTCCAGCTCGCCGATTTCATCCCCGGCGGTTTCACGATACACTGGGCAGGTTCGGCAGGTATGCCTATCCCTGCCGCCGGAGGAAAAGAAACATTCCCCGCACTCCCGCGGGGTCGTCCAGCAGCGCGAATCTTTGCCGAAAGCAGGGCATGTCTGCATTGCGCACTCCATGATCTCCCAGCATCTGCCCGATGGGGTTTTTACAGCTTCGGGCTGCAGATCTCCGGATTGCACCCGTCCCATACGTTCACGGAGGCGTTTCATCGGCGTCGTCAGCACCCGGGCGAGCAAAAACGACCCCGTAACTCCAATAGCGAGCATGACCGTGGTTATGCCGATCAACGCGCGCTTCATCTGAGAGAGATTTTCATCAACGAGCGTATCGATTCGGCTTGCAGAAAATCCGCCGATGGCAGCGCCTATCCCTTCATTGCCGATACGGACCGGCACCCATATTTCTCTGATCAGCGGATCGGCACTCTCACCGGGGCGCTCGAGTACATGCTCCGAGAACATCCCACCGCTGCGTTCGGCACTCCCGAAGGGATGCAAGCCGAGTTGTCTGCGATCGCTGTGCGCTACGACACGTCCTGCCCTGTCGAGTACCATTGCATAGACACAGCCCGGGGTCTGGATCGTAACCTGAAGATGCTGGTCAAGCCGCAAGGGATCGAGAAACATAAGGGGCTCCACGACATCCTTTCCGAGGTTGCGGACAACGAGCAGATGACCGTTTTCGATTTCATCACGGAGTGCCGATTTCTGAGCGGTCAGGACAAGGGAGTTGACCGCAATCATGATGACGAGAATCAGACAAATTACCGCCAGCATGAACTTCTGCGCGATAGGAAGTTTGCGGAATGCCGCCAGAACGGCTATTTTCAGAGCATCAATATTCGACATGCCGTGCATCAGTATTTCTTCAGCTGCTCCAGATCGGCCTCCTGGGGCGGATGGAAAGCCTTTACCTGCGCAGCCTTTAGGATCTCGGGATCCTTCAAGGAAAGTAGCAGATGCCGCACCTTGTTCGCTAGTGCCGGATTGTTCTTCTTCGTCCACGCTATCGGCCAGTTGGGTAGAGGGCTCGTCGCCACAAGAACGCGAATCTGCTTCATGTCTATTTCATCTTTCAGAACGTGCAGCGCCGATTCTCGCACAAATCCCGCTTCCGCCTCTCCCTTATATACGCCGAGAATGACGCGCTCCTGACGCTTCGCGTCGATAATCTTCAAATCATTGTCAGTACTTATCCCATGCTGTGCAAGATAGATCTTCTGCGATAGGAACCCTCCAGCCGAACGGGGCGATACGATAAGCACCTTCTTGCCCTTAAGGTCCGCTATCGACTGAAGCTCGCTATCGACACGCGTGATAATTACCCCCCTGAACGCTTCTCCTCCACCGGTTTCTTCATCGGCTTCGCTCAGGGTTGCAACTATGGGCTTAATATCATATGCACGATCTATCTGCGCGAAAATATATGGGTTCTGGTAGGAGAACTCGACGGTCCCGCTTTTCACCACGCGGACGAATTCATCGAAATCCTTCGGAATAACCAGCTTGAATTCGTAGCCGGTTCCCTGTGAAAGATATCGCATCAGGGGTTCATAACGCTGATAAATCGTGCTGGCGGGATAGAGCGGCAGCACTGCGAACCGCACGGTTCGCGTGCCGAATTCGATATAGTCGTTGCCCGTGAGATTCTTTATCATGATCCGCACAAAATCGAAATCTCGATCGTCGGCAGAGACGAAGCCTTCAATATCACTCTCAATAGAGGTCAGAATATTGGCATCTTTAAGTTCGATCATGCTGCGCGCGATTATTTCTCGATCCGCGTCAGGCAATGCCGACGACGCGCAGAGAAACAGTTGGGGAACCGTATCGGAACGCTTGATGATTTTCAATCCGTCTGCTGCATATTTCCTGGCAACCGCCTCGCTCATGGCGCCTACATCATGCGCTCCGACAAGGACGGAGAGGGCTATACGGTCTTCCTGCTGCAGATAATCAACCGAAGAAAAATCCTTCACATTAATGCCGACGTCAAGCAGCATGGCCAGCGGGATCAGGTAGCTGAAAGACGACTGCTGCGTCCCGAGCGCAAGCCGCTTGCCACGGACATCGACTATCTTTTCTATCCCTCCGACATCCTTCGTCACGAGAACGCTTCGCGCAGCGGCAATATTTCTGCCGACCGCACGAACAAGAGGGATGACCTTTCCGCGATGTTTTGCGCGCGCCTCAACATATATAGCCGGGTCGAGGTACGAAAGATGCGCCTCACCGCGCACGAGCCCGGTTACCGCCGACTCGTAATCACGCGCAATCACAATGGTAACAGGCCGATTCAGTCGGCGTTCCAGATAATATTTCAGAGGCAGAAATTTTTCATACATCGAACGCGGATTTTCCGCAGGCACTACGGAGAGTATCAACGGGGCAGCTCCGGATGCCGTAGACGGCGATACCGCAGTGCTTCGAGGCTCCTGAGCGGCTTGCTGGCAGCCGACAGCAAGGAGAACCCCAAGCACCGTTACAACCAGGCTGGCCAGCAGAGATGCATGACTTCCTTTGTTGCGATTGAACGACATAGGGTATTTTATCACGCGGCCGGCAATACCAATCGTCCGTTATGACGACGGTGGCCACTGTCCGGAGCATGCCGATGCGAGCCGTGCAGACCATGCCCTGCTTAATCCCGCACAGTCCGACAATACATTCCAGAAAATCTATTTGATGATGCGAACTAAGCCCCTTCCCTTGATGCGACAAAGACGAGCGGCCAGGGAGATCGTGCCCGCTCTGAACTGATTACGTGAGCTGCTTTGCGCAGCTCAGAGGGCGTCTTGCCTCCGCCGGGGAAGAAAATCATCGAGGCGTTGCACTCGGCAGCTGCCCGCAGTATTTCGTCATCGGGGTAGCCGCTTCGGATCGTGGCTTCGGCAATGACCCCTGCATCCTGCAGCGACGACTGCATATTCTGCAGCGCCTTTTCGGTGGCTTCCCGCAGATTTCTTAACTCTTTGTCCTCGGACCGACTGTAAAGATGGATCGGAATAATCCCGACAAGCACCACCGAAGATTGTGATTCGGCAGCCTCGAGGGAGACCGTCTCAACGATTGAAAGGACATCCCTGGAGCTGTCGACCGGAACAAGCAACGTCCCCGGGATGACCGCAACCGGCACGCCGATGCGCTTCTGCAATCCGCTATACCGCGGGGTGACCAATACCATATCGAAGTGCTCATCCCGCGTCGTCATGACAAGGGCGTCGTCCACATTGCCTTCGGCCGTATAGAAGGAAACATCGAGTTCTTTCCCGAACGACTCGGCAAGGCGTCGAGCATACGTGTAGTTTGCTTCGAACTCCTTGCGAGCCGTGGCTTCGGCTGCGAAGCCGTCGTAGCCGATAAAAAGATCGTTGCGAAATACCGTCAGAACGACTGCTTCGTCTTGTGTGCGCATAGCCCTTCGCAGACCGTAACGCAACAGATTCCGGCCACTGAGCGTGCCGTCATAAAGGATCAGAAGCTTCATTGCCGGTTCTCCTTACAAACCCGCGCTCCAATGGTGCGCATGGCTTCGCTTAACATGCTGCACATTCGCGCGGAAGGAGCGAAACGCGGCATGAAGCGCCCTCAGCCATATCAGCGTAACGGGCGGGAGACAGAATCAGGTCAATATGTTCTGCCCTTGCGAACTCTGTCACCACTCGCTCCACCGATCCCTCCGCAGAGTAGAGACTAATGGGAGCATTTCCTGACGCCTGCCTGATCATCACTTTCGCCTCGGCAAGGGCGCGAGCAGCCTCTTTGCGAGCCTTTTCTTCCGCTCCCCACCCGTCATAGTCGATGAACGGGTCCGGGTTGAAGACCGAAAGCACGACGAGTTCGGCCCTTGTCTGTTCCGCGCGGCGGATGCTGTAACGAAGAGTGTCCTTGCTGCTCAAAGTACCGTCATAAGCTACGAGTATTTTCATGAGACCCTCCAAGGTGATTTTTTTCATGCCTCGTTAGGTTGCATAAGACATGCCAACTTAATATTCTTAATTATCAATAAGTTTTTAATAATGTGCAGTAAATTAACTGCAGAAAAGCCGCAAAATATTACTGCAAGGCATAGAGGGGGGGAGATATCGTGACCAGTCCGGTTCATGAATTCTTTCAACGATAACGGCAGTGTGAAGGCACTAGAAAAAAATATTGAGATCGGGTATCCCGCACCGGCCATGCATACTATGGACTCAGCGGCTATTCGCCGAGTGAAGCCGATTCTATGCCGAGCAGCCTGATCTTCTGTTGGAGGTTCTGGCGATGAATGTTGAGCCTGCGGGCCGCCTCGGAAATATTCCCGCCGCTCTCTATCAGCACCGCCATGATAAGCTCTTTCTCAAACTGAATTTTTGCCTCGCGCAAAGGGAGGGTTGTCGCCGCTGCCGCAACCTTTTTTTGTTCGTCCCGTCGCTGAAAAATATAACGCGGCAGGTCGTCCCGCTGAATGGTTGTACTGTTCGTGAAGGCAATCGCATATTCAACGACATTTTCAAGCTCCCTGATATTGCCCGGGAAGTCATAATCAATCAGCGCCTGGAGCGCCTCTTTGGCGATACCGGCAATATTTTTGTCGGGCGCTTTCCCCTTGTGCTTACGGATGAAATCCTGCACCAGCAGGGGGATATCTTCTTTGCGCTTTCGTAGCGGCGGAAGTTCGATAGGAATCACATTCAGCCGATAGAAGAGATCCTCGCGAAATCGCTTTTCGTTGATAGCTGCATGCAGGTCGCGATTCGTGGCGGCTATGAGGCGGATGTCCACCTTTTTCGGTTTCGTCTCACCGAGCGGCGTAAACTCCCCCTCCTGAAGCACCCGCAGGAATTTGACCTGGAGCACCATCGGGAGTTCGCCGATTTCGTCAAGAAAGAGCGTTCCCTGATCAGCTTCCTCGACGAGTCCTTTCTTGACCCCGGACGCCCCGGTAAATGCGCCCTTCACATATCCGAAGAGTTCCGACTCAAGCAATCCTTCCGGAATGGCTCCGCAATTCACCGGAACAAACTTCTTTCGTGCGCGAACGCTGTTGCTGTGGACCGCCTTCGCAACCAGTTCTTTGCCGGTGCCGCTTTCCCCGATGATCAGGACATTGCTTTCGCTCGAAGCGGCCCTTCGCATAAGATGGAAGACGTCATGCATTACCGCGCTGTTGCCGATTATGTTCTGAAAAGAGTATCGCTCCTCAATCTGGCTGCGAAGCGCCTGATTCTCCCGCAGGAGAAGTTTCTTTTCGATGGCGCGCCGCACCGGAATCCTCAGCTCTTCGGGAGTAAACGGCTTAGGGATGTAGTCGTAAACGCCCTTTCTGAGCGCATCAACCGCAGCCTGGATAGTTCCGAATGCCGTGATAAGGATAAAGACCGTGTCGGGCGAAGCGGCACTCACCCGCTCGAACAGGGCGAATCCGTCCATTCCCGGCATTTTGACATCCGATATGATAATATCTACGCGATCCGCCTGAACCTTCTGAAGGGCCTCGATGCCGCTTGATGCGACTTCTATAGAGAGCCCCTCGCGGACAAGACTCGCCCGTATCGCCTCACAGATGTTCGGCTCGTCGTCGACAATAAGTAACGTCAGTTTATCCATCGCTCGGCAAAAGCACGGTAAACGTGGTTCCGGAGCCGGGAATGCTCTCAACGATAATCTCGCCGCCGTGCTTTCTTACGATAGCATAACTGACGGCTAATCCAATGCCCGTCCCCTCACCGGGCGGTTTTGTGGTAAAGAAGGGGTCGAACAATCTCCGCAACGCCTCCGGTGAAATTCCCCCTCCGGTATCGCGCACCGACACCTCAAGCCTTCCCTGCAGCTGCTTTGTTCCAAGGGCGATTACGCCGGGCGGCGTTATCGCCTGTGCTGCATTGCGAATCAGATTGACAAAAACCTGTTCCAGCTGAATCGGGTCGGCAGATACCGTCGCGGCTGAACGATCATAATTCTCCTGTATCTCGATCTCCGCACACATCCCCTGAGCGCACAACACCGCCGCGCTCTTCGACAGGAGATCGGCAACAACGGTCGGCCGGCGCGAAACCGCGACCTCCCGACTGTAATAAAGAAGCTGCTTGATAATCGTCCGGGCCTTTTCAGTCTCGGAGATAATAATTTTCAATTGATTTGCTGCAGGGGCAGAGAGCTGGTTGTCTTCAAGAATCAGGTGCGAAAAGGTCAGAATTGAAGTGAGCGGATTATTGATCTCATGGGCAATCCCGGCAGCAAGTATCCCCACCGATGCATGTTTTTCAGCCTCGACAAGCTGGTCCTGTTTGCCTTGCAGCTCCTGAATCTTCTGCTCGAGCTCAGTTCGTGCCAGCTGCAACTTCCGCTCCATTTCCTCAAATGAATATGCTAAAGAAGCGATCTCGTCGGAACCCGTTATATTCAGCGATGAAGAGAATTCCCCCTCTGCAATCTTCCGCGTCGCCGCTTCCAGCTTCTGCATCGGCTCTGCTATACGCATGGCAAGGCGGATGTTGACAAACAGTCCGACAACAATGGCCACCAGGAATACGGCTCCCAAAAACTTCTCCGCCATGGCAACCGTGCCGGAAACATCGGATCGCACCGAGAGGGCCAGCTTCTCGGCTGTTTCATGCAGTTCCCTGCCGGCCACCCTTAACCCCGAGACCCGGTCTTCATCGGGCGATTTCATGTCCCTTACAACCGATTGAAATTGTGTACGGTAGATGCCGATCTGCTCCACAAGATGAGCCGCTGCACGTGAGTCGAGTGCCGATGAGATATTCCTGTTGTTGGCTTCTACTCGTTTCTGAAGAGCGTCGAGATATTCCGTGACTTCCTCTCGATCCTCGGGTGAGTGATACAGCAAATAGTTTTTCTCGTATCTTCTCACCTCGAGAATATCCTGGCGAATATCATCGACAACTTGAAGCAGCCGCATCTGCTCTTCAATATTTTTCAATTCAGCGTAGATGACCCAACCGAGAATCACCGCCAGCAGGACATACCCGCCCGCACTGAGCATTATTTTTTCACGGATTTTCATCATCCAATCATTCTACCCGAAATGGGCATTTTACGCAGCGGCAAAGGATTATGGGCATATCGGCGGAATCCCGGGTCGTGGGGACCCCTACTGCAAGAGAACAGATGGCGAACTGCCGGGCAGTTCGCCATCTGTCATGAATGAGCAGCCTACGCCGCGACGATAAATTCTTCGGCGGGACGCTCGATTTTCGTCCAATAGGCTTCCTTGACCTTACCGGCAAGGGATTCTATCTCAGCAGGCTTGTTGACAAAGTCGAAGGCTCCGTATTTCTTCGCCTCTTCCCGGTCACCGGCGGTTTCACGGCCGGAAAGAATAATGATCTGGATTGACGGATTGGTAGTCTTCACGCTCCTCAAGACCTCAAGCCCGTCCATCCCCGGCATGCGCAGATCGAGGATGATGATATCCGGGGCCTCGTTCTTCACGTAAGCAAGAGCCGCCTCTCCGTTCGTCACCACATCGGTCTTGAAATTCCGCAGGTTGAGCCGCTGTGAAAGCGCATTGGCGAACGCTGCTTCGTCATCCACCAGCAGCACCTTGAATGTCGAGAAATCCCGCGGAACGACGGAAACACGGCACGGGGCCTCACGGGCAATATTGGCATACTTCTGCGGCACGAGAACCAGATCCACGCGGTTCTTCTTCGCATAGGAAATCAGCTCCCGCTCCAGGCTGCCCTCAACAGAAATCAGATCTACCTTGACGCCCTGCCCGGCCTCCTCAACGATTCTCTTGGCCTCGGCAAGGTGAACGGCGGCCTCGCGCTTCACCGATTCGTATGCATTCATCCCCTCAAGGTCCATCAGCATGCCGCTGTCAAGAATGTGCAGTATCTTGAGCTCTCCGCCGGTCGTCTTCGCCCGGTACAGTCCATAACGCAGGACATCCTTCGCATTCAATGTTCCGTCATACGCTCCCAAAATTATCATACAACCCTCCTTCTGCCTTACCGGGCAGTTCACAAAAATATTTTACTTGCACTGATCGAATGAAACGCTCAGTGCCCGCCAGATTTGAGAATACCGGATGCCGCCAATGCGAGCGTCAGTATTTCGAGTACCGCGATAATGACATAAACCCAATCCTTCTTTTTCATAAGAATGGGCAAGATCCTGGCATAGCATATCAATGTAACCCCTGCGAGAAAAGCGATTCCGATGAAGTTCAGAAAGTCGCTCTTGTATGTCAGGGAAACCCACGCCCATCCTGGTTCGATATTGGCATGTTCCAGATACTGATGGACAGACATCCCCCAATATTCCGGCAGCTTTTTGACCGGAACGTGCGGAGGAACAACTCCCACCATGTATATGAAGAATGTAGCGATAAGGAGGAGCAATCCTAACTTCATGCCCAAATCAAGGAGCTTTGCGTAAGCGAGTTGTTCTTCCGTAGCTTTTACTATCTTTTCCATGATCCCCCCTCTATTTCCAGATCCCGAGGCCCTTCAGAAGGGCTCTGGAACCGGCAAATACCAGCATGGTAATAACGATATAACGCACCATTGTCGGTTTTGTCTTGGTGAGGAGCTTGACTCCGACCATGGAACCGAGCATTATCCCGACGATGGAAGGGACAACGATCATCGGCAACACCGCGCCATTATTAACATAAATCCATGCTGCCGAGGTATCGGTGATGGAGAGCAGGAATTTG